>Ga0100401_1001586_pt1 | contig 18421 bp, 19 predicted proteins | sample CryGeymeta201525_FD_80421 | JGI IMG/M metagenome (GOLD analysis project Ga0100401, IMG submission 80421) | Groundwater microbial communities from Crystal Geyser aquifers in Utah, USA - Crystal Geyser metaG 2015-25 | ecosystem: Environmental > Aquatic > Deep subsurface > Groundwater | place: USA... | reverse complement strand
TTTTTTTTTTAAAATAATTTTTAATTTAATTAATTAGCAAATATAATATTTATGTGCTAATATTTTAATTCTTAATTATTTGAATATGAATATAGAAGAACTAAAAAACAATACAAAAGATGCTTTAAAAAAGTATGGAATTGATTTAGTAGAAAAAGTAAAAGCTTGAAAAATAGATCCAGTTATATGAAGAGAAGAAGAAATAAGAAGAGCAATTCAAATACTTAGTAGAAGAACAAAAAACAATCCAGTTTTGATTTGAGAACCATGAGTTGGTAAAACTGCGATTGTTGAATGAATTGCAAGAAAAATAAGCGAAAAAGATGTTCCTGATAATCTTCTTGAAAAGAAGATTATATCTCTTGATATGTGATCTTTACTTGCTTGAGCAATGTTTAAGTGAGAATTTGAAGAAAGATTTAAAGCTGTTATTAGTGAAGTGGAAAAATCAAACTGACAAATTATTTTATTTATTGATGAAATTCATACTATAGTTTGAGCAGGTAATGCAGAATGACAAAATGATGCTTGAAATTTATTAAAACCAAGTCTTGCTAGATGAGAACTTCATCTTATTTGAGCTACAACTATAAATGAATATAGAAAATACATAGAAAAAGATGCGGCTCTTGAGAGAAGATTTGCAACTGTTATAGTTGATGAGCCAAATAGAACTGATGCTTTAGCTATTCTTAGAGGTATAAAAGATAAATATGAAGCTCATCATGGTTTAAAAATAACTGATAGTGCAGTTGAAGCAAGTGTTGATCTAGCTATAAAATATATAAGTGATAGAAAACTTCCAGATAAAGCAATAGATTTGATGGATGAAGCAATGAGTGCTGTAAAATTGAAATCTATTTCTAAGCCTGTTGAACTTGATATAATTGAAAAAGAAATAAGAACTTTAAAAATAGAACTTGAAGCAAAGAAAACTGAAAAAATATGAAAAGAATTATTAGAAAATTTGGAAAATAATATTAAATCAAAATCAGAAGAAGCCATTATTATAGAATTAGCATGGAAAAAAGAAAAGGAAATAATAACTGGTATAAAAAATTCTAGAGAAAAAATAGATAAATTTAAAAGTGAAGCTATAATCTATGAAAGAGAATGAAATCTTTGAGAAGTAGCTAGGATTAGATATAGTGAAATACCAAATTTAGAAAAATCTATCGTTAATAGTGAAAATAAATTAAATGAACTTCAAGCAAATTGAACTGTATATTTAAAAGATAAAGTGGATAGTAATGATATAGCTGAAGTTGTAGCAAAATGGACTTGAATTCCTGCACAAAAATTACTTGAAACTGAAAAAGTTAAACTTTTAAAATTGGAAGATGTTTTGAAAAAATCTGTAGTTGGTCAAGATCAAGCAATTATTAGTGTTTCAAATGCTATAAGAAGAGCAAGAGCATGACTATCTGTTGAGTGAAAACCACTTTGAAGTTTTTTATTTCTTGGTCCAACATGAGTAGGTAAAACTGAAACTGCAAAAGCACTTGCAAAAGAGCTTTTCAATGATGAAAAAAATATGATTAGGATAGATATGAGTGAATATATGGAAAAACACTCTGTTTCTAGACTTATTTGAGCTCCTCCTGGTTATATTGGTCATGAAGAAGGAGGACAATTAACGGAAGCTGTAAGAAGAAAACCATATAGTGTTATACTTTTTGATGAAGTTGAAAAAGCACATAGTGATGTATTTAATATACTTTTACAAGTTTTAGACGATGGTAGATTAACAGATAGTAAATGAAGAGTTGTAAATTTTACTAATACTATAATTATTTTGACTAGTAATATTTGAAGTCAAAAGATACAAGATCTAACTTCAAAAAATATTTCTTATGAAATAATTCAAAATGAACTACAAAATGATTTAAAATTATACTTTAGGCCTGAATTCCTTAATAGGCTAGATGACATAATTATTTTTAATCCATTATGAGAGGAACAAATATTAACAATAGTGGATTTAGTATTAAAAGATCTTTTAAAATTATTAAAAAATAAACATATAAAAGCTGAATTTAGTAATGAATTAAAAAAACATTTAGCTAGTATTGGTTATGATAGAGATTTTTGAGCTAGACCTTTAAAGAGAGCTATAAACAATAAAATAGTAAATTTTCTTTCAAATAAGATATTATCAGGAGAATTAAATTCTGGAGATAATATATTTGTAGATTTAGATGAGAACAAAGAAATAAAAATTGAAAAAAAGTAACTTTAGTTACTTTTTTTCAATTTTTTTAATAATTATATTTTTTATATTTGAGATATTTATATACATCTTTTCTTTGAAACTTTTTTCACCCATTTTTATAAAATCATAAATATCTATAAATCTACCAACATCTGGTTTTTGATGACTTAAAATAGTTATAACTCTATCAACAAAATAAACTCTTTTTCATTCTTCATGTATCATTTTATACATAGCTACTATCAATATAACTTGAGTAATTGCTTCATTTATAGTTCATCAAATTAATCAGAAGTTTACGCTAAAAGTAAACCGAAATAATGAAGATATAAACATAAATAAACGTAGTCTAACTCTTTCAAAAAAGAAATATCAATAAGCTGAAATACAAGATCAAACTATTGGAAGTGTAGAATATATATTTTCATAAGTAAAAAATCATAGTACAATTGTTGCCGATATTACTCATAAAAATATTCTTTTATTTTTTTTGTATTTTAATGATAAAAATAAACGAATAATTCAAATTATATTTACTGCAAGGGCAGAATACATTCACATATAATAAAAGTGAAGTCACCAAAAAAGCATTGAAATAAAAATTATTTTCAAAGTTTTTTGATCATCCTTTTGATTTAATCAGACAAATGCTATTATCATAGCTATAAATCATAATGATTGTCAAATTGGATTAGCAGAAATTAATGCTAATATTCACATCTATTTTTAGTCTTAATAAAATATTATATATATTAAAACATATAATATTTATATTGTCAAGAAAATGAATATTTAAATTTTTACTTTTTAATTTATATAATTATATTTAGTAAGTTATTATTAAATAATAACATATCAAGAGAGAGTGAAAGAGAATAGGCTCGCATAAATTAAGTCTATAATTATATTAAAAAATATAATTATGTCTTAAAATTATTCACTCCAGCAACCAGTTTTTTAAACCAGGTGCTAATTCCTACCCTGAAAAGGGAAAGATATGATTTCAAGTGATGATTTTTGAAAAAATAAACTTTCTTCTTTTTAGGAGTAGTTTATTTTTTTATTTTTGAAAATATGAAAACATATATTACTTCTGAATCAGTTTCTAGTGGACATCCTGATAAAATTTGTGATCAAATTAGTGATGCTATACTTGATGCTTGTTTAGAACAAGATGCAAACTCTAGAGTTGCATGTGAAACTTTGGTTACTACTTGAACAGTTATTGTCAGTTGAGAAATAACTACAAAAGCAAAAGTAGATTATACTAGTTTAGTTAGAAAAACTATTTGTGAAATAGGTTACAATGAGAGTGAAGCACATTATAATTGAGATGATGTTTGAGTTCATTTACTTATAAATACTCAATCTCCAGATATTGCTGCATGAGTTGATACAGGTTGAGCAGGTGATCAATGAATTATGTATTGATATGCAACAAATGAAACACCTACTTTTATGCCTGCACCAATTTACTATGCACATAAATTAGCAAAAAGATTGGAAATAGTTAGAAAAGAAAATACATTGCCTTATTTATTACCGGATTGAAAAACACAAGTTACAGTTGAATACATAGACTGAAAACCAAAAAGAATTGATACTGTGGTTATTTCAAATCAACATAGGGTAAATATAACTCAAGAAGAATTAAAATCAGGAATTAAAAAAGAAGTAATTGATTTTGTTTTGTGAGATTTAATAGATAGTGAAACTATTATTCATATAAATCCAACATGAATTTTTCAAATCGGTTGACCAAAATGAGATTGTTGATTAACTGGTAGAAAAATAATAGTTGATACTTATGGTTGAATTTGAAGACATTGATGATGAGCATTTTCTTGAAAAGATCCTTCAAAAGTAGATAGAAGTGGAGCTTATATTGCTAGATATTTAGCAAAAAATATAGTTGCTTCAGGTATTTGTGATAAATGTGAAGTTCAATTATCTTATGCTATTTGAGTAGTAAAACCTGTTTCTATTTATGTAGATTTTTTTGCTACTTGAAAAGTAGATATAAATTCTGTTATAGAAACTATAAAAACAAATTTTGATTTAAGTCAAAATGGTATAATTAAATTTCTTGATTTAAGAAATCCTATTTATAAAAAAACTGCATCATATGGACATTTTGGTAGAGATGATGTAAGTTGGGAAAAGTTAGATAGTTTAGAATTATTTAAAAAATTGATATAAATAAAAGACTAGATTAATCTAGTCTTTTATTGGTCTTGTAACAAAAATAATTGTGAAAATACTTATAAAAATAATTAAAAGTGATATAGAGATTTCAGCAAAACTTTTTTTTGTTTCAACTTCATCTGTATTTTCTATATTTACGATTTTGTCTTTAAGTATTTCTAAATCCTCATTTGCATCTGTTAAAAGAGCTGTTCTAGAACAAAGAGAAACTTCTTCTATTTTTTCTTCTCAATAAGTATAAACTATATAATCTTTTGATTCTTCAAAATTGTATCAACAAGTTGCAGAATCTTTTGCTGTAACAATTGTGATTTCATTATCTGAAATTCATTTTATACTACTTGAAACACTAAAAGTAACATAATTTTTTCTGTAATCTATTAAATTATTTACTATAGAGCTTTCTTCTATTTTTGAAACTTTTCATATAAATACACTTTTAGCTTTTTCCATAGATATATTTGGAGATTCATTTATCATACATGAACAAGCAAAAGTTTGATTATTATTTATTGTAATAAATAATAATATACTGATAATAGCTATAATTATTTTTTTCATATTTTAATTTTTAAAATATAAGTTATATTTAATAAAACGATTTAAAATAAAATAGTGACAAAAACTTTTTAAAACCGAAAAAACTATATAATATATAGCATATATTAATTAATTTAGAAATATGAAAAATTTTTATGAATTAGAAGCTGAATTACCAAGTGGTAAAAAAGTAAAATTAGATGAATATAAAGGGAAAGTTATAATAATAGCTAATACTGCAAGTAAATGTGGTTTAACTTATCAATATACTTGATTAGAAGAGCTTTATAAAAAATATAGTGATAAATGATTAGTTGTACTTTGATTTCCTTGTAATCAATTTGCAAATCAAGAACCATGAACAGATGAAGAAATTAAACAAAATTGTTTAATTAATTATTGAGTTACATTTCCTGTTTTTAAAAAGATAGATGTAAATTGAGAAAATACTCATGAGATTTTTAAATATTTAAAAGAAAATACTTTTAGTTTATTTTGAAATAAAATAAAATGGAATTTTACTAAATTTGTTGTTTCAAAAGATTGAAAAACTATAAAAAGATTTGCACCAGTAACAAAACCAGAAAAACTAGAAAAATTAATAGTTAAATTTTTAGAATAATAAACTCCAAAAACTTGGAGTTTATTTTATTTATAAAAATTGATTTTTATTTAAATAAGCTTATATTTAGAGAGCCAGAAACATTTTTTTGATTTCACTTATTGTTAGGAAAGGGTAACTTAGTTACTCGTCCTTTCTTGTATGTCAATAAGTGACTATTTGTAAAGATGTTTCTGGCGAAATATTAGAGTACTAAGTTATCCTTTTTTTGATGCTTAAGAAATAATACATATTATCTATTTTAAAAGGTTAAAAATTAGTTTTTAACATAAAAAAAAATTTTCTTTTAAAATTTAATGCGAATTTAATGTGCTATTAGTATAATTATTAGGTTTATTTATTAATTTAGATATTTATGAAAAAATGTCCTTATTGTGCAGAAGAAATTCAGGATGAAGCAATGAAATGTAAACATTGTAAAAGTAATCTAAATGAAGATTTTATTAAAACAATAAAAAATGCTAATAATACAAATAAAACAACAGCAGGGTTTTTAGCCTTATTTTTATGATGAATTTGAGTTCATAAATTTTATTTATGAAGTCCTATTCTATGACTTATTTATTTATTTTTTTGTTGGACTTTTATTCCTGCAATTATTGCATTTTTTGAAGCAATTTCATATTTTTCTTATACCAATGAGAATTGGGATAAAAAATATAATAATATTACTTACTAATTTTATTTTATGAAGAAATGTCCTTATTGTGCAGAAGAAATTCAAGATGAAGCTATAAAATGTAAACATTGTTGAAGTGATTTAAAAAAAGATTCAATTGTAAATTGAAAAAAAGGATTAAATGAGTCAATATTATCTATCAATAATTCAAAAAAAGAAAAAATAATAAATAATAATAATTTTCTTAATGATGAAGATTTTCCTATTGATGTAATAAAATATATTAAATCTACATGAGAAGATTATTCAAATAAATATAAAAAACTATGAAAAGAGCAATTAATAATATATGTTAGAAAAAATATAAGAGTAAGAAATATATTGTTAATTTATACTTTTTTTTGATTTTTAAGTATTATATGAATTAATCTTAGTAGTGTTTGAAATATATATTGAGTTTTTATGTCTTTTTGATTAGTTTTAGCTGTTATATTGCATCCAATTAAATGAGAATATTATATTAATTTAAAAGAAAAAATATATAGAGTTATTAAGTTAATAAAAAATATTAAATTATATAAAGTTAGAATATTCTTTATTATATTATTTTCTTTTATTTTTGTTTTTAATTCTATATATCTTTATTATTCTTATGATAATAAAATTTATACAAAAAATTTTATTGAGAATACAAAAATGAATATAGATATTATTGAAAAAACTACAACAAAAGATTTTATAGATATTAAATGAACATATAATAATATTGATAAAATATATATAAATTCAAAACCTATTGAAACAAGTAGTTGATTTTTTGTATATAAATATAATCTACAATTATGAGAAAATACACTAGATATAGTTTGAACTAATAAATATACTGAAAAAAAATATACAAATGTAATTAAAAGAATTACTTTAGAAGAAGAACAAAAAATTTTAGAACAAGAAAAATTTTTAGAAGAAGAAAATAAATTACAGCAAGAAAAGTTACAACAAGAAAAAATTAATAATGATATTGCTAGATTGAAAAAAGAAATTAATTGAATTAAAAATTCTCAATGAGTTAATTATGATTCAGTTTTAACTATACAAATTCAATTAGCTTTATTTAGTGCTTATTCAAAAATAATAGATGAATACAAAAATAATAATAATACTGAAATAATTACTTTAGTTAAACAACTAGAAAGTGAATTAAAAAAATATCAAAATAGAGAATTTCCTAAATTAAGAAAAGCATATTGAAAAATTTCTAATAATTTATTGTGGCAAAGTAATATAGATGTCTATATAAAATGAAGTGATAGTTGAACAATTGAATTGGTTTGATGATTACTTGCAAATAATAAAAATAAATTAGATATGTATTCTAGTATGAAAGATATGTTAGTATTATTGAGATTTACAAGAATAAATATGAAATGGTATGAATATGATGATACATATACTTATTGGGATATAGAATCACAAAATGATAGTGAATTTGTAAATTTTGATAATTTGGTTAACAAATAAACTCCAAAAACTTGGAGTTTATTTGTTTTTTACTATAATTTAAAAAATTTTAAATAAAATATAAATTATGAAAAATATCTTGGTTGTTTGTGCATTATCTGCTGAGCTAAATGAAATAAAACAAATATTAAAAGATGCTAAATTTAGAGATATTAAAATTAGTTTTTTTACTGTGTGAATGGGGAATTATAATACAATACTTAACTTAACTAGATTTTTAGAAAATAATAGTTTTGATTTTGTGGTAAATATATGAATTTGTTGATACAAAGAAAAAAAAATAGATGCCTTTCAAGTTGCTAGAATTTACAATTTATCAAATTCTAAAGAAGTAATTGTTCCAAATTTGATAGATTTTTTAAGTTTAGAAAGTATTGCATGTAGTGAAAAAATAGTAACTGATAATGCTATTTTAAAAGAAGAAAATTTTGTAGATATGGAAAGTTATGGTTTTGAAATGGTTTGTGATAGTTTTAAAATCCCAAGAGTCTTATTAAAAATCCCTGTTGATAAGATATGAAGTGAAACTAAAAACTTTGATTTTGAAAAAGCTAAGTTGTATTTATCTAAAAACATAGATTATAAAACAATGCTTGAAAAAATAAGTATTTATTTAGAAAAACAAGAAGATAAAATAGACTTTGAGAAATACTTTAAAGATTTCAATTTTACTTTTAGTGAAAAAGAAATATTTAAAAAGTTGTATTATAGATATGTATCACTTATATGAAGTGATTTTGATACTTATTTTGAAGAAAGTAATTATTTAAATAAAAAATTATTTTTGAAAGGATTAGAAGAATTTTTAGAAAAATTTTTAGTGAAATAAAAGTTCTCTGTACTTTTGTGAAAAATCTTTCTACTTTTGTAACCAAAAGGTAGCAAAAGTTTTAGGGGTTTTCGAACTAGCTTGCTAAGTTTTATCTCTTACGGCTAGTAATCACTATCTCAACCCCTAAGACCCCTGTATGTTTCTAAAAGTTTTTTTTAAAATAATTTTAAGAAAAAAATGCAATATAACACTCAATGCGAATTTTCATCTGTTTTGTGCTCATTGTGGATTTTTAAGGCGACATCAGCCTTAAAGACTTTGGTTACTTTTGGTCACAAAAGTAAGAAGAAAGTTAAATTTTTTCAGTTAATTTTTGCTACCTTTTGGTTACAAAAGTACACATTGTTTTCTTTTGGTCACAAAAGTACATAATTCTTCTTTATTTTTAATAATTATTTTCATGATTATCTACATAGAAAAACAAGCTTTAGAGTATGAACAAACAAAAAAAATAATAGAAAAATTTAAAAATAGTTCTATTATTTATATTGATAATTATAAAAATATTTTTGATAAAGATTATACTAATCTAGATTCAAAAAAGGCTTTAATAATAGCAAAACTTAACTCAAATGCAGTTTCAGAATCTCCAGCTTGATATGGTCATACAAAGAGTGCATATTTTTTTAAGACAAGTTTGAATTGTATTTTTGATTGTGATTATTGTTATCTTAAATGAGCTTTCAAAAATGAAAATATGGTAGTTTTTGTAAATTATGATGACATAAAAAAACAAATAAAAGACAAGATAGTAACTTTGGATTGAAATGAAACTCATTGGTTTTATAGTTCTGATTATAGTGATATTTTAGGTATGGATATATTATCAAATTTTTCAAGTGAATTTGTACAATTTTTTGAACAATTTGATAATACAAAAATGGAAATAAGAACAAAAAGCGCAAATATAAAACCACTTCTTGATTTATGATTTATTCCAAAAAATACTGAAATTGCTTTTTCACTTAATCCTCAAATCCTTATAGATAAATATGAAAAATGAACTTCTAGTTTAGATTCTAGAATTGAAGCAATAAATAAATTATTATCACTTTGATTTAAAGTTTGAATTAGATTTTTACCACTTTTACCAGTAAAAAACTATGAAGAAATATATAGTGAATTTGCAAAATACGTAAATTCAAAGATAAAAATGTGTGATATAAATTCAATTTTTGCTTCTGGACTTTTGTATACAAAAAAAGATTACAATAAAATACTTTCAAAATACAAAGATTTAGATATATTGCATATGTTGGAATTAGATAATGATTGATTTTATCGTGAATCTAAAAAAGTTAGAGATACTTTTTATACCATGTTTAAAAATCTTGATAATAAATGTATACTTTGTTTAGAATACTAAAATGAAAAAAAATATTCTCATCACCTGAACTTCAAAATGAATTTGAAATTATCTAGCATGAAATTTAAATAATGATTTCAATATTTTTGCTATTTCTAGAACAAAAAGTGATTTAGATTTATTTGAAGAAATTAACATTGATTTAACAAATTTCGAGCTTTTTGACAATTTGGTTAAAAATTTTGAACAAAGAGAAATTAAATTTGATTCTATTATACTTAACGCTTGAATTTGATTTTTCGGTAAATTTGAAAATGCAAAAGATGAAGAATATTTAAATATAATAAATTTAAATCTAACTTCAAATATCTTGCTTATAAAAAAACTTCAAAAATTATTAAATAAAAAAGCAAAAATTATATTTATTTGAAGTATAATTGGTAAAAAATTTATGAAATATTCTGCTGTATATCAAGCAAGTAAATTTGGACTTAGATGATTTGCATGAGCTCTTAAAAATGAGCTTAGTTGAGTCTGAGTTCATATAATAAATCCAAGAATTGTAGACACGACTTTTCATGATAATACTATGATTGATTTAAATCTACCTACTGATAAATATACTTCAAAAGATGATATTTTGCTTGTTGTAAAAGAAATATTGTCTTGAAATGAAAAAAGATTTGAAATAGATTTATAAGAATAAAAAAATAAAAAAATGAATAATAAAAAAATAATAGAATTAATAACTCTAATAAAAGAAAATCAAATACTTAAAGATATATCTTTATTTTATACTAAAAATAGGAAAATATGTAAAACTATTTTGATAGTTTTAATGATCATTATTTCATATATTTTACTTGTATCTTATGCAAAAAAAATAGAAATGACTTCTACTTTTCCTGGAATTGCGATTCATGTTCAAGATTTGGTATGACATGTTGAAGCTGATTTAAATTTTGAAGAAATTAATATAAAAAATAAAAATGGAGAACTTATAAATGGTTTATATTTATGAAGTTGAACTTGAAAAACTGTTTATTATTTTCATGGAAATGGTTGACCAAATTCATATTTTTATAGTGAAATCAAATACATTCATGAGCTTGGTTACAATGTGATGATGTATGATTATCCTGGTTATTGAAAAAGTGAATGATTACCATATAAAGAAAATGTTGATGAATCATCTCAAGCTTTTTTTGAATATTTACAAAAAGAAAAAGGTATAAAAAATGATGATTTAATTGTTTGGTGATATAGTGTTTGAACTGCTGTTGCAACTGATTTTGCTTCAAAAAATGATTTTGAAAAATTGATTTTAGTTTCACCATTATCTTCTAGATATGATATGTCTAGAAAATTATTTTGATTCGCATTACAAAAAATACTATTTTTGAAAGACTCATATGTTACAAAAAATCTTGTAAAGAAGTTTGATAAACCAGTATTAATTATTCACTGAAATATTGACAATATTGTTTCTTTTGAACAAGGAAAAAAAGTTTTTGAAAATTATGCTTGAGAAAAATCATTTATAGAAATAGATAAATTTGGTCATAACTGAATTATTGATATATATTGAGAATCATTAAAATATATATTTAAATCATTTTTAAATTGAGAAAGTCTAGGTTTTAAAAATAATTATTTTTTTTTAACTATTGATGAAAAAAAGAAACTTGAAGCTGAAAATATAGAAAAAGATAAGATAGAAAAAACAAAATTTTTATTATCTATTCTTGATTTAAAAACTGATAGTTCTATACAAAAATTTGTAACCTCAAATTTGAGTTTTACAAATAAAGCTTATATTCCAGAAGATTTAGTAAATATAAGATGAGATTATATTTATGATACAAAGTGATGAACTCAAAAATTAAGAAAGGAAACAAAAGAAGCTCTTAATTTATTATCAGAAGCATTTTATAAAGAATTTAATAAAAAATTGTCAGTAGTAAGTGCATATAGAAGTTATGAATATCAAGTTTGAATTAAAGCTTGAGGTTGTCAAGATAATTTATGTGCAAAAGCTTGATTTAGTGAGCATCAAAGCGGATTAGCAGTTGATTTATTTGCAGCATCAAGTGAAATTGATTGGAAAAATAGTTATTTGAATAATTATTATAAATGGCTTTATGATAATGCTCATTTTTATTGATTTAGTAATACATACCAAAAATGATTAAAAATTGATTGATATGAAATTGAGCCTTGGCATTGGAGATATCTTTGAGTAGATTTTGCTACTTATTTAAGAGAAAATAATTTAACTATTGCTGAATTTTATAAAAATAATTAATTTTAAACATTGATTATTTTATTTATGCAAGTATAGTTTATAAATAAAAATATAAATTTTAAAATTAATATGGCTAAAAAAAATAGGGTATGAGCTCCAAATAAGCAAAATGCTCCAATTAAAACATGATTTCATAGAAAGAAAAATGTGCATAAATGAGCTTATGTAGTTCGTGATGAGTATGCAATAAAAGCACAAAAAGCCGGTTTTAGAGCTAGAAGTGTTTATAAATTATTTGAAATTCAAGAGAGATTTGATTTAATAAAACATGATTATTCTATTATGGATATAGGTTGTGCTCCTGGAAGTTTTTTACAAGCAATTAGAAATATAGTAAGAGAAAAAATTATAATTTGAGTTGATTTAAAAGAAGTAAAGCCATTTTGATATTCAAATGTAAAAACTCTTGTATGTAGTATATTTGAATATGATGAACTTAGTAAAAAAGTAATAGATATAGTTTGAGAAGATAAATTTGATTTAATTACTTCAGATATTGCACCAAATACAACTTGAGTTTTTGATATTGATCAATATGCAAGTGTAGAGCTTAATATAGCAATTTGTCAGTTTAGTGATAGGTTTCTAAAAAAAGGTTGAAATATGATTTTAAAAGTTTTTAAATGAGAAGATTTCAATGATTTAGCTATGCAAGTTAGAAGTAGATTTGAAAGATTTGTAACTTATAAACCTGTGGCTTGTAGAGATAGTTCTCATGAAGAATACATAATTTGTTTTAGTAAGAAAAAATAGGACCCGCAGGGTCCTATTTTTATCAGATATTTATTTGTTTTGCTATTTTGTCTTCTATATCTTTTTGAAGTGCAATTTTTTTTAAAAAGTCTCTTTTTCTATTTTTTTCTTTTATTTTTTTCTTTTCTTCTAAATATAATTTAAAAAATGGCAATATATAAAAAATCAATAATATCATTATTGTAATAGATAAAACTAAAACAATTAATTCAATAAATGAATAATTATTAAATGTTTTTATATTATCAATAACTTCAATGAAGCTTAAATATTTATAATTAAATCAAATCATAATTTAAAATTAATTTTAATCATTTTTTACTAGTTCTCAAGTAACAATTAATCTATTCAAAGTAGTTCATACTGGCCAACAAGTCATCAAACTTATTTCAGATCTATTTTGATTTCTTTTTAAAACCGATACATCTCAAGGCCTAATAACTTTTTTTTCTCTTATTTTATATGTAAATTTTTCTTGACCATAATATACTATTACTTCATCTCAAAATACAACATTATCAAGAGTTGAAAATATATCATTGTATTTTCATTTCATCCAAGGTAGATTTGATGAATGACCAAATATAAAACTAACTCAATCTTCACCTGGTTTTGAGCTTCAAGGATATCTTATTATACCTTTTTCAAGCTCTTTCATAAAAATATCATTTAGTTCATTTTGTCAATCTATATTTCTATTTTCTACATCAAGTAATGGTATATTCTTACCAATTTTAGGAATTACAACTCTGTTTGTATATGGAGCAATTTCTATATCTAGATTTATATTTTCATTATCAAGTTCTTTTTTATATTTTTTTATACTTAATTTTTCTTCTTCTTTATTTTCTTGAATTTTTTCACTTATAATATCAGTAATTTTAGCTGCTTCTACAGAATTTAATAGTCATGAAGTAGTTTTTTCTACATCATCTTTCATTATGTAACTTTTTGCAATATTCATATAAGCACTATAATTTGTAGTTATAAGTAATACTCAAAAAATAACAGAAGTAGTAGTTATATATTTTATAAGAAAAATAAAACCTGACAAAATAGAATTTTGTTTTACTTTTGTTTTTTTTATTTTGCTAACAATCACTTCATAATTATATTTTATAACTGATTCTTCTTTTTCAGTTTGTAAAAATATTTCATCAGTATAATTAATTTTAGATTCTAATTCTCATAAAACATCTTCATTATCGTACATATATTTGTTTTTATTTTTTATATTTGTTTTTATTTTTGTAATTTAATTTTACTATATTTAGAAAATTAATGCAAAAATATGATTACTTTTTAAAAGAACTTGAATTATTTATATTTTTATTTATATTAGTATTAGTTTAGATAGATTAGAACTCATAAAATATGGCAAAAAAATATGAAAAGAGTTCAGGGGGAATTGTATATCGTAAAAAATGAAATAAGGTAGAAGTACTTCTTTTAAAATGGTTAAATGCTAAAAATCAAGAAGTGTATGTTATACCAAAATGACATATAGAAGATTGAGAAGTTGCAAAAGATACAGCTGTTAGAGAAATAGCTGAAGAGGCATGATTAGATTTAAAAGATTTGGAGGTTATAAAATTTATTACGAAATTAAATTATACATTTACTGCCTGATATTTGGAAAATAATCCTGTTATAGATAAGGATGTTTATTTGTTTTTGGTAAAATACAACTGAGAAAAAGACCCAGTAGTTCAAAAAGAAGAAAGATTTGTTTGATATACTTGGTTTTGAATTGAAGAAATTTGAAAACTAAAGGTTATGTTTGATATTCAAGCAATAGTTAGTAGAAACAAAACTTTTTTTATTTAGTTAATTTGTAAATAATGGAAATTTTAAATAATTCTTGAACTATAGAGATAGTTTCAAACTCAAAAAATAAAATACTTTTTGATACTAAAACTAGTGAAGTAAGTATTGATTGATTAAGTGTTTCTCATCCTTGAGAATTTGAAAAAGCATGAATTCTTTTGGAAGCTAAAGAATATAACAATATTATTTTTTATAGTTTCACAATTGACACTAAACATTTAGTTATTATTTCAAACGATAGTTTTGAATTAAAAGAAGAAATATTATCTTTTTTCTGAGATGTAGATGTTTTAGTTATAATTTGATCAAAAGAAAGTGCTAAGATATTTGAAAATATTGAAGCTAGACTTGTTGTTCCTTATGGACCTGGAAAACAAACATTTTTAACTACTCTATGACAACATATAGAAGAAGTATCATCTTATAAATTAAAATGAGAAATGTCAGATGATATAAGTGAATTTGTAAATTTAGAAGACTAAAAAAACTGCCGTAGGCAGTTTTTTTTTGTTTAATCTTCTTTTGGAATTATAGCATCAAGAGCAGCGAAAGTTGCTTTTTTTCATGCAGGAATAAGTATACTTATTTGATCTCAAATATTTGCTTTAAAATGAGTAACTGCAGCAGTTAATAAATCATAAGTTTCTCATTCTGAGATTACTTGATATTTGTCTTTTTCTTTTACAACTAATCAAATCTTAGTTTCTCTTTCAATAGGTAATATTTGTTTGTATAACATTTTACCATTTCATTCAATTGTAAGTTTTAATTTATCTCATTGAACAAGTTTTGACTTAGAAGAATAATTTACAGGAACAGGATATTTGTTTCCATCTGCTCAAAGCATATCTGTTCAAGTAAAAACTCACTCTATAATCTTACTATTTTCACTACTATATGAATTTAATCATTTTGTGTTTAAATCAATATTAGTTTCTAATGTTATATTGTTTTCTTCAATAACATCTTTTAGTAGTTTTTTAGCATTTTTTATAGATTTTTCAGCACTTGTTATAAAATCTACTATTGCTTGTATTGTTTTTTTATTTTCCATTTTTTGTTTTTTATTTTTTAAATCTAAGTTAATTCTAACAAATTTTTTAGTAAAAGTAAATTAATTTATCTTTACAATATTTAAAAATATATTTCTATAATGTTTGAAATTTGATTTTGAAATAATATAGTAATTAAAAATCAAACTCATAAGAATGGACCAAAGGGAACTACATTTAAAATTTCTTTATTTTTGTATCTTATTTTTTGATAAATTATTATTCAAATAGAAATTATACTTCCTATAAAATAAGTAATCATCATTCAAACAAAACTATAACTTATTCAAAAAAGTAATCAAATCATAACTCAAATTCTCAAATCTCAACCTCAAAGTGCTTTTCATCCTGATAAAACTATTTGTAAGAAGAAAAATATAAATATAGAAAATGCTCATATTATTCAACTAATTATAGGTAAATCTGATAAATTTATCAAAAATACATATTTTATTGTTACTAAAATTAAAATTATTATTGAAATTATTAAGAAATCATAAATTAATTTTAATTCTTTTAACATAATTAAGTACAATAATCATATGATACTTAATCATAGAGGAATTGAAATTAGATTTTCTATTAAATACAAGTCACTTGTTATTTTTATCGTAGGAACTAAATATATGTATATTGCATTGCTAACTAATCATAGAAAAGCAAGCGAAATTCAAGAGAGCATTATTCATTCGTGAATTTCTAGAAACAATATATCATAAAATATATATAAGATAGTTATGAATCATATAGATAACCAAAATATCAATTTCAATATTTCACCAAAGTTTCATATAAATAATAAATTTATATCTATTAAAAAATATCAAATTAGTGTAAAAAGTATCGCAGTTGATAACTCTAAAATAGGGTAGATTGGAGAAATCTTAGTTTTACAATATCTACATTTTCACATAGTTGATAGATATGAAAATATAGGAATTAAGTCAAAATATTTAAGTGTAGTACTGCATTTTGGACAATGACTTCTTCCAGACCAAATTCACTTTTCTTCACTCTTAAATCTATGAATTAGTACAGAAGAAAAACTACCAAAAAGTAATCAGTAAGTAAAAAGACAAGTATAAAAAAATATTTGCATAAAGAAAAATTAGATTTAATAATGATTTTATTATATTTAAAAATTAGTTTTATTAAAGTTAAATATTAAAAAGTAAAGATATAAATAGTCAATATATATATTTTGAATAATGTATATTAGATGTGGTATAATATATTTATATTTAGTATTTAATAAAAGATTATGGGAGAAACACCTATGTTTGGTAAAGTATATGCAAATTGATATGATACTTGAAAGGAACTTAGTGATGGGCTTTGATACAATGAAGTGGAAAGAAAAGAGTATTTAAACTTAAAGACAAATAGGGATAAAATTATAGATTATCTACAAAGTGTTGCTGCTCGTGATCAAGATGCTACATCAATAAAAGAAACTGATGGATTTGAATCAATACTAAATTGATGAGAAAAAAGATATGTTGAAGAGATTCTTAAGAAAATATGATTAGATAAATTTTCTTTATCAGAATGAGTTCCTATGAGCATTATAGTTGATATTATGCAAAAATATATCAATGAAAAAGATAATATTTCTCAAGATACAAGAACTTGATTAAGATTATGTAAAGATGATGTAGTTAGTAATAATGAAGAAGTTAATAATTCAGATGTAAGTTTAGAAAATATAAAAATTAAGAAAGCAATTGATTATAATAAAAGAAATCTTAGTGAAAAACAAATAAAAGAAATAAGTAAAATTCTTAATTTATCTAATACTATAATTGATGAGAAATTTGTTGAATCAGTTAGTGTTTATCAAGTATTAAATAATTTACAAAAAGATTGAATGGTTTGAAAAAATACTTTAAATAGTATGGGTATTAATATTGTACCAATAATAACAGAACAAAGTTCAAAACCTGCATCAAAACCTACTTCAACAATAATTCAAACACAAACTGTTTCTCAAACTTCAAAACCAAATGCAACATCAAAAATTGAAGTTTTAAATAAAACTCAAACAAGTCTTGTTTTTAGAGATTGAGCATATTATTTAACTTGACCAAGTTGAAAAACAAAACGTATAGAGTATACAGAACTTGCTAAAAATATTGATATTCCAAAAAATGCACCAAAAAATTTAGAAAGCTCTGTTTGACTTGTGCAAGATTTTTCTCAAATTTTAGATGCATATTTAGTTAAATTCCCAAACAATAAATCTCAATATGAAAAATCTATAAAAACTATACAAGATGCATTTTCTCAAGATGATATCCAATTATGAAAAAAAATATTGGATGTGAGCATAGCTATTAATGATTTAGATTTATCTAATGGTGATAAGTTTGATTTAGAAACTGCATTTTGAATAAGTGATTTAGAAATGCGTCATATACAAGTTTTAGATTTTGCTAGAAAAAATTTAGGTCAATATGACATGATTGCTAAATCTATTATAAATAAAAATTCTTTATCAATGTGAATTGAGGCTTAATTGTAAAAAGTGTGTGGCTGAGATGATTAAATTTTCCCATATAAGAGAGATAAAATTAGTTTAATTTTTCTCTCTTTTTTTAATCCTCTATGAAGACTAATTTTAGGTTTAA
>Ga0100401_1001576_pt1 | contig 18484 bp, 13 predicted proteins | sample CryGeymeta201525_FD_80421 | JGI IMG/M metagenome (GOLD analysis project Ga0100401, IMG submission 80421) | Groundwater microbial communities from Crystal Geyser aquifers in Utah, USA - Crystal Geyser metaG 2015-25 | ecosystem: Environmental > Aquatic > Deep subsurface > Groundwater | place: USA... | reverse complement strand
TCGAAGCACGAAATCCGAAACAAGCACGAATTACCGAAATACAAATGGCCCAAACAGAGTTTAGAATTTGGAGGATTAGAATTTTGAATTTGTTTCGTATTTCGATATTCGGATTTCGGATTTAATGTGGATGAAAATTTCCAAATGCCTTTAGTTGGCTCTCAGAATTAGAAATAAAGGAGACAGGATAATCAAGGTGGTTTTCCGTTGACTCATGAAACTGACCGTTCCCTATCTTGGCCATATCGATATCTTTCTCAACGCCATGGCGAGAAAGATCGGGCCGGAATTTGTTTTTCCACCAAAGACCAGTTCACGGACCCTCCTTTTGGGGACAAAATATTCCCCTGAATCCGCGTGCCTTCCATTTAAATTCATCCTCGGAAATTTCATCGAAGCCCTGGAAAAGGGCGCTGATACCATTGCTATGATCACGGATCACGGCCCCTGTCGCGTGGGAATGTACGATGTGGTCATGCAACAAATTCTTAAGGATCTCGGATTTCAATTCGACTGGATTGCCATGGACGATACCCGTATTTTGGGGGATTATCTCCTTCGGTTTAATCGGGAGAGGAAAAAACGGGGAGTCTCCCTCTGGGAAAGCCTCCAGGCCATCCGTTTCAGCTGGAAGAAAGTCAAACTCAGTGAGTCTGTTGAACGAATGGCGCAAAAGGCCAGGCCTTTGGAAGTGAAAAGGGGCGAGACCACAAGGGTCCTAACCGATAGTTTGAGATGGATTGACGAAGCCTCGAACTTCAGAGAACTAAGCCAAGCTCATCAACAATGCCTGGAGAAGTTCAATCGAATAGAGAAGGACGATACCCAAAATCCACCCAAGGTCTTAATCACCGGAGAGGGTTATATGGTCATCAATCCCCATGCCAATCAGGATATCGAACGAAGGCTTGGAGAAATGGGAGTAGAGGTCACCCGAACTGTGTGGTTCACCACACAGATTACCCACGCCTTACATCTCGATCTTTTCAATCCGAAATCGAAGCGAAAGGCGATCAAAGCCTCCGAACCTTATCTGAAACATAATCTTGGAGGAGAATGCAATGCCTCCATTGGCTATCCCATCCTCTTTAAAAAAGAGGGCTATGAGGGAGTGATTCAACTCCTTCCCTTTGGATGTATGCTGGAAGCAGTGGCCAAGAATATCTTAGTCAAAGTGAGCCGGGAATATGATCTCCCGATCCTCACCTTCTCATTGAGTGAAAACCTCTCGGAGACGATGATCGATACGCGATTGGGCGCCTTTGTCGACCTTCTTCAGCAGCGAAGGGGAAGGAAGAGAAACCGATGAGCCTCCGTATTGGAATCCCTCGCGCTCTTTTATATTATCGCTACTTTCCGTTTTGGAAGACCTTCTTTGAAACACTCGGTTTTGAGGTGGTGGTCTCAAGGCTGTGCCACTGGGGTATTATTGAGAGGGGGTTCAAGTTTGCCGATGACGATGCATGCATCCCCATGAAGATGGCCTTTGCCCATACGATCGATATCAAAGACCGGATCGATCTTCTATTCCTACCCCGTCTCCTCAGCGTGGATGGAAAAACCTGTTCCTGTCCTCGCCTGGCAGGACTGCCGGAGATGCTGAAATATTCTATGTCCGGACTGCCGGCGATTTTAGATCCTTATGTGGATGAACGTCATCGGAATTCGAGCCTTTTCCATTCGTTCTCAGAAATGGCTTTGGCCTTAGGAAAGAGCCCGAAAGAGATTAAGCAGGCTTTTCAAAAGGCGGAGAGTGCCTACGAACTCATTCAGAAGAGAATGGAGGGAGGGGAGAAGCTCCCCGACCTTTTTGAAGATGTTGGAAAGAAGAACCAGACCTCTCAGAGAGACCTTTCGAGGAAAAAGATAGCCGTTGTTGGACACGCCTATTGTCTTTATGATCCTTTTTTTAATTTCGATCTCTTAAGAATTCTTGAAGAGGCCCATGCCTCTGTCTATACTCAAGAGAGGGTTCCCAAAGAAGTGATTGATTCGGAGATTCGAGAGTTTGGAAAGGATATCTACTGGGACTCCGGCCGTGAGATCCTCGGGGCCAGTCTTCACTTTCTTCGTTCGAGCGAGATGGAGGGCCTGATCTATCTTACCTGTTTTTCGTGCGGGGTCGATTCCATGATCGAACCTTTAGTCAGACATAGGGCAGCGGAGAATGGGAAGACGCTTTATCTCTGTCTGATGATTGACGAACACACAGGCGCTACAGGCGTTCTGACTCGTATGGAGGCCTTCATCGACCTTTTGGAGAGAAGGAGGAGACGTCGTTGACCGGCCGACAGGTCAGTTTCTTCATCTCTCTTTTCTACCTTTTTTCTCGATCGGTTCCAAGATCGATGCACTTTTTTTTCGCTTCTTTAGGCAACCAACTCGTTTTCCTTATCCTAAAAAAGTACAAGGAAAATGTGAAAGAGAATCTCCGGGTGATAGGAGGGGGAAGCTATTCCGAAGAAGAAGTTAAGCGGCTTGCCAAGCGATGCTTTCAAAACTACTCTCACAAGCTTCTGGACTATATGGCGATGCATCGGATTAATCCCACAAACAAGGGGAAGTGGATTGAGAAAGAGATGGGAGAGGAAAATTTGGTGAAGGCCCTTGCCAGAGGAAAAGGGGTGATCTGTATCACCCCTCATCTAGGTAATTGGGAATTGGGAGGCTATGTCTTGGCCTCAAAGGGTTACCCGATTAACATCCTCACCCTTAAGGAAGAGAGTCAATATCTTTTCCGTTATGAAGAAAGACTTCGGAAGAAGGCAGGGATTCATACCATTACGATCGACCCGAAGGAGAAACCGAACTTAGCCATCTTGGAGATCGCAAGACGATTGAGGAGGAATGAGATCGTGGCCATGGTTGCAGACCGAATCTATGAAGGGCAGAGCGTTGAAATTGAATTCTTTGGACAATCGACCCTCTTTCCCACAGGCGCTGTCCAGTTGGCTATAGAGACAGGGGCGACCATCATCCCGGTTTTTGTTGTCCTTGAGCAGAAGATGAGATACTGGGGGATTATCGGCGAGCCCATTCCGATAAGAATGGATATGGATAAGAAGGAGGCTGTGAAACAAGGGGTTCAGGAGATCGCAAAGAGATTTGAAGAGATCATCAGCCGATATTCAGACCAATGGTTTAACTTTTTCCCCTACTGGGAGAGAAATGTTTGCGATAGGGTTTAAAAAGAAATTGGAAGCTTCCTATTCCATCGGAGAAAAGGTCTATAAAGGAAGGGTGAATCAGCATCAAGCTTTAATAAAAAAGGAGCCGGAAGAGGTTTGCCGTATTCTCGTCGATCCGGAACAAATAAAACGATGGTGTCCTGTTGAACAGATCTCAGTTGAAATAGTCACCCCGGGTGAATTCCGTGTGGGGACCCGATCCCATTTTAGACTAAATTTTCGAATTCAACCGGAATGGGATTCAGAGGTGATCCATCTTGAAAGGAACCGGCAAATCATATCCGAATTTCTGAACGGAATCTTCGAAGGCGGGATCGAGATCTGGGATTTGAAAAGGGTGGAATTCGGAACAGAAGTGACCCATACCCTTGTCTATCAAATCAAACGCATGATTTACAGAATTGGATGGTTTCTTCTGGGAGGGGAGAAGAAACATAACGAACTGACAGAGCTCGCCCTCCTTCGTCTTAAATCCCTGCTGGAAGGGACTTCTTCATGAAAGTCCTCTTTGTCGTTCCTGGTTGGTCTTCATCGAACCTCTGGGGGCAGATGAAATTCAAATTTCCTCCGCTGAGCGTCCTCACTCTTGCTGCCTCGACGCCAGAAGAGGTAGAGGTTTACATCGCCGATGAGAATTTAGAGAAGATCGATTTTGAAAACGAAGCGGATTTGATTGGAATCACAGTGATGACTCCACAGGCCGTCAGGGCCTATGAGATTGCAGATCAATTTCGCGGGAAAGGAAAGAAAGTCGTCCTCGGAGGGTTTCATGTCTCCCATCTTCCTGAGGAGGCATTAAACCATGCGGATGCTGTCGTCATCGGAGAAGGAGATCGGATCTGGAAAGAGGTGATCAAAGGTTTTCAGGAGTCGAAATTAAAGAAGATCTATAAGGATGATAAACTTGTTTCACTTTCTGAGATTAAGACCCCGAAAAGGGATCTCATAAAAGGGAAGGGTTATCTCTTCACCAATACCATCCAGACGACCCGGGGCTGCCCCTTTGATTGCGAATTTTGTTCTGTCTCTTCCTTTTTCGGAAGAAGTTACCGGACAAGGCCTATTCCCCTCGTGATAGAAGAGTTAACCAGGTTGAGACAGGAGAGCGTCTTTCTCTTTCTCGTGGATGATAATCTTGTTGGCAACCGGCCCTATGCAAAAACGCTTTTTCAGGAAATGGCATCCCTTCAATTCAAATGGGCCAGCCATGCCCCGCAAAGCTTTGTCAATGATGAGGAGTTGCTCGAACTGGCCTCTAAAAGCGGGTGTATGGCGCTCTTTGTGGGATTCGAATCCCTCACCCAGGAAAACCTTTCTTTGATGGGAAAAAAGACAAACCTTGAAATTTCTCCAATCGAAGCAGTGAAGAAATTTCATGACCATGGCATTGGACTCTTAGCCTCCTTTATCCTGGGATATGATCACGACACCCCGGATACATTTGAAAAGATCCTCGATTTCTGCCATCAAGCGAAGATTGATGGCGGATTATTTCCTATTCTCACTCCTTATCCAGGGACCCTTTTAAGAGAAAGGCTAAAGAAGGAGGGGAGGATATTGACGGATCAATGGGATCTCTATGATATGGAACATGTCACATTTAATCCCAGAGGGATGAGCCCTGAGAAACTCCAGGAGGGATTTGAATGGCTCAATTCCTCTTTTCTCTCGTGGGGCTCCATCTTCCGAAGGCTTTTCAAGATGAACCGATCCCTGCAGATTTTTGGTCCTATGAACTTCGGTTTTCATAAAGCCTGGAAGAAAAGAATCAGGCCAAAAATAAATTGTCCGGAAACCTCTCTAATCATCTGACTTGGATCTCACAACTCGTGTTCGATTAAGCTTAGATTTTGAGGATAACACCTACTCTTCATTCCAAAATAATCCTGAATGTCGGCGATTATGGTTTTCTTGCCCTACCCGACAGATATTATAGATGGCAACCTTTTTCATAGTCAGATAAACTTTTATCATCCTACTTTCTATCCTGTTTTTCTACCTCCCCTCTTTCAGCTTTTCCCTGTCGAGGCTGAGAGTGTTGTGGTTGCTGAGCCTGAGGTCTTTGCTCTTGTCTTTGCGGCTGCTGAACTCTCTCCTGAGGTTGTTGTCTTGGCTGCTGAACCTGAGGTTGTCTTTGTTGTTGACCTTGAGGTTTCTGAACCTGGGGTTGTCTCTGTTGCTGTTGTCTCTGTTGCTGATGTTGTTGAACCTCAGGCCTCTGTTGATATTGCTGTTGCCTTTGTTGTCTTAGTTCCTGTCTCTGTTGTTGTGGTCGAGGTTGATAGCTCTGGACGCCCCAAGTTCCTCGCCTTTCCCAACGTCGATCATTTTGCCAGCTCCTCCAGTTCTGTTGAAGTCGTTGGTTAGGAATCCGTTCATAGTTCCACCGATGCCCGTACCAATTATGATCTCTGTAGTATCCTCTCCAACCTGGGTCTACATCAAAATAAAAACTTGGAACATTGTTATAATAACCCCAGCCCCGGTTATAATAATGTGAGCGATACCAACGGCCTTCCCAAAAACGCCACCACCAACCATTCCAGAAAAAGAGGTCTACCTCAATGTCAGGTACAGCGTAGACATACGTATCAGGTAACACTATTAACTCTGGTGGTGCGGCAAATACGATGGGTGGTGGTAGAGGAAAACTAATGCGTATATCTACCCCTGCCATCGTTGGAATAGGAACTACAATTACCAACGCCAAAAGCATTGTTCCAAAAAGTAACTTCTTCATTTTTTCCCTCCATTTTAATTGAAAAATGGGAACTGACAACCAAGATGCGTTTTTCCTCTTTGTAAAAATTCCTGATAATATTCAACCATCTATCCCATACTTTTTATAAATTCTACCCCCATCTGGTTCTCTGTATTCCAACTTATTGGCGCAATCCGATATATATTTTGACGTATTATTTAGGTCTTTTATTCAACTACCCCACAAAATTTTCCCCCAAACTTAGAGATGAGTGCCGCCACCACTTCTACCCCCATCCCGCCGGGTGAGAGAGTGAGGATAACACAAAGCGTTGAAATCTATGGGCAGTGAAAATTGACGATTAACGAGTGAAAGCGTGCATCGGACAGCATCCGTGGAAAAACCGAAAGAGGATTTGATTTTCTCGGCTATCATTTCGAGCCTGAGGAAATTTCACCTGCCTGAAAGACAATCAGTAATTTCATTAAAAAGGCTCTCCGGCTTTATGAACAGGAGCCGCCCCACCGAAAGATGAGGCGGCTCGGAGAGTACGTCCATAGATGAGCGTAGCCGGAACTACCAGCGATTGCGTCCGCTGCCACGACCGCCCCCAAAACCACCGCCGGATCGGCCACCTCCGCGAGGACTCTTTTCCTGCGCCTCGTTAACCTTAATGGTCTTGCCGTCAAGGTTTGTACCATCCATCTTGGATATCGCCGTTTTAGCATCGTCATCTTGAGCGAAGGTCACGAATCCAAAGCCCCGGGAGCGCCCCGTATCGCGGTCTGTGATGACCTTGGCTTCAGTGATTTCCCCATAGGACGCAAACGCCTGGCGCAGGCCGTCGTCCTTCGTGTCCCAGCTCAGACCCCCTACAAATAGTTTTTTAGCCATACTTTCTTACGCTCCTTTTCTGTGTCGCCTTGGGCGACGACCTTTGATCGGTAGCGCCCGCCATTCAGCGTTCGCCACGTTTACTTGCTTTTGTTGAATGCCCGAATCATTTGGGGGGATGGACTAGCAATTTCCCTCACTCCATCCAGCTCCGCCTCAGCAATGTGGGGATGTGAGTCCTCACACACGAGTCACTTTCAACCGATTGTATCAGCCTTGCCCATTCCTCATGAAACCACATCCTCCCTTACTGGAGGGGTGGACTCTGTAGTATTCGTGGTAAAGGAGAATAGGAAGTCTTTTTCCCGGGAAAGGGGTGTCGAGTTAAGGATTGGTTGGCTTTGTCTCTTCTTGCTCGACCTTCTCGGCGTCTGAAGACGTGCGATCTCCTTTATGAAATCGTCGCTGTCTTCTCTCTTCCTGTTTTTTCTGGCGGGACAATTCTTTCCGCCGTTTTTCGCCTTTATGAGCTCCAGCATGTTTTGGCAAAATACCCTCCTTATTCCAAAAGAAGTATAGCACGGAAAGGAAAAGAATTCCAATTCTTTTCCTCGAAATATTGTATTGTGGAACGAAAATGCAGAACCAATGTTTCAGGAAGCTATTGCTGAGTCCAATGCTGTTCGTCAGTAAGGTTCTAATTTTTACATATCTCTGACGAATCTGTTATAATTCACTTCCATATGGTAAAAAAATTACTTAAGGGAATTTCCTATCTCTGTCTCCATCATTATCGGAAGATCCTCCTCATTTTTTTCATCATTCTTGGAATCGCTTTTTTGCTTACTGGCAGGCTTCGTTTCGATCCCAACTTCCTCAAACTCTTTCCCGCTGAAAGAGGTCCCATCAAACTCTACATGGAAAACCTCCAAGAAGCAGGGACATTCGATCTCCTTTTCATCCTTTTAGAAAAGAAGGAGGGAGTTGATTCCCAGCGATTGATCGACTCGGGAAGAGAGATTTCTGAAAATTTGAAGAGGCTGGATATTGATGGAAAGAAAGCTTTCAAGTCGGTTCGATTCCAGAAGATTGAAGAAGAGGACCTGGAGGAAGTCAAACCCACCCTCACTCTTTTCATTACTCATCCTTATCTCTTTGTCGATCAAGAGGATATTTCCAAACTGAAGGAGAAATGGAACGAAGAGGGAATCAAAAAGCAGGTTCGAAAGAATAGGGTCACTTTGATCAGCCATGCCTCCTTTGCAATGAAGGACCTCATTCAGATTGACCCTTTTGAATTGCGCTGGCTCTTCATGGAGAAATGGAAGCAAGGGATGAAGGGGTTGGAATTCGATGAAGTGAGCAATTTCTTCCTCTCAAAAGACCAGAACTCCCTTCTGATCATCACAGAGCCTCAGCATCCTGCCACAGACCTCTCTTTTTCTAAATCTCTGATGGAGGCGCTGGAGAAATCCGTCTCTATCGCCCCTTCTACTCAGGACAAAAGCGTCAAGGTCTACTTAACCGGCGCCCATCCGATTGCCATGGCTGAATCGAAAGTCCTTCGATTCGATATGCAAAGTTCCTTTTTCTCCTCTTTGATCCTTGTACTGATTCTATTTTTCTATACCTACCGGAGATGGATTACCCTTCTCTTCGCCGGGCTTCCCCTTTTTGCAGGGATCCAGTTGACCATGGGGATTGCTTCCATCACATTAGGAAGCCTGAATATTCTGACCAGCGCCTTTGCTGCGATCCTGGTCGGTTTGGGGATTGACTTCGCTGTCCATATCTATGATCGGTATCACCAAGAGAGGGCATCCGGCGCTGATATCTCATCAGCCATTGAAACCACCCTCACACAGACGGGAAGGGGGACCTGGACCGGCGCTTTTACCACGATTTTCGCCTTTGCGGTCCTTTTATTCTCTCGAGTACAAGGGATTGTCGAACTGGCCTTTCTCGTGTCTGTCGGGCTCCTCTGTGCGCTTCTATGCATTTATTTTGTCCTTCCCTCCTTACTTGTCTGGATGGAAAAAAGGAAGAAACCTTATTCTTACATACCTCTTCAAACTTTCCGGTTCAAACCCCTTTCTTCTTTTCTGGAGAAAAACCCTTTGCTTTCGTTCTTTCTATTGATCGGAATCACGCTCTTCTTTCTCTTCTTTGCCTTACGCATCGAAGTGGAGAAGGATTTCAGAAACCTCAGACCGAAAGAAATAGAATCCCTTCAGGTCTTCGAACGAATGGCCAAGGCCTTTGGGGGAAGAAAGTTAGAGGCCATTACCATCCACGAAGGGAAGGATCTATCTTCTCTTCTATCCAAAGAGGAAGAAATCGCGAAGGCCTTTGACAGATACCAAAAAGAAGGAAAGATCGATTCCTTTGTCTCTCTCTCCCAGTTTATTCCTTCTCCTGAAAAACAGAGAAGGGTGGGTAGAGCGATTCAAGAATCGATTGATCTGGAGATGGCAAGAAAGAATTTTATCAAGGAACTGGAGGAAAATGGGTTCGAAGTAAGCGGGTTTCAGCCCTTCCTTCAGGGGCTTGAGGAGTTAAAAAAGGGGAATGAGAAGATCTATTCCCCTGAAATTCTGATCGCCTCTATGAATCAATGGCCCCTCAAGAAAGGCCTAGAAAACCTCTTTGTTAAAAAAGGGGGAAATTACAAAATCGTATCCCATCTCTATTATCAGAAGGGAAAGCTCTCTCTTGACCAATTAGAAAAAGATCTTTTAGGCGTCTCCTTAACAGGTCCTGAGAAGGTGGAATCTGAGATTCTTCGAATCGTGAAAGAGGACCTTTTCCTTCTCACGCCGATCGCTTTTTTGATCGTCTTCTTATTGGTCTATCTCCATTTCAAAAGGTGGAAGACCACGCTTTTCACCTTGATGCCTTTGCTCATGGGTCTCATCTGGATGTTGGGAGCGATATCTCTCTTTGGGATTCGTATCAACTTTGTCAATGCCGTCATCCTTCCCATGATCATCGGAATGGGAATCGATAACAGCGTCCATTTGATGCACCGTTTTTTGGAAGGGGGCGGAAAAGATGCGGGCCAAGCCTTGCGAAGCACTGGGAGGGCAATGGCTATGTGCTCCCTGACCACCATGCTTGGATTTGGTTCCTTAGCCACTGCTCGATACCAGGCCCTCTCTACCATGGGATGGGTAACGATCCTGGGGATGGGGTTCTGTCTGATCGCTGCCCTCTGTTTTCTTCCAACACTTTTAATTCTTTCGAAGGAGAAATATGGGAAACGCTAAGAGATACGATGTCATCGTTATTGGGTCTGGAATGGGAGGGTTGGCCGCTGCCTCCCTTCTTGCGAAGAAAGGGTTGAAGACCCTTCTCCTCGAAAAAGAAAAACAGGTGGGAGGTTATGTGGTCTCTTTTAAGAGGAAGGGGTTCACCATTGATGCGACAGGCGCCTTTGTCGGAGGATGTCAGGAGGGCGGAGAATTTTATCAAATTCTTAAAGAGATTGGGGCACACGAGGAGATTGAATTTATTCCCATTCACCATATCCGAAACATCTATCCCGGTTTTGAAGTACATCTCTGTGACGGTGGATTCAGTTCCTATCCGGAGGCCCTCATGGCTCTCTTCCCTGAAGAGGAGAAAGGGTTGACGGCCTATCTCTCTCTGGTGAAACAAATTGGGAAGGAAGTGAAATCGTACTCTGAGATAACATTGATCAAAAAGATTCTCTTTCCCTTCACCTTCAGAAATCTTATCCGGTTTCACCGAACGAGTCACAGGGAAATTCTAAATCGCCTCTTTAGAGGAGGGGAGATCAAGATGGCCCTCCACACCCTTCCGATTACAGACCCCCCTTCGAGGCTCTCTTTTCTTTTCACAGCCATCCTGATCAGCAAGTCTCTTATGGGAGGCGTTTTTTATCCAAGAGGAGGCACGGGGAGGATTTCTAAAGCCATGGCCGACTCTTTTCTCCGTTCTGGCGGGGAGATTCATCTTCAAACAGAGGTGGATCAAATTCTGATAAAAGATGGAAGGGTCGAGGGGGCGCTGACAAAGGAAGGAGAAATATTTCAGGGACCCGTCGTTATTTCTGATGTCAACCCAAATCTTTTGGTCAAGATGCTTCCCTTTGAATTTCGAAAACATTTTGAAAAAAAGATCCGACATTTTGAATATTCCCTTTCCTGTTTCATCCTTTATATCGCCACGGATTTGGATCTAAAAAGCATGAACCTTCCTTATTTCACCTATCTCCGGTTCCTCTCTGACCTGGAGGAGGAAGATCGGATGTTTCAAAGAGGTGAGGTCCCGAAGAATCCGACGACGATGGTATCCATCCCCACACTTTTGGATCCTTCATTGGCTCCTTCGAAGCGCCACCTTATAAAGGTTTTGGTTAATGTCCCTTATCATCATCAAGAAGCATGGGGGAAGGGGGATCCTGGAAAATATAGCCGTATTAAAGAAGAGTTTTCTCAAAAGATTCTTCAACAGTTAGAAGGGAAGTTGATCCCTGGCCTGAGAAACCATCTCCTCTTTTATGAAGCTGCCACACCATTGACCTTAGAGCGATATACTGGAAATGAATTGGGTGCGATGTACGGCCTGGCCTCCACACCACAGCAGGTCGGGAATTTAAGACCTCCCCATCACACTCCTACCCCAGGCCTCTTTCAAGTCGGCCACTATACCCGACCCTCTCATGGTATTGTGGGGGCCAGCCTCTCAGGAAGTTTTGCCGCCAGAGCGATCCTCAAAAAGCTGCATAGAGTGTAGCGCCAAAAATCCCAAATCACAAATTTCCTGCCTACCGCAGGCAGGTATGAATGATTAAAATTCTTCGAATATTTAGGTTGGTTAAGGTTACGGTTACGAGGCCCGTTTGGTTTAAGGTTAAAGGGTTACGTGCTTGCACGCCATAGTGCCCGCCTGCCAAAGAACTTGTTCGGCGGACAGGTGTTTCGGTACGCAGGCGTGAACTTCTCAAGCCGAAGGACGTAACCGTATGACGAAACGGGCATCTTTACCGTAGCCGATGGACGAAGCCCTTATTTTTTGCGCTATGCGCCATGCGATTTTTTCTGTGATGAGGTTGAAATACCCATTCAGGCATTTTACAATTCCACAGATGGGAAGATTTGACTGTATTTTTCTCCATGTCCCCAAGCTGACCAATTATTACCGGCCGATCAATCATTTCATCTGGATCAATTTCCTTCCCATGGGGCTCCTTGGATTGGCCGACCTTCTCCACCGCCATAACATTTCCACTCAAGTCGTACACATGGGGGTGGAGTGGATTGAAGATCATAGTTTTTCGATTATTGAATATATCAGAGAGAAGGCCCCTCGAATCGTTGCCATCGACCTTCACTGGCACCATCAGAGCTATGATGTGATGGAAGTGGTCAAAAAGGTGAAAGCCGCATTTCCCTCTGTCTATATTCTTCTCGGGGGATATACCGCCAGTTTTTTCCATGAAGAGATCATGAGGAACTTTGACGGGGTCGATGGGATCATTCGCGGTGAAGCGGAAGCTCCCATTTTGGAACTGGCGAGTGCGCTCCTGCAAGGGAAGGAAGATCTTTTTTCCGTTCCCAACCTCACCTGGAGGAGAAAGGGAAGGATCCTTATTAATCCTCTCTCCTATGTCGCCTCAGAGAAAGAACTGAATGAACTCACATTCACCAACTTTCCGTTGTTGAAAAATCATCCCACCTACATCCGTTATATCGGTCAACCCTTCTATGTCAAGGGAGTTTCCAAGGAGAAAAATTTCTGGATGTATTCTCTCAAATCACCCATCTATCATCTCACCGTGGGCAGAGGGTGCCCTGTTCAATGCACCTGGTGCGGCGGCGGTCGTTCCTCTCTGGAGACCATCACCGGCAGGAAAGAGGTGACCTTTAGAGGGGTAGAGAATGTTCTCCAATCCATTCGAGAAGCAGTCTCTTATGGGTATGAGACATTCCACATTTGCTTCGATCCTTATCCCCACAGGCCGGAATATTTTCTCGAGCTTTTCTCCCGTATCCGGGAGGAAAAGATTAGGATGGAATGTTTCTTCGAATCCTTCGGGCTTCCCACAATCGATTTTATCAAGTCTTTTAAAGAAACCTTTCCCGGGCCCAAGTCCCTCATTGCTCTCTCCCCTGACGTGGGGTCGGACCAAATGAGAAAGATTCATAAGGGATATGCCTATTCCAATCAGGCCCTGTTGGAGTCTCTTGACCAGTTAAAAGCCAATGGAGTCTTCTGTGACCTTTTCTTCACCCTCGGTGTGCCTTTTGAAAAGGAGGCGGATGTTCAACAGACGATTCGACTCCAAAAGATGATCCGAGGCCGGTATTCCAATGTGAGAGGGATTCGCACTTTTACGATCGAGATGGAGCCGGGCTCGCGCTGGCACCTCGATCCCGAGGAATATGGCGTCAAAACCTCGCTTAATAATTTTATAGATTTTTACCATTACCATTCTGGAGACAAGAGCGCTTTCTCTTCTTTAGGATATTGGATTCCAGATTACTTTGACGGGGAGATAGATGCGAAAGGATTTGAGGAGGCATTGCAGAGGATCAAATGCCGCCATTTTTGCTTCATCCATCCTGAGGCCAGAAAATCGTCCACCCCCTTCTGGGGAAGGAGACTCTGTGATCTTTCGAGTCTATTTTGGAAAGTAAAAGGCTTCGCTTCCAGCCATAAATCAAAGTCCTGAAACAGGGCCTCCACCCCTCGCTTTCTGGAAAAACCCATCATCTGATTGGCGAGAAGGAATTCTCTTTGATGAAACCAACCGCTTACCTTATCAATACATCGAGGGGGCCTCTTATTGATGAAAAAGCTCTGGTGAAGGCTCTTCAGGAGAAGAGAATCGCCGGTGCGGGGCTGGATGTTTATGAAAACGAGCCGGGCTTAGCTCCAGGGCTGATGGAATGTAAAAATGTGGCGCTCCTTCCCCATCTTGGGAGCGCTTCCCGAGAAACTCGAGATAAAATGGCAACCATAGCCTCGACCAATGCCCTCTCTTTATTGAAAAAAAAGGAAGCGCCCAACACAGTAAACCCAGAAGTTTATCACACCGACGCCTATCGTCGTCGAATTCGAGCTTCCTGATCAGCAGATTTCAATTGATCTCTTCTTTTAGTTCCTTCCCTTTATTTTGTTCTGAAATCAAGCAGAGCAGATCCTTTGAGGGGTTGTCCTTGTTTCAAAGCGTTCTGAAGGGAAGTCATGAGAAGGCGGAGTGGCAAATCTTGGGGGAAGATGACTTGGGCCCTGTGGAAGTTTGACATAGCGTCATCAAGGCGGCCAGCCTTGAATAATTCTATTCCCTCAGACATGATGGGTTCAATTTGATCTTTGAGATGGCGCACTTCTGGTTGATCTTGATCGTACACTTCGATAGCGCCTATTGGAACTGAACTGCCCTTGACCGAAACCTCTCCCAGCTTCCGGAATCGGTGGCCGTGTCCATTTGGCAACTGATTAGCGACCTGATCTGAAATGAGCATGTCTATGCCCAATGGTCTGGTTAACTCTTCAAGGCGCTTAGCCAGGTTGACGGTAAGACCGAGGACAGTGGAGTCCATTCGTTTTGGAGAGCCGATGGTTCCAAGGATGACTGGCCCAGTGTGTAGACCGATGCCGATTTGAATGGCCTGGTCAGTGGGGCGATTTTTATCCGTATTGATGGACTTGACTACAGTCAGGATATCTACTCCACAGGCCACGGCCCTTTGAGCTGAATCATCTCCTTCGAAAATACATAAGATCATATCACCGAGGAATTTGTCAATCACTCCTCGCCGCCAATCTACCACCCGGGTAATTCGTTCAAAGAGGTGATTGATAAGGGCGATCAACTCACTCGGATTAACTCGCTCAGACAAAGCCGTAAACCCCCGGACGTCACAAGAAAGAACCGTAACCCATTGCTGGTCAGCCTCACCCAAACGTATTGACCTCAAACCTTGGGCAGCGATGCGGCGAAGATAAGCAGGAGGGACGAAATGCTCGAAGACATCCCGGGCCTCGCGAACAGCTTGCTCCAGGGAACGAAAATGGAGGGCAACAGCAATGGTCAAGGAAACCGAGAGCCAAAAGGAGGTGAACCAAAGGATCTGACCCTTGATAAAGATGGCTACCCATGTAGAGCGTATCCCGTCATGAAGGCCGCCTAAAAACCAGAATAACAATCCAATACCGACAGGCAGTAGGTATACTGGTCGTTTGCCCTTGAATCGCAGGAATCTAACTGTCACTTGGCAGAAGTAAAAAAGACAGACCGATAGACAGAAAAAATGGATCAGTGGCCTCAGAAGTTTCGATTGAGGCCTTAATATATTTTCAGCAATCTGGTGGGGCTCCAGTGGGAGTCCTAAGCACCAATCCCCCTTACCCCAAAGAGCTAAGGCAGCCAAGCATAAACTTATTCCAGTGACCGTTCTCGGTAACCAACCCGGTTTTTCATCAAAGAGGGCCGAGATAAACCAGACCCAGCTAACCGGCAAGAGGACTACCGAGGCAAGATCAATCCTGTATCCCAGGAGGATGGAATCTGGAGATTTTTGGAGGCCGTAAATGCCCCATCCTAAAAAGAGAAAAGTCGAGAAGAGATAGAAAAAGAAGAGACTTCGTAATGGACGGTAGTGGCGGTAGAGGACTAAGGTCACTAAACACAAAATAGCCATGACCGCATTTGTCGCAAAGCCAAAGAAGGGACCGACACTGTAATGAGGAAGGGATTCAGGCAACATGGCAATGAATGAACTTCAAGAGAATCTTAATATTGATCCGAGTCTAATAATTCAGGATAAATAAGTCAACCCTATTCGAAGGGATGGTTGCCTTCAGGTCTCCAACGAATAGTAGTCTTTTCCTTCTTTTTCCTTGAGCCTGACGATTCCCTTTTCCTTCAAAATCTCTAAATGGCCAACAGCCTCGGAGATTCCAAGAAAGATCTCGAAAGGAGGGACTCCTGGAAATAAATCCATTGCGATTTCATAGGGGGTCTTTTCCTTTTTGGATAAAGAGAAAAGTACGCGGTCCATTCGCTCTTTGTGATGGGCGAAGATCTTTTGAATTAAACCTTTCACATCATCGATCTCTTCCCCATGGCCAGGGAGGAGAAGCGAGATGTCCAACCTCTCTATTTTTTCTAATGAGGTTAAATAATCCTTCAAGCTTGGATAACGGAAAGGTGATTTGTATTCAGGAACATTTAAGATGGGATTAGGAGTGATCTCTTTTAGGAGGTGATCTCCGGTAAATAAAATTTTTTTCTCCGGCCAATGAAAACAGATTAAGCCAGGACTATGACCAGGACAGAGAATGGTTTTCCACGTCATTGATTTAAAAGAGACCGTATCCCCATCGTTCAGGAAAAAGGCCTCTTCCAGAGGGTCAGCCATGCTCTGGGCAGATTCGATATATTGAATCGCTTCATTGACCAAAGCTTCCGGCGCTCCGTTTCTCAACAAGATCGACTTCAAAAAACCCAGGGAATGGATGACCGACCGAATCTTTCCATATTCCTTTGGATGAATATAGATTGGAGCGCCAGAGAGTGAGAATAACCTTTTGGCCTGACCATAGTGATCGATATGGCCATGGGTGATGAGAATCCGCTCAATCGAATTCAGGCCGTAACCAATGGTTTCCAACCCTTTTTTCAATGTTTCGAATGAAGCCTCAGTCTTTATCCCTGCATCGATAAGGGTTCTGGGAGAATCATCAATAAAGTAGACATTCATTGTCTTGAGGGGAAACGGGATGGGGATCTCAATTTTATAAATTTTATCGGTGATCTGTTGAATCATCGTTTTTTCCTCTGATGCTTTGGGTAGGCATTGGTAAATGCAGAGACCAATTTCCAAGCGATTTGAGGCTAACATAGAATAAACTGCTTTTCAAAAGAATTATTGGAAACGCCAATTTATGTTTATAGACCTTTAAGAATAGTTATAAAAATATCGTCTCTAATTTTAGAAAAGGGATAAGAAAATTTCTAAAAGAGATTTTTGGAAAAGTCCTGAAATCTCTGAAGAAAGCATATCGTAGTTTTTCAGAGCTCCCTAAATTTTCCCTTGACAACACAAAATATTGTGGTAAGTATTCTAATATTGCTTATATTTAGTGGAGGAGGGAAGAAGATGGAGTTGGCTCAACTGACACAAAATGCCATGACCGTATTGAAGAAGCGTTATCTCCAAAAAGACCCTCAAGGAAATGTTGTGGAAACACCTGAAGAGCTTTTTCGACGTGTGGCAAAGAATATTGCTCAAGCGGACCGGTTCTATCACCCCGAGATCGATCTCCCTCCCATTGAAGACGAATTCTATTCTTTGATGGCTTCCTTGGACTTCCTTCCCAACTCTCCCACTTTGATGAATGCGGGGAGAGAGCTTCAACAACTCTCTGCCTGTTTTGTTCTCCCTGTGGGAGATTCCATGGATGAAATCTTCGATGCCGTGAAACAAATGGCCTTAATTCAAAAAAGCGGGGGGGGAACTGGTTTTTCCTTCTCCCGGATCAGGCCGAGAAATGATGTGGTGGGTTCGACGCAGGGAGTTTCAAGCGGTCCTGTCTCTTTTATGAGTGTTTTTGATGCAGCAACAGAGACGATCAAACAAGGAGGAACACGAAGGGGAGCGAATATGGGCATCCTTCGTGTGGACCATCCTGACATTCTCGATTTCATCCAATGCAAAGAAGGCGACCATCACTTCAACAATTTCAATATCTCGGTGGCTGCCACCAATGAATTCATGGAGGCCGTAGAAAGAGATAAGGAGTATACTCTTCGAAATCCAAGGACGAATGAAGTCATTCGTCCTCTCAATGCCCGTGGAGTTTTTGAGAAGATGGTCTATTACGCTTGGAAGAACGGGGATCCAGGAATCATCTTCATCGATCGGATCAATGAAGACAACCCCACTCCTCAAGTGGGAGGGATTGAAAGCACCAATCCTTGTGGGGAACAACCCCTTCTCCCTTATGAGTCTTGCAATCTTGGTTCCATCAATCTTTCCAACATGGTCCGAAACGGAGCCATTGATTGGGAAAGATTAGGTTCGGCCACTGAAAGAGCTGTTCATTTTTTAGATAATGTGATCGAGATGAATCGCTATACTCTTCCTCAGATTGAAGCGATGACCAAAGCGAATCGAAAGATCGGTCTGGGAGTGATGGGGTTTGCTGACCTTCTCATTCTGTTGGGAATTCCCTACAACAGCCCGAAAGCCTTAGAGATCGGGGGAAAGGTGATGGCCTTTATTCAGAAGAAGGCGAGAGAGGCCTCCAGAGAGTTGGCTCTGAAAAGAGGATCTTTTCCTAATTTCGAAGGGAGTACCCTAAAAGGCCGCTGGGATGCGATGAGAAATGCGACGGTCACCACCATTGCCCCCGCTGGAACCATCTCCATTATTGCAGGAACCTCCTCGGGGATTGAGCCCATCTTTGCTCTGGCCTTTATCCGCCACGTCTTGGAAGGTAAGGAGCTTTTGGAAATCAATCCATACTTTGAGACATTGGCAAAGCAGGAAGGATTCTATTCAGAAGAGCTGATGAGGAAGATCGCTCACAGCGGGAATACCCAAAATATTAAAGAAGTCCCAGAGAACATCCGAAAGCTCTTTGTGACCGCCCATGACATCACTCCTGAGGACCATATCCGGATGCAGGCAGCTTTTCAGAAATATACAGACAATGCCGTTTCCAAGACCGTCAATTTCCCTCATGAGGCGGCCGTCGATGATGTGGCTAAGGTCTATAAGTTGGC
>Ga0100401_1001569_pt1 | contig 18514 bp, 18 predicted proteins | sample CryGeymeta201525_FD_80421 | JGI IMG/M metagenome (GOLD analysis project Ga0100401, IMG submission 80421) | Groundwater microbial communities from Crystal Geyser aquifers in Utah, USA - Crystal Geyser metaG 2015-25 | ecosystem: Environmental > Aquatic > Deep subsurface > Groundwater | place: USA... | reverse complement strand
TTGGCCGCAAGACCGGACTGGCCATGGCCTTCAAGCTGATGATGTCGGCGCAGAAGAAATGGCGCAAACTCGACGGCCAAGGCCGCCTGCCCGAGATCATCCAGGCGGTTGAGTTCCGCGATGCGATCCGCCAACGTCACGATGCCGCCTGATCAAGCGTCACCAACTTTTGCGCATATCTCCCGGCGCGCAGTGACGACGGGTTCTGTTTTCTCCGTCGTCCGCGGCGTCAGGTTCGTTGCTGAGGATATTTGACACCATTCTCAGAGGTCATCATTCCAGTTCGGAAGAACACTCTGCGGCGCGATACCGCTTTTCTCGGCACTGGCGCGCACAGCATTTTGCAAGGCGGTGCTGCGATCCAAAAGCCGCCTGAAACGGGCCTCATCAAGCACAAGTAGCGTGGAGGGCGCTATGGCACGCACCTCGGCGCGACGCGCTTTGTTCATCAAAACCGCCAGTTGTCCAAACATCTCACCACGTCCCAGCCGCAAGGTCTGGCTGGCGGTTTCCACTTCGACCGCACCCGACGCGATGAAAAAGACGCTCTTTGCCAAGGTATCCTTGCGAATTATGACATCACCTGCATTGACATAACGGGTCTGAAACGCGCGGCCCAGTCGCTTGAGGGCGGCATCGTCCAAACCTTGAAAAAGCGGAAGCTGTCTTACCAGTTCTTGACGTTGCAGCGCGATATCAAGTCGCGGTCGTTCTTCGACTGCGGCACGGCGTGCGGCAAGATCTTCCATCAGCTTGGTGTAAACTTCGGACCCGATCAGACCGTCCTCGCGCATGGTGGTGTATTCGCGTTCCTCAAGACGCAGCGCCGTGCGGCGGATAAAGCGGCGCTCAAGCTCTTCGGCATAGCCGGGATATTGCAGGCGCAGACCTTCGAGGGCGGTAGAAACCGCCTCGATCCGGCGGGCCAGCAGCTCTTGCAGCAGATCGGCCAGACGTCGGCCATGGATGCGGCGGATGCGCCCGTCTATGAAGGCCCCCAGATCGCGCAGAACCAACCGTTGCGACAACAAAAGCTCGAAGCGGTCGGCGGTCATGCGCACAAGCGGGCCGGAAATGCGCAGGCGGCTATGCAGCCGGACAGCGGCCCGAAACCCGCGACCGTAGGCGACACTGCGGCGTCCGGATCGTTGATAGCCACTGCGCCCACCAGAGCGGGCACCTTCGATCAAGCGGTCAGCATCCGACAGCACCTGTTCTGCCATCCGGGACGAGATGGTACGCTCGCGCACCCTTGCAAGAATTGTATCGCGCTCGTGGCCAGCCAGCGCAATCAAGCCGAGAGTTACCCGGTCACGGTCGAGGATGTCCGCGCTGTCTTCTGCCGTGTGGACTGCTTTATCCAACCTCTCGCCAAAGCGCTTTGCCTCCGCGCGGACGATGTCATGGCTAAGGTCATAGTTATCTGTGGTGCGGGCCACGTCCTCGCGCACAGTTTGCAGTGCGACGGCGACCACCTGCCGCGACAGCGCCTCGTCTATCGGCGACAGCCGGTCCAGCCCCAGCCGCCCGATGACCCATCGCAACGTTGTCCCCTGCACGATCAGGGTGAAAAGCGTAAACCCGGTAGCAAGAATGCCCACCACGCGCTGGATGCCATCGGGCACCCGAAAGCTTTCCGTCACCGCCAGGGCAAGGGCCAGCGTCACCGCGCCGCGCAAGCCCCCCCAGAGGATTGCGACGCGGTAGGGCCGGTCCACGGCGGGCGAGACGCGCAGGACCGTCAACAGCGGCAGCAACCCAAACAAGACAACCACTCGCGCGACGACGGCAGCAAGGATCACAACGCCAACAAGGATAAAGTCTCCGAACCGGACTTCTTCCAGCAGGCGCGGGATCAGAAGTGCGGCCAGGATAAAGATCAGCGCGCCCGCCCAATGCGCCAGAACTCCCCAGATGTCGCGCAGGTTTGCCCAGGCCTGCGGCGGCAAACGCCCCGGACCTGTGAGGTTCAGCGTCAGCCCCGCCGCAACAACGGCGATGACCCCCGATGCACCAATGCTTTGTTCCGCACCGATATAGGCAAGATAGGGCAGCGCCACCGAAATAGAGATTTGCGCCAATTCGTATCGCGCAAAAGACGCCATCAGCCAGACCGCCACCCGCGCCGCCAGCCAGCCGGTAAAGGCCCCGCCCATAATCAGCAGCGGGAAGCGGGTCAACGCTTGGGCGAGGTCCGGATCTGGCAGACCCAGCATCACAAAGCCCATGAAGAGACCGAACAGTGCGATGGCGGCCGCGTCATTGAGCAGGCTCTCGCCCTCGATGATCCGCGCAAGACGGCGGGGGGCCGAAATCGACCGGAAGATTGTGACGACGGCAGAAGGGTCAGTGGTGGACACGATTGCCCCGATCAGCAGACAGGCCGCCAAGGGCAGCGCACTGGCCCATGACAATGCATAGCCCACGCTGAATGTCGCTATGACCACCGCAACAATGGCCAGCACCAGGATCGGAACCCAATCATCGAGCATCCGGCGCAGGTTCATCCCCAGCGTCGCCTGAAACAGCAGGGTCGGCAAGAATACATAAAGAAAAACATTGGAGCGGATCGGCAGCCCGAGGATCGCCTCGGCCACGGGGTTCAGCGCATCAGTCAGTTCGGTCCGCAGGAAAAAGATCGCGCCGCCCGCGATAAGGATCCCGAGTAGAGCGAGGATCACCGTGTAGGGCAGCCGTAAGCGCGCAGCCAACGGCTCTGCCACCCCGATGATGAGGAACAAGGCCGCAATTATGGTTGTAACGATAATGATATCCATGACATGGAAATAGCACAAGGGTCACCGAGCACACCGGCAAACTGGAAATTGGATGCATTTTCCTGGGCGGCGGACTCATAAAACTCGATCCACAGCCTGATGGACGCCAATTTGATTACGGCCATGAAGTTGTGTGACGTTTTCTCGTATCGTATCGTATCGTATCGTATCGTATCGTATCGTGTTGCGATGCGTCGGAAGGAGGCTTTTAGCCTGCCAAAGAACCGCTCGATCCTGTTGCGCTCGTTGTAGAGGTCAGGCGTGGGATCATGGCCGCGAGATCGTAGCGGCCGTTGAAGCGGTATTCGAACTCGGCGAGGTATCTTGGCATGTGTTTGGCGCTGACGGACCGGTGGGTGCCGGTGATGGCGGCCTTGATGTTGCCACGGGAGGTAGGGAGATGTTGACCCATTTGAAGGCGGGCGTTTCCGCGGCTTTCGGTCCCGAGCCGGTTTTGACGATGGCGTGGCTGCATCCGGCGCGCGTGACGGCGGCGAAGCAGGCGAGGCCGTCGCTGATGACGGCGCAAAGCGATCTGCCGAAAGGGGCCATGGGCCAGTTGCAGCTCTTCGAAGACGCGCGGCATCCGCTTGCAGACGAGGGTGACGCCGTCACGACAGGCCGCTTGCGGCAACGCAGCTGAGCGAGGCTGAAACTCACTTGGAAAACGTCCGTAACCACTCGGATAGACTGAAACAGCTCTGCGGTTGACGGCTCATCATGCACTTGGTATAGATTATCAACAGATAAATAAGACTTGGTCAGGGCCCCGTGAAAACCAATCTTTTCCAGTATGTGCGTGCGGAAACGATCGCAGAAGCGGTCGCGCTGCGGCACCATCTTGGCGACGGCGCAAGCTTTCTGGCTGGTGGGCAGAGTCTGGTGCCGACAATGGCGCTGCGCATGGCTGCACCAGAGGTGCTGATTGACATTTCCGCGGTCGGCGAGTTGCAGCAGATTTCGGTTCAGGATGGCACGTTGCACATCGGGGCCGGTTGCCGATATGCCGATGTTCTGGCATCGTCTTTGGTGGCTGGAGCAGCGCCGCTTCTTGCGCGGGCTATTCCCTTCATCGCGCATGAGGCAATTCGCAATCGCGGCACCATCGGCGGGTCGCTGGCCCATGCCGACCCGGCCTCGGAAATGCCGGCCTGCATGATGGCGCTTGATGCGCAGATTGTGCTTCGCTCGCCTGGCGGCGAACGTCGCGTTCCCGCGGCAGCATTTTTCCCGGGCACCTATCTCACGGCGATGGACGAGGGCGAGTTGCTGGTTGGCGTCGATATTCCGTTGGCCGCGCCGGGTGTCAAACAGCGGTTTCTTGAAATCTCCCGTCGCGCGGGTGATTACGCCATCACTGGCGGCGCGTTCGTGCTGGAGTTTGACCGCAACGTGGTTCGTTCCGCGCGGCTGGCGTTCTTTTCGGTCAGCGATCGGCCGTTGCTGGCCAAGGCCGCCGCCGCAGCGCTTTGTGGCCAGCCGTTGAGCGCCACCAGCATTGAAGAGGCCAGCGCAATCGTCGCCAAAGAGATCGAATTTTTTGCCGACCTCTACACCGGTGTTGACGCAAAGCAGCACATCACCCGCACGCTGACACAGCGACTGCTGGAGCAATTCAAGGAACTGGAGTAGCAATGGACCCGCATTACCCGCTTGCCTTCATCCTCAACGGCGCACGCGTGGAACATGAGGTTTCCGTGCGCACGACGCTGGCTGACCTCTTGCGACATCAGATCGGGCAGACGGCCACGCATGTGGGCTGCGAACAGGGGTCGTGCGGGGCCTGCACGGTCGTGGTCGACGGGCGCATGGTGCGCGCCTGTCTGATCTTCGCGATCCAGTTGGAAGGTGCCGACATCAAGACCAGCGACGGCTTTGCCGATGATGCGCTGATGATATCGCTGCGCCGCGCCTTTACCGAGCGCAACGCCCTGCAATGCGGGTTTTGCACCAGCGGAATGCTGATTGCCGGGCATGATCTGCTGAGCCGTGTGGCGCAGCCGGGGCGGCGCGAAATCCGCGAGAAGATCTCGGGAAATTTCTGCCGCTGCACCGGCTATGAGGCAATCGTCGATGCCATCTGGAAGGTTGCACAAGAGATGCCGGATACGAGGGCAGGGGCATGAGTGACCCCGCCATCAAGCCGCACCGCTACACCGAGTTTGTCGGTCAGGACAAACCGCGGCGCAATGCGGTTCGCCACGCCTATGGCCGCGGCCGGTTTGTCGATGACATCGCGTTTGCTAATCTTGCGCATGTCGCGTTTTTTCGAAGCCCGCACGCGCATGCCGAAATCCTCAGCATCGACACCGCCGCAGCGCGCGCCTTGCCCGGCGTTGTGGATGTTTTCACGGCGCAAGACTTGACCGAAATCTGCACCCCTTGGGTGGGCGCGCTCGACCATTTTCCCGGCCTCAAGTCGCCCGAGCAATGGCCGCTGGCGATGGGCCGCGCAAACTGGAATGGCGAGCCGGTTGTCGCGGTGGTGGCAGAAAGCCGGGCCATTGCCGAAGACGGCGTTGACCTGATCGTCGTGGAGTGGAAAGAACTTCCGCCGGTGGTGGGTATCGAACAAGCCCGCGCCAAGGATGCACCGCTGGTGCACCCGGAGTTTGGCTCCAACCTGTGCTTTGCCATGACCCTGAAGGCGGGCGATGTTGTGGCGGCGTTCCGCGATGCGGATCTGGTGGTCGAAGACACCCTCGACCTCGGGCGGCAGACCGCTCTGACGCTTGAACCGCGCGGCATTGTCGCCGATTTCGACCCATCGCTGCGCAAGCTGACCGCCTATCACTCGACTCAGACCGTCTACCAGATGCAAGACGTCTTCTGCCGCCATTTTGGCCTGTCGGAAGAGAACGTCCGCGTGATCGCGCCCGACGTCGGCGGATCGTTTGGCATGAAGCTGCATGTTTACGGCGAGGAGATGTCGGCGGTTGCTGCCTCCATCCGGATCGGCCGACCGGTGAAGTTTGTCGCCGACCGGATGGAATCTTTCCTCTCGGACATTCACCTGCGCGAGCACAAGGTCCACGCCCGCATGGCGCTGTCGAAGGCGGGCGAGATTCTGGCGATGGATGTTGACGATGCCACCGGCATCGGCCCGTTTTCGGTCTATCCGCGCACCAGCGCGATGGAGGGAAACCAGGCGTTGCGGCTGATGGGCGCGCCTTACAAGATGGCCAACTACCACGGCCGCCTGAGTGTGTTGTTTCAAAACAAGGCGCCGACCTGCCAGTTTCGCGCCGTAGGCCACCCGATCGGCATCACCGTGACCGAGCACATGGTCGATCTGGCCGCGCGCGCGCTGAACCTCGACCCCTTCGAAATTCGTCGCCGCAACGTGGTCACCAAAGACATGTATCCGCACACCACCCCGACCGGATATATTCTGGAGCGGCTGTCGCACGAAGAATGCCTTGCCCGGTTGGAAACGCTGATGGACTATCCGCGGCTGCGCGCCGAGCAGGCCGAGGCGCGCCAGCGTGGTATCTATCGTGGCATCGGTATTGGCACCTTCATCGAGATCACCAACCCCGGCCCGGCCTTTTACGGCATCGGTAACGCGCGCATTTCATCGCAGGACGGCTGCATGATGAAGCTGGAGCCGTCAGGAAAAATCCGCGCCGCGGTCAGCATCTCGGAAACGGGGCAGGGCACCGAAACCGTAATGGCGCAGGTGGCTGCGACCTATCTGGGGGTGGATGTCGAACATGTTGACGTGATCACCGGCGACACCGAACGAACGCCCTATGGCGGCGCCTCGTGGGCCTCGCGCGGCGCGGGCATCGGCGGTGCTACGGTGATGCAGGCGGCGCTGGCGCTGAAAGCCAGTATCCTGGAAATAGCTGGCGTCATCTTGCAAGGCGAGGCCAATGACTTTGACCTGCGCGCCGGGCAAATCGTCAACCGCGCCGATGGCCAGATACGCATGAGCCTTGCCGAGATCGGGCGCATTGCCTATTTCCGCACCGACACACTGCCCGCCAACGTTCACCCGCAGCTTTCGGTCGTGCGCCATTATGTGCCGCAGGGCACGCCGTTCGATTTCACCAATGGCGTTCAGGCATCTTATCTTGAGGTTGATATCGAAACCGGCATCGTAACGCTGCTGGACCACTGGGTGGTGGAAGACTGCGGCATCATCCTCAACCGGCAACTGGTGGACGAACAAATCCGCGGCGGCGTGGTGCATGGGCTTGGCAGCGCGCTGTTCGAAGAGTGCCTGTATTCGGCTACTGGCCAGATGCTGACCACGACCATGGCCGATTACCTGGCGCCGCTGGCCAGCGAGATGCCCGACATCCACATTGACCACATCTGCACCCCCACCGAGATGACCCCGCTTGGCGCCAAGGGCGTTGGTGAGGCTGGCACCGCTGCGGCGGGAGCGGTGGTGCTGAACGCGGTCAACGATGCGCTGCACCCGCTTGGCGCGGTGCTGCGCCAGACCCCGCTGACGCCCGAGCGCATTCTCAAGGCGCTCGGGCGGATCTGACCGTCATCTACGAAAACCCGCTGACCGAGTATGGAGATTGAAATGAGCGAAACGGCAAAGCCGGCGGCGACCTGGGGCGGGGGCGGCAAGGCCATCTTTCGCACCAAGGCGGTGTGCCCCAACCCCACCCTGACCAAGGTTTCGGTTCGAAACTTTGAAGTGTTGATTGATGAGCCCCCCAGTAACGGCGGCAATGACGAGGGTGCTCAGCCGCTTGAATATCTGCTGGCATCACTGGCGGGTTGCACCAACGTGATCATCAACAAGATTGCGGCCGAGAACAAGATCTCGCTGCTTGATATGGAGGTTGACGTGGTCGGGGTCTGCGATACGCGCGGCATCTTTGGCCAAGAGGCGGTTGCGGTTCCATTCCCCGAGGTGCGGCTGACGATTCGCGGCACCACCCGCAACCTCGAATCAGAGATTGATCTGCTGCGCGAGCAACTGGCGTGGCGGTGCCCGGTGAAGGTGATCATCAAGCAAAGTGGCTCGACGATCAAGGAAACCTGGGACATCACTTATATCTGAGGCTGCGGCCGCTTGCGCCGCCGGGTGCCCGTGGTTGAGTTAGGCGTAGGATTTCTCCCGCGGCTCTGATAGTCACGCACGACAAACTTCGGAAGGCTGCGGCGTGAAAGCAAAATTGCCAAACAATTCCAGCCTCGACGTGGTTCAAAAGAAGCCGCCAGAGCGGCGGCGGCTTCCACCTGTTGACCGCGAAAAGCTGATCGTAGCCGAAGCGATCCGGTTCTTTGCCGATGTCGGGTTCGAAGGCCGCACGCGCGACCTGGCCAAACGGATCGGGGTCACCCAGCCACTGCTCTACCGCTACTTTCCCAACAAGGAGAGTCTGGTCGAGCGGGTGTATCAGGAGGTCTATATCGGCCGCTTGAAGCCAGAATGGCGGCACCTTGTGGTCGACCGGACAAAGCCGCTGCGCGACCGGCTTCAGCAGTTTTATACGGAATACCAGGAAGCCATTTTCAACTACGAATGGGTCCGGATATTCATGTTTTCAGGCCTGCGCGGCATGGACATCAACGCCCGCTATCTTGGAGTGCTGGAAGAGCAGATCTTGCGGCCGATTTGCGCAGAGTTGCGTGCCCAGAGCGATTATCCCGATGTGGCGCAGGTGCCGCTGTCGGTCGCGGAAGTGGAACTGGCCTGGAGCATGCACGGCCAGTTTTTCTACCGCGCCGTGCGCAAGCTGATCTACAATCAGCCAGTTCCCGAGGACCTGTCGCAACTGCTGATCTATGACATCGAGTCATACCTCGAGATGGCGCCGCGCGAACTGCGCCGAATCTTTGCCACCAGCTGAAGCAAATTCCGAAAACTGTACTGCGATTTTCGGACAAAATGTGCGTTAGAACAAACCGCTGTAGAAAAAAACGGCGCCCTTGGGCGCCGTTTTCTGCAATGTGCCTGGGGCTCAGTTGAGAACGTAGGGGTAGGAGAAATTAACCCCCGCCTTGGCGACTTCGTCGAGATAGGTCTGCACCACCAGACGCCCCGGCAGGCCGCGCTTTTCGGCTTCGGCCGCTTGCTCGGTGGGGAAGTTGGCCAGCGACTTTGCCCAGTCGCTGCGGGTTTCCTCCGAGATCGTTTGAATGGTTGCACCCGCCTCCGCCAGCTTGGCCAAACCGATTTTCTGACGCTCGTTATTGGCAATCCCGGATTGGGTTTCGTACTCGAGCCCGACTTCCAGCACGATCTCTTGCACATCCGCAGGCAGCCGGGCAAAGGTAGCACTGTTCACCGTCAGACCGATCACCGCTGTCGGGCCAAAGCCGATCAGCGTATAGACCGGGGCCGGTTCGTAGAATTTGTAGCCGTAATAGGCCGAGGGGAACATCAGCCACCCGTCATAGACGCCAGTCGTTAGCGACATGTAGCCGTCAGGCAGCGTCGATTGCACCGGGACCGCGCCAACGTATTGCAGCCACGGCAGGTTGGGGCCTGCGCCGCCAATCTTGACGCCCTGCAAATCTGCGACCGAGGTCCACGGCTTCTTGGTTCCGAGGTGGTAGTTATCCCAGCCGCTCAGGCCGAGCAGACGCTGGCCATAGTCGTCGATGAAGATCTGTTCCAGTTGCGGAACCTGTTCATAGACCCGGCGGGTGATCTGCGCCTGTTGCAGCGAATCCTGTGGGCCAAACGGCGCAAAATAGGGGAAGTTGTGCACGAACAGCTTGGCCGGTTCGAAGCAGAAGCAATAAGCGCCAAAATCCAGAAGCCCGGTTTGTACCGCCTCCAGGGTTTCGGAGACACCCGCGATAGTGCCGCCGTAGGCCTCGACGAAATTCACGGTATGGGCGGTTTCCGCTGCCACCCGGCGCGTCACTTCCGGCACGAAATAGTCATGCACCACATCGACATAAACGGTGGGGCCAAGCGGGTGGCCCGCGCCGATGCGCACCGTAAAGTTCTCGGCAAGCGTAACCTGAGCGGCTGCAGCAATAAAGCCGCCGGTCAGTGCTGCAGTAACAAGATATCTGGGTATGAGTTTCATTGGCGTCGATCTCCTCCGCTGTTGGGCGATTTCCACGCGTCCCCGATCGCTCCCACGGTTTCTCTGGCTTTTGACATCCAAATTAGGGAACCCGGGCCTTACCGGCTGTCCGCGCTTGCATTATTGATCGCATGTTAAATAAATGCCTGTCAAGCGTCGCCGCCTGCGCTGCGGTTATCACTTGATAAATACTATTTGCCTTTTGCTTGCACCCCTGCGACGCTTTGTCCGAACACAGATGCAAAACTGCCGACAGGGTGCGAGATGACCAAAAACCTGCTGACCCGAGTTTCCAAGGCCCTGCACCTCGTGTCGTCGTGCTGGGTGCTGGTGCTTGCCGCGCTGATCGTTTCCGATGTCGTTGGGCGCACGGTGTTCAACCATCCGGTGCGCGGTACCGCCGAGATCGTGAAGAACTCGGTGGTGGCGATCACGTTCCTGCAAATTCCGCTGGCGATCCTGACGGGCTCGATGCTTCGAACGACGATCATTCTCGATGCAGCCGGGCCGCGGCTGCGGTCGGTCATCGAACTTGCCGCCTGCGCGCTGGGGGTCGCGTTCTTCTTTGCGCTGGCGTGGGGGTCGTACCAGCCATTGCTCGAGGCATGGCGGATTGGCGAATACGAGGGCGAGGGCGCGTTGCGGGTGCCAACGTATCCAGTGCGGGCAATCGTTCTGGTGATGGCGGTGATGGCCACCGGCGCTTTGCTCTGGCAGATCCTGTGCATTCTGTCGGGCAAAAAGCATACCGTCTGAGCATTGCGCCAGGCAGAAAACTGAGGGAGACACGGATTTGGGTTCCGAAATAGTTCTGATTCTCTTGGGCGCGATCCTGGTGATGATCGTGTTCGGAATTCACATCGGCATCGCGTTGGGGCTGGTGTCGGGTGTTGGAATCTATCTGATCGTCGGCAATGCGGGCGCGGCCGTTTCACTCATAAGTTCAACCGCATATGACGCGATCCGCAACGAAATCTTTGCTGTCATTCCATTGTTTGTGCTGATGGGCGATATTGTTGCAAAATCTGGCGCGGCCACCGACCTGTACCGGCTTTGTGACCGTGGGCTTTCGCGCCTTCCGGGGCGGCTGGCGGTTGCGACCGTTGCGGGCAACGCGGTGTTCGCCGCCGTAACCGGGGTTTCGGTGGCCTCTGCCGCCACCTTCAGCCGCGTGGCCTACCCGGAAATGCGCCGCTTCGGTTATGACCGGAAATTGGCACTCGGCGCGGTGGCGGGAAGTGCGTGCCTTGGAATGCTGATCCCGCCGAGCATTCTGCTCATCGTCTGGGGGGTGCTGACCGAGATATCCATCGGCGCGCTGTTTGTGGCGGGCGTTCTGCCGGGAGTGGTGCTGGCGCTGCTGTTTGCAACCTACAACGTGGTCAAGGCCATCCGCAACCCTGCCCTTGCGCCGCCGTTGCTGAAGGATGTCTCTGACGAAGAATCCCCCGAGTCGCGCCGCGCCGAGCAATTTGGCGGTGTCGGCATCGTGGCGCTGATCGCGCTGGTAATCGGCGGCATCTGGAACGGTTTTTTCACTCCGACCGAAGCCGCCGGTGTGGGCGTGGTCGGCGCGCTGGTGCTTGGGTTTGCCAAGGGTATGCGTGGCGCCGATTTGCTGGCGGCGATCTACGACGCTGGCAAGACTACGGCGCCGATCCTGTTTCTGTTGATCACGGCCAGCATGTATTCGCGGCTTCTGGCCTTTGGCGGTATCGTCAGCATCATCCAGAACTTCTTTAACGGCCTTGGGGTCGGTCCGGTGGTGCTGGTGTTGATCATAGCCCTGATCTGGCTGGTTCTGGGCATGCTGATCGACTCGGTGTCGATCATCCTGCTGACCGTGCCGATCTTTGCCCCGTTGATCGCACAAACCGGTTTTGACCCGCTGGCCTTTGCCATCTTTGGCATCCTGGTGATTGAGGCCGGTCTGCTGACCCCGCCGTTCGGCCTGCTGGTCTATACCGTCAAGGGCAGCGTGCCGGACCCAGAGGTGACGCTTGCCGAAATTTTTATTGGGTCAATGCCCTATGTAGGGATGATCCTGCTCGTGGCAGCGCTGATCTGGGCATTTCCGCTGCTGGCGACCGGGCTGACACAAATCATGTAACCGACCCATCGCAGGAATTGCCCGATGACCCAAGCGCAGCCGCAGGCCGCCACTTTTGTTGCGGCCATCACCGCCGCCCACTTTGCGCCGGTCATGGGGTTTGCCGGGCTTGGCATTGCCTGGCGGATCGCCGCAGGCGTTCTGGCGGTGCCACCGCAGATCGGCGAGGCAATCGTCGCCTTCGCATTTGCCGTGTTCGCCGTGGTGGCAACCGTGTTCGCAGCCCGTGCGGTTCTGCTTGCCGGAGCTCTGCTGGAAGATTTCCGCAACAGCCGCAGGCTTGTATTCTATCCGCTGCTGCCGACCAGCCTGCTGCTGCTGTCGATCGGCAGCAGGCCTTACAGCACCGATGTTGCCACCGCCCTGTGGCTGGTGGCGGCGCCGCTTAACCTTTATTTTGCTACCGTGCTCACCGGCCGCTGGCTGTTTGAAGCCCAAACCAAATCCGACATCTCGCCCGCGTGGCTGTTCCCGATCGTCGGCAATGGTGTGGTGCCGATCGCCGGTGTGCCGCTTGGCTTCGTCGAGATGGGCTGGCTGTTCTTCACCCTCAGCTTCGGGCTCTGGATTATCGTGTTTGCGGCGTTGTTTCAGCGTCTGGTGTTCGAGCAGAGCATGACTGCCCGGATGATGCCCTCGATCATGATCCTGATGTCGCCGCCGGCGACGTTCTTCATTGCCTATTTCGAGCTGACCGACGGGCGCATCGACCCGCTCTCGTATGGTCTTATCTACCTGTCGCTGTTCCTGATGTCGGTGTTCGTGCTGCACATCAAAAAGCTGGTGCTTGTGCCAGTTACGATTACCCTTTGGTCGCTGACCTTCCCGATGGCCGCGCTGACCATCGCCAGCCTGCTGTTTTGCCGGGCTCTCGGCTGGCCAGGGCTTTACTGGCTTGCGGCGACTATGCTTGGCGCCACCAGCCTGGCGGTATCGTTTGTCAGCCTCCGCAGCCTTACTGCATTGCGCCGCAGCGCCACCGCTATTTCAGAGCGATGATCCACACCGCCACGGTGATTGTCGCCAGCAGCAAAGTGTTCAGCACCGGCAGAAAGGCCAGTTGTGGTTTCATCACGCGACCGTGCTGATCTGCCGCCTGCCGCGCGGGCGTCACCGGGGTGGCACCTGAAAGCTCTTGCTGCATTCCGGCAAAGAACAGCTCGATGTTGCGACGCGATATCGCCTCGAGCAATCTGCCACCAAGCGCCGCAAGTTTACCGCCGACTTCGCTGTGGGCGCGATACGCCAGCAAGGTTGCCTGCGGTGAAATTTCCTTCAGCGTAATGTCCACCCGGCCGCGGGCAAACCCCGCTGGGCCACCCTCGCCCTGACCCTCGACACTGAAACTGTCGAACGGTACAAGGTCAACAAAATTGATGGTGCCGACAAAATTCACCTTCAGCGGCCCGACTCGCGTGGTGACCCGGGCACGATAGCTTTGCGCGCCGATCTCGTCGATTGCGGTACAGCCGGGAATGATGTGTTGCAGGCGTTCGGGCACATTGAGCGCCGCCCAAACTTCCTGCCTTGTTCCTTCGAGCTGGTATGTCCCGATAAACTCCATCGCGCCACCTTCCCACGATACTAATTATCAAATGATAAACGAATACCCCTGCATATGCAACCAGGATGCGGATGGTTTCTGATCTCGTTTCAAGCCAAAGGTATCCAACGGGCATTGTTGCATCCTTTTGACTGTGGAGGATTCACATCATGAATTCATGTCGTTAGATAGGGTGTATGAGCAAACAGTCACGCTCCCGCTGCCGCACGACGAACCGGTCAGACTGTCGCGCCATTGCGGCACTGTTGGTGCAAGCCAGTGGCGAGGCCCGCGTTTGTGCGCGGGCGACTGGTCCGTGGCGATGTGTTTTACAATCTCTGCATCCAGCTCTGTGATCTGCCGTTCGACCAAGGCCAGCTGCGTCGTGGTTTGGCGCTTCAGAACAGCGTTGGTCTGGACATGGCTGCGGTGATGCAGGCGCCTCAGTTCCCTGACCAGGGTTGTCAGGAGACCGAAATGCCGCAGGCGATGACGTGGCAGTTTGCCCGCGCCGACGAGGATTGTGATGCGGGACAGTTTCGTCAAGGGGCCGCAATCCGTATTTGAAAAACTGGGCAATCGTGCCGTTTGATGCGCGCGGGTTCTGGGGCCCTGTCGTGCCGGGGGCATGGGCCGATTTCGACGATAGTATCCTAACGACGGACAGCCTGTTCGAGCAGGCTGACCGGCTGCGCCGCATCACTTTGATCGGTATGGGAACGATCGGTATCGAGATCGCTCGGGCGCTGGCACGTCTTGGGCTGGAGGTTGCGGGATTTGATGCGGTCGCCGACATGTTGGCGATGCCGTTCTCTCACCCCGTCCTTGAAGAGGGCTGCGCACTGTGCTGCGCGATCTCGCCAAGGGCGTTGCGGGCGCTGGTGGTTTGGAACTAGCGGACTGCCGAGTAATGGGTCACACTGCAGCGAGCCAAATGCAGGACGGACATGACCCGGGGCCGTTCTCAAAAGGAAAGTTTTCTGTCGGGGCTTGACGCTTCGAAAGGTTGGAAAATCGCCGAAGATGCGCGCCCACTTCACAGCCACCCGTTTTCAAGTTTCTTCAGGCGCCATTGCGTCAGTCAAAGGCTACTCGAATGACACGTCCTGCTGATTCCGAATTGCCACTGCTTGTCGATGCGCCGGTTGAGGATGTCTCGAACAGAGGCAGTCGATTTCGCAAGCGGTATCTTCTGGTGCTGCTGATCCCGGTCTTGCTGTTCACGGGCGCGGTCATTGGGCTTTATTTCCAGCCGCCCGCCTTGCAGAAATTCTATGCGCTGACCGGCCTGCAACCGGGCGCGGGGTCGGGTGCGCCGATTGCGCTGCCCCCGGACATCGAACTGCCGCAGGACATGGTCGAGACGATGCTGCTTACCGACGTCGTGGGGCTGGCGCGGGTCATGCCGCGGGGCGATGTTGCCTTTGTGGCCGCACCTTACGGCGCAAGTGATGCGCGGGTGGCCGAGATTCTTGTCGCGGTCGGGGATCGGGTCGAGCGCGGGGCGCCTCTTGCCTACCTCGACAACCGCGCGGCGCTGGAAAGTGCTGTGTTGCTGGCGCAGGCCAATCTCGCCGTGCGACGGGCGGCAGTCCTGCAAACGCGCAGCGCCGTGCAGGCCAGCCGGGACGAGGCGCAAGCCACGCTGGACCAGGCCCGCGACACCTCCCGCGAAGCGCAGGCCACCCTTGATCGCACCGAAGAACTTGTGGCGCGCGGCGTTTCAACCACCGTTACGCGCGACGCCGCACGCACTGCGGCACAGCAGGCCGCGCTTGCAATCATGCGTGCTGAGGCCACGCTTGCCCGGTTTTCGTCGGCCGAGACCGACGCGCAGCCCGATGTCGTGGTCGCGGCCCGCAACGTGGAAGCGGCCGAGGCCGAGCTTGCGCGGGTGGAACGCGATCTGGCGCGTGGCATCGTCGTTGCCCCGATCGCGGGAACGATCCTTGATATTCATGCCACGCCCGGACAGCGCCCCCCCGCCGAAGGGGTCATGGAGATGGGCGACATCAGCCAGATGACAGCCGAGGTCGAAGTCTATCAGGACCGGATCGCTACAGTCAGTCTCGGACAGCCGGTGGAGCTTGTGGCCCGCGCCATCGGGCGCACCCTGCACGGCAGCGTCGAGAGCATCGGTCTGACGGTCGGACGGCAAGGGCTGATGTCAGACGACGTGGCGGCGAACACCGATGCCCGGGTGATCCGGGTGGTCGTGGCACTTGACGCCCGGTCGTCCGAGATTGCCGCGCGCTTCACCAACCTTGAGGTCATCGCCCGGATCGACACCGGCGCGGGCGGAAGGGCCGCCCGATGAGCCGGATTCTGGCGCGACTGTTGGGCCGATTGCCCATCGGCTGGCTGCAACTTGTGCACCAGCGCGGGCGCTTCGCCGCCGCGTTGTCGGGCGTGGCTTTCGCGAATGTTCTGGTCTTCGTCCAGCTTGGCCTGATGAGTTCGATGGGCGTCTCGACGCTGCGCCCCTATCAGTTCTTTCAAGGTGACATCCTGATCTCCGCCGCCGACGCCAACACGCTGACCGACGGCGGAAACGTCGCGCGGGCCTGGATGCTTCAGGCCCTTGCCGACCCCGATGTCGTGGACGGCATGGGATTGTTCGTGGCGATGGTGCCCTGGGATCGGGGTGAGACCGACATCAGCCTGACGACATTCGGCATTGACCCGTTCCGCGCCGATTTCCTTGCGCCCGAAATCGCAGCCGACATCGACGTGCTGCAGGTTCAGGACGCAGCCATCCTGGACCGGCTGGCCCGCGGGCTCACGCCCGAGGAAGCGGCGGCGATCCGGCTGCAGACGCCGCTTTCCTTTGAGTCGCAAGGCCGCACCCTGACCGCCTATGACACATTCGCAGGGGGGGGCGGCTTTGGCGGCGACGGATACCTTCTGGTGTCCGATCAGACCTTTCTGTCGCTGTTTCCGGCGCGCCGGTCCGGCGCCCCGGATCATATCCTGTTGCGCCTGCGCCCCGGGGCACAGCCCGACGCGGTGGTGGATCGTCTGCGGGGCCTGATCGCCGACCCGACGCTGCGCATCCGCAGCTATGGTGATGCAATGACCGAAGAGGTGCGGTTCCAGCAGACTCAGCGGCCCACCGGCGTCATCTTCGGCTTTGGCGTGCTGATCGGCGTTCTGGTGGGGATCGTGATCGTGTTTCAGGTGCTCTCCGCCGATGTCGCCGATCATCTGCGCGAATACGCGACCTTCAAGGCGATGGGCTATGGTCAGGGTTTCTTCCTCGGCGTCGTTGTCGAAGAGGCGGTCATCCTCGGCGTGCTTGGGTTCATCCCCGGCGTCATCGCCGGTTGGGGCATCCTCACGCTGATGGCCAAGGTCACGACCTTGCCGCTGTTCATCTCGTTCGGGATGGCGGTCACAGTGTTTCTGGGCACGGTTTTCTTTTCGGCTGTCTCGGGCATGATCGCAACCCGACGGCTGGCGGCGGCCGACCCGGCGGATCTGTTCTGAGCATGACAGACGATGACATCTCCATTCAGGCCAGCGCGCTGAACCACTGGTTCGGGGCGGGCGAGGCGCGCAAACAGGCGTTGTTCGATATCGACCTGCGGATAAAGCGCGGCAGTTTCATCGTCATGGTCGGCCCCTCGGGGTCTGGCAAGACCACGCTGCTGACGCTGCTCGGCTGCTTGCGCGAGATCGAGGATGGCTCTGTCTTGCTGCTCGGCCAGGAATTGCGCCACGCGACCACCGCACAGAACGTGCGGCTGCGGCGTCGCCTCGGGTTCATCTTCCAGGCCCACAACCTTCACGAAAGCCTGACCGCCCGCCAGAACGTGCTGATGGGTCTGCAGGTGAAGGGACGGCTGAACCGTGAAGTGTCGGACAAGGCCGCGGCGCATGTCCTGACCCTTCTGGGGCTTGCGAACCGGCTGGATTATCTTCCCGCGAACCTGTCGGGCGGACAAAAGCAACGTGTGGCGATCGGCCGCGCCCTGGTCGGCAACCCCGATGTCGTCCTGGCGGACGAACCCACGGCGGCGCTCGACTGGGAAACCGCCGCCAGTGTGGTCGATCTGTTGAAACATCTGGGGCAAGCGCGCGGCACGACCACCATGATGGTCACCCATGACAATCGCATCCTCGACCGCGCGGACCGCATCCTGACGCTGGAGGATGGCCGTCTTGTGGGCGACGAAAACCGGGCATGAGAAAAGGACTTGAACCATGACAGTGCAATCATCTTCCATATGGCCACTGAGGGTCGCGGCAGGCGTGGCGGTCATCTTTGGCCTTCTGACTGTCGTATCCGGCGGCAGGGCGCTGTTCGGCGGCCCCGCCGCGGTGGCCGCAGTGGGCGATGCGGTGCCCTTCGTTCTGTGGTTCAATTTCCTGTCGGGGTTCGTATATGTCCTTGCCGGACTCGGGCTCGCCCTGGGTCGCCGTTGGGCGGTCATGCTCTCCGCAGGTCTGGCCGCGACGATCGCCGCAGTGTTCGCTCTCTTCGGCCTCTACATCTTCCAGGGGGCGGCGTTCGAGATGCGTACGGTTGGTGCCATGGGCCTTCGCCTGGTCGTTTGGGTCGCTATCGCTGCGGTCGCAGCCCGGCACATTGCGTCACACAAAGCAGGTGATCGGGTGGACGCCACACGCCGCTGACGGCATCACGATGCGTCAAACTCGTGGTGTTGAAACACAAGCTGAAGGAGAGGGCATCCTTGGAAGAAGTTAGCATCATTGGCCTCGATCTGGCAAAAAACCGTATTTCAGTTACACGGCGCTGCAGCGGACGGGTCGGTCGTGTTCCGCAAAAAGCTGTCGCGGCCGCTGTTCGCTCGGTTCATGTCGGAGCATCCACCGTGCCTTGTGGCGATGGAGGCTTGCAGCAGGCGCGCGCAGTCGCGTTCCGGACGGATAGAGCAACCGTTGGTCTGGAAATTCGGGCATTGCCGGGTCACGCATCCTGGCATTCCCATTCCTGATTGCGCACCTTGCTCAGCCGCTATCAATTTGGTACAAATAGTGAACAAACAAGACGTTAAGGAGATCCGGGCGATGGTGCGCAATAAGGTTCGGTTCCCGAAAGGGCTGAGTGAGC
>Ga0100401_1001560_pt1 | contig 18584 bp, 16 predicted proteins | sample CryGeymeta201525_FD_80421 | JGI IMG/M metagenome (GOLD analysis project Ga0100401, IMG submission 80421) | Groundwater microbial communities from Crystal Geyser aquifers in Utah, USA - Crystal Geyser metaG 2015-25 | ecosystem: Environmental > Aquatic > Deep subsurface > Groundwater | place: USA... | reverse complement strand
GCACTTTCTATCTGGCCTTTCGATAGATTAAGCTGACTTTGCAACTCCGGCAGCGATAGGCCGCCGTGCGCAGCATCCAGCGCATCAAGGATCGCGGATATATGCTTTTGGGGAGGAAAGGCATTCCGCATAAAGAAATCGGCAATCCTGTCGTCTTCCTCTCCATGCAGCAAAATGCCATAGGCCTCTTCTACCGCCCGGCCTGCGCGCCCGACTTGCTGGTAATAATGCACCACGGATGATGGCCGCTGGTAGTGAATGACGAAACCGATGTTGGGTTTATCAAACCCCATCCCAAGAGCCACTGTGGATACGAGCACGTTGATCCGGTCCTCAATGAGAGCCTGCTCCAGTGCCTCTCGAAAGAATGCTGTCTGCTTTTTGGCCTCATAATCAGCAAATTCAGCCAGCGATAAGCCTTTCTGCGACAGCGCATCAGCAAGAAGCGAATCACCGGGGTCTGGTAGTGAATCGCTGTGGTAAGCTCTCGCGTCGATGCCGGCGATACGAAGCCATTCCGCAACGCGCATTGCGTCTCGTTTTGTCAGGACATACACAATTCCAGTACCGGGGAGCGTTGGGATCACTTCCGCCATCCACGCCATTCGGGCAGCCGGGCTTGGCATTGTGATATTCTGAAGCTTGAGGCTTTTGCGAACCAACGGACCACGTACCAGTTCAATCCGGTCGCTGATCTGCGACATGACATCATGAACAACCCGATCATTGGCGGTTGCCGTCGTGGCCAGCACTGGAATATTGGAAGGAAACAACTGCAGGACACGGACAATCTGTCGATAATCCGGCCGGAAGTCGTGCCCCCAATCCGAAATGCAGTGCGCCTCATCGACCACGAAAAGCCCCACATTACCGGCAATGTGGGAAAGCACGTCCTCACGAAAATCCGTATTCGCGAGCTGTTCAGGAGAAACAAGGAGGATGTCGACCTTACCCGCACGAACATCTTGAACGATTCTGGCGCGCTCAGGCTTCGTGATCGTATGGTTGATTGTCTCGGCTTTCACGCCAATCCTTGCTGCCGCCTCGATCTGGTTCCGCATCAATGAGAGCAGCGGGGAAATCAGGAGACTCACGCCCGCACCTGAATCTCGCAGCAGACGCGTTGCCAGAAAGTAAACCATGCTCTTGCCCCAGCCTGTGCGCTCCACGACAAGCAACCGCCGCCGATTCAGCAGGGCATCAATACTCTCCCACTGCCCTTCGCGGAATTCAGCATCGGGCTGCCCGAGGGCCGCACGGAGATAGGCTATTGCTTGATCCTTCATCTGAGTCTGCCTTTATCCTTGATTGTTGGTTGCGCACCGCACTGCTTGCAACATGCCGACACAGCTTTCTTCTTGGCGTGAAACTTCGCCATCACGCCTTCCCCCATTTTTTGCGTTCGACGTATTTGATGAAGTTGCGGAGACGTTTCCAATCCGTCTTTAGGGCGAGCAGGTACTGGTTGAATTCGGCTTCCTTGCCCATGCCGGTCATGAGCGCGTGGATCTTGTCGAGATAGTCAACGGCGGTTTGATAGCTCTGATTGTTCTTCCGTTCCAAGTGGGGCTCGACCTGGCGACGGTAGATAGCGATGGCGTCCTCGGGATGATCCTTCTCGCGCGTTTTGGCGAGTTGCAGCCAGAGCAATTCGCTACAGCTACCATTCTGCGCCTCGTCCCAGGCGGTGTCTGCATCCTTTTCCCAGAAAAATATTTCCACCAGTAAGGAGTGATCCGGCTTTGGTGCCCAGCGGTAGTAACGGGTGCCGACACCTTTTTTGCGTTCGGCTATGTCTTTGCGGATATAAGCGAGTGCTTTCTCCCGCCATTCGGGCCAGGCCTTGGCTATAACGGTATATTGTGCCAGTGCCTTGTAGCGATCGAGGCTGGGGGACTGTTGAAAGGTCTCCCAAATCACGCCGACGGCGTCTTCCGGTCGTTTGTCATGCACATATTCCTCGGCAAGGAAATCATGGAGGCCGGTCCTGTCATGCGCTGGAAATGCTTTCCGTCCCTGTTCCGCCCATTGCCGGGCGAGGTCATGCTTTTTGGCGGTACGGCAGCGCCGGGCAATTGCCAGAAAATGATGGGATTCGGAAAGGTCGCGGCTCATGATCTCAATGATGCGATCCAGGTCGCCGCTCGCTTCGGCACAATCCAGCATCATCCGGTCAATCTTGGAACTGCGGCCGTAGCGATCCTCGTTCTTCGTACCGGGGCCATAGCTTGGGAGTTTGCGCCATTCCGATTCAACCCGCTCGCGATAGCGGGCCTGGCCGGTTTTACCGAGAACGGAACCGTAGGTCTCATACGCACCGTGAAAGATATCCCACCCGGAATTGACGTGGCGATCGAAGAGCCGATCGGCCAATGCGACCGGATCCGGTTTGACGAGCAGGCTGGCCGCGAGATGCAATTTATGCAGGTCATCGAGTATCATGCCCATGCAGCCATCGGAGTCATCGATTGACTCAATGGATTTTTCCCATAGCTCCAGGCCGTATTCGGCGAGTTCCATGACCTCCGTCGGGGATTTCTTGAGCATAGCTTTGACTCGCCCCAGCACACGATCCACACCCCGGGAATAGGCCGATGATTCGCGCCAGGAGATAAAGTCGCGAATGGTCATGGCTTGCCGGAGCACAGCGCGCATCTCTTTGGTGTTGGCGGCAGGTTGTTCGGCGGCGACGCGGAACTTGAGGACATTGTAGAACTCGTCGTCGTTCATGGCTTGGGTCATGATTGTTTCAACGAGTTTTTCCGGCGACTGCATCTGTAACCACGCCTTGATGTCGGCAGGTTGAATCGGCTTCTGTTCCTGCCTGGTGTCGCCAGACGCCTGTGCCTCGATCCAGGCCAATCCTGTGGCGACAAGGTGTTTACAGAACTCGCCGTCCCGCCCGAGCGGACAGGTGCATTGACCGTACGCCACCCCATCCGCCAGCCACAACGTGGTCTTGTAAGGTCGGCCACCATGCACAGTCGCGTAGATTTTACCGGCCTTCTCCTGGGGCGATTTAACAAGTTCGAGTTCAAAGTATTCCTCCCCACGACGATAGTACTTGGCAATTGTGGCTTGCCGCAGGATCGCGGGTGTAAAGGATGGCTTCGCTATGGGCTTGTTGCGGGTTCTGGTCATGATTTCGGCTTTCTGCGCGATGGCTTGCTGACGGCTCTGCTATCGGGCGCAGGCGAGTGCCCATTGTTTCTGCAGATCGAGGCGCTCTACCCAATCCCGGATGATGGCGTGATCAATGATATCCCCGGATATTTGCAGCATACCATCAATATCATGTAGGTGTTTGTCCGAATGTCCTTCCCGGTAGTATTCCAGTTTGCGAATGATGACGTATTCTGGCGGGGCCACCCACATGCCGCTGCCGTCAGGCTGTTCAATCCGCGTCTTATGGGCCAGCCCCCACGTCTGTAGCGGATCACGTCCGTGAATGTAGATGTCGGCCTTCAGGCCTGTCTTGTGATGAATAATGTTGAAATGACCGCGCTGAGGTCGGTGGCTTTCAACTTGAATGACTTCTTCCGGCGGAGCGTAGAAAGCGTCTAGCGGGAAGGCTTCGCTGATTGCAGAAATCTGATGTGATGGGAGTTCAATAATCAGATCAAGGTCATGGGTAAACCGGGGGATTCCGTATAACATGCTGGCAACGGAACCTGTGGCCATATAGCAGATACCTGCGCGCTCGAGCCGTTCGGTGAAGATTAAGAAGACATTAGCCTGTTCCATAAAGGAAAACCTCCCGGACGCGCTGATCGACCTGTTTTTCAGTCCAGTCGCGGTGCTGGCTCCTCAGGGCGGCCTTTTTCCATTCCCGCGCCTGCATGTGCATCTGCGCCACCAGATGCAGCTTGTCTGCCGGTGCCATCCGTCGGAATATCTCGCATTCTGTATCCGTAATCGTCATAACGACAGGAACACTAGCAGATTGCCCAGCCATGGGGAATCGCAAAATTGTGATTTATCAAGATCGGGATTGCAGCGCGGGGTTGTCTGGAGTAGTTTAGTGGGGCGGCTTTCAAGGCGGCTTGTTTTATCCAAGGGGTTTACGCAGAGGTGAAAATGGACGAGGAAGTTGAGATTATCCGGTGGTCCGGCATTTGGCGGCAGGGGCAGGAAGTGCGCGTCGGCGCGCGGCTGGCGGATGGACGTGACGCGCTGCTGGTAGCGTTTCTCGGTGGTGATACGGCGCAGCCGTCCGTGCATTACTCGCTGATTATCCAGGGGATCGATCATCAGGCGGAGTTCGTGATCCCGACCGAACTGGAAAAACGGGTCGAGGAAAAGCTTTTCCTGAATCGCCGGACGCCCGGCAGCCGGACGCTGAAGGATTTGAAACTGTTTTAACGGAGGGCGGGGAATGCAGGATTGTCCATGTGGCAGCGGTTTGGCGTACAGCGCATGTTGCGAGCCGATCATCAAGGGGAAGAAGCCGGCCGCCACGGCGGAGGCGCTGATGCGGTCGCGTTTCACGGCCTATGCCGTCGGGGCGATCGATCATCTCGGCGCCTCGTTGCAGTCGGCCGACCGCAAGCAGTTTGATGCGGCATCGGCCAAGGAGTGGGCCGAGAGCGCGCAGTGGAAGGGTCTCGAGGTGGTGGGAACCGAACATGGCGGCGTGGATGACGAGGATGGGATTGTCGAGTTCAAGGCGCGCTACACGGTCAACGACCAGGAGCAGGAACACCACGAGCGGGCGAGCTTCACCCGCGAACAGGGCAAGTGGGTGTTTGTCGAAGGCCGCGTGATCGGACGCGACCCGTACCGGCGCGAGGAGCCCAAAGTGGGGCGCAACGACCCCTGCTCCTGCGGCAGCGGCAAGAAGTTCAAGAAGTGCTGCGGACGCGGGTGATGCCGGGGCGGCCGGGCATGTTGCGGGCATGGCGCGCAGCAGGAATCCTGCGCGATATCGACGTGTACGCGACCGAGGCCGCTATTCGCGCCAGTGGCTCTGCCACCGACATTGAAGCCGCCGCCATGGCGCTGGCCAGCCGCGCCGTAGGCGAAGGGCATGTCTGCCTCGAGCTTGCCGCCGTGACCGAGGTCTGGTTGCGATCACTGCAGATCGACACGGATATCCCGCTACCGGAAGGGACCGCCACCGTCTGCGCGGCGATCCGGGCACTGCCGGCAGGCGGAAGCAATTCTCATTATGGGCATATACCCGTGTCGATTCCGGCTTCCGCCTTCGCGCTGCGCGCTACGGCGGACCGTGGGGAAGCCGGTACTACAAACACGGTTCACCCCGTTTCCGAGGCGTTTGTAGTTCCGCTTTCAGGCGGCTTTGCGCACAACCCGGAGGAACCCGGCGTCTTCGTGCTGGCAGCGGGGCGGCTGTACCTGCGGCGATTCTATCATGACGAGCGACTCGTCGCGCGCCGCCTGGTTGAAATGGCAGCCAGTGGCGATAACAATGCACTAACACCCGAGCTGGAAGCGCGCCTGCAATGTGTGTTCCCCGGCGAGGGGTCGGCACAGCAGGCCGCCGCGCGTGGGGCATTGACACGGCGGCTGACCCTGATCACCGGCGGGCCGGGCACCGGCAAGACCTACACCGCCGCGCGCATCCTGGCGCTGCTGACGCATCAGCACGACGGCGAGCGGCCGCTGCGCGTACGCCTGAGCGCCCCGACCGGCAAGGCGGCGGCAAGGCTGGGCGAGAGCATCCGGCAGGCGCGCGCAGCCATGCCGCCGGGGTCCTTCCGGGATGGCATGATCATCGACGAGGCCTGCACACTCGACCGTCTACTGGGCCGCAGGCGGCAGGCATCCGCTTATCGCCACGATGCGGAGTGCCCGCTGGAGGCGGATGTGGTGATGGTGGACGAGGCGAGCATGGTGGATCTCGCCAAGATGGCCCGCCTGCTGGATGCACTGCCTTCCCATGCACGCTTGGTACTGCTGGGCGACCGGCATCAACTGGCGGCCGTGGCACCGGGCAGCGTGCTGGCGGCGATCGGCGCGGCACCCGCCATTGCCCCGGCGGTGGTGGAACTGACCGAGAGCCGTCGGTTTGCCCCTGGCGGCGCGATCGCGCGTTTCAGCGCGGCCGTGAATGCGGCAAATAATGCCGAGGCGGCGACCCAGGCCGTCGCATTGCTCGCGCCGTCGGACGTGGACACGGAGGATGCCGTTGGTTTCGTCGAGACACCGGCGGTGCTGAAGGCCTGGCGGAACGGGGTGGATCTGCGTTTCGCGCAGGCCGTGCTGCGTGGCTACCGCGACTTCCTCGACGCGCAGATGCCGGCAGCAGCCTTCGCGGCACTGGCAACCTTCCGGGTGCTATGCGCACTGCGGCGCGGCCCGCTCGGGGCGGAGCAGGTCAATGCGCTGATCGAGGAGATCCTTTCGTGGCGAGAACTACAGATGGATAAGTTGCCGCCGGACTGCCATCCAGCACGCACACTGGCCCCCTCGGGGGCATTCTATTCGCATCGAGTAGTCATGGTCACACAGAACGATTACGCGACTGGGCTGTTCAATGGCGATGTGGGGATCGTGCTGCCGGCGGCAGACGATCCGCAGCGGCTGGCGGTGTATTTCGAACAGCCATCAGATGCCGATGGCGAGCACTACCGGCGCGTACCCTGTCACCTCCTGCCGACGCATGAGACGGCCTTCGCGATCACCGTGCATAAATCACAGGGCAGCGAATTCGGGCGCGTGCTCGTGCTGCTGCCACCGTCGGATTCGCCGGTGGTGACGCGAGAGCTGATCTACACGGCGGTGACCCGCACGCGCTCGGGCGTGACGATCTGGGGCGGACGCGAAAGCCTCACGGCGGCCATCCAACGCACCGTCCGCCGTTTCTCGGGGCTGTTTGATTAGAAAAACGGCTTGCAGCTATGCGGCCGGGGTGGCACCCGGCCCTCCAGAGGCTGGATTTTAGCGGGTACCGCGGTTGAGGGGCTGGCCGACTTTGGCCAGGCGGGTCTCGCCCTGGTACTCCAGCAAGGCACCCTGCGGTTTGATCGCCAGGATACGGATTCCCTCGACGGTCTCGTTTACACCGAAGACCTTGCCGTTAATGAATACCGCCCCTTTGATCTCCTTGCCGACGACGCCCGAAATAGTGATATCAGGCCATTTGACCGGCGCCGGTGGTGGTGCGGGAACGGCGGGCGTTGTCGCCACGGCGCTTGGTGGTGCTTCTGCGGCGGCATCCGTAACCCCCGATGGCAGCTCCGTGGCAGGGGTAGGCTTGACTGACGGTTCCACCGCCGTGGCTGGCTCGCCAGCGGCATCCGCGATGACGACATTAGCCTCGCCTGCCGCAGCGTTGGCATCCGTTGCCGTCTGACGCACAACCGAGCCGATCGTCGGCTTCCTGGCTGGCTTTCCGGCATCCGCATCGGCCTTGACATCGGCGGGCTTGGCGGTGATAGGCGTTTCCGCCACCTTCACCTCAGCAGCCGCTCCGACACCGGCCGCCTCGGCGGCAGGCAGGTCCTCGGCCGACTGCTCGGCAACCACAGGTTCGCCCTTGACCCAGGGCATACGGATTCCCGCCATTTCAAGTCCGTAGGTAACGGCCCACACGAGGGCGCCAGCCAGCAGCAGTAGCAAGATGATCACAGCCGCCAGCGACGGCAGCACACGCGTTTTTTTCCCATCGGACTCATCGTCACCAGCCGGCGTTGGCGAAATCCGTTTCCGATCGGGTGTCGGCGCGGGCGCGGGCGTGGTAGGTGACGGTTCGTCCGGCTCCGTGACCGGTTCCGGCGCGGATTTCACGTTACGCTTAAGCGAGGGCTTGGCGGCAACCTCAGGCGCTGACGGCGCTGGGGATTCCGGCATCATCCCTGGCAGGATAAAGGTCTCACCGTCGACGACGGTCGATTTCAGTGGCGACGAGTCCTCGGCGGTACCACCGGGCGGCGGCACCTTACCTTCCTGTTCCATCTGCTGACGCTTCAAGGCTTCCTGTATGAGGCTCATGGCATTACCCTTCTAATTGTCGAATCGCTTTCTTGACACAGTTGGCGGAGACATTCGGTTCGCCGTAGACATAGGCCGCCAGCATGGCGTTGTCGCAAACGGCGTTGATCAATCGCGGGCACCCCTTGGCGTAGCGGTTCACGGCCCGCACGGCGAAGCCGGAAAAACAGACCGTGCTTTCGGGACCGGCCACACGCAGGCGGTGGTGGATGTACTGCTCGGTCTCCGAAGTGGTCAGGGGCGGGAGGTTGTAGCGGACGGTGATCCGCTGGCGCAACTGGCGCAGTTCCGGCTGGTTGAGGCGCGCCTTGAGTTCGGGCTGGCCGCAGAGCACGATCTGGATGAGCTTGTGCTGGTCGGTCTCGAGATTCGAGAGCAGGCGGACCTGCTCCATGACCTCGGAGGTCAGATCCTGCGCCTCGTCGATCAGCAGGGCGACATTCAACCCCTGACGGTAGCTGTCGAGCAGGAACTCGTTCAGGCACTCGACATAGGCGAGACGGTCGCCGTAGGGGGGGGAGAGTCCGAAATCGTTGAGAATGGCACGCAGCAGCTCGGTGTCGGAAAAGGTCGGGTTGAGGATCAGCGCGGTCTTCACCTCGTCTCCCAGGCTGGCGAGCAGGGCGCGGCAGAGCGTGGTCTTGCCGGAGCCGACTTCACCGGTCAGCTCAATGAACCCCTTGCGTTGGGAGATGCCGTACATCAGATGATCGTAGGCCTCGCGATGGTGGGGCGCGTAATACAGGAAACGCGGGTCAGGCGTGATGTTGAAGGGCATCTCGTCGAGGTTGAAGTGTTTCAGGTACATGATCGTTTCGTTTTTTGCGGTTATGCCGGCGGGCATTCGCTTATGCCGGCAGGTCAATCCTTGGCAGTCCGTGAAAAATGGCGGTTCCGGAAGGCGAGCCAGGCGGCGATCAACAGGATGGCGGTGATCATGGCACCGTACAGGAGAATCAGGGTCCAAGTGGTCCAGCGGATCGGTCCGTGCAGATGTACCACCCGGCGGCGCATGTCGAACAGCTCGAAATGCGGCAGGGCGGTATAGAGGACCAGCATCGCCGTCTCGCGCCAGCCAGCGGCGGTGGTGACGAATTCGGGAATGCGCGGGACGAACGCGAACATGGCAGCGGTGACGATGTAGCAGAGCGCGGAGGCGGCTTCCTGGGTCAGGCGTACGGAGAGGGCGATCGCCATTGCCGTGATCATGGCCAGCAGCATGCCGTGCAGGCTGACCGCCTGCAGCAACGCCACGGCGCCGAACCGACCGCCGAAACCGCCGACGATCAGGACGGTCAGCACGTAGAAGCACAGGACCGCGCCGGTGGCGGCCAGCCAGGCCCCGAGCCATTTGCCGAGCAGCAGCTCCCCGCGCCCGACGGGGCGGGCCAGCATGGCGTACACCGTGCCGCGTTTCTCCTCCTGGGGAAGCTGCCGCACGGCGATGTTGATGCTCAGGATCCAGCCGAGCAGCCAGGTCAGCAACAGGCCGGTCTCCTTGACGTAGCCGGGGATGCGCCCAAGGCCGGACACATTGATCGAGAAGAGCAGCAGCAGCGTGGCGGCCAACAGGATGCCGAGCACATGCAGCGTCTTACGCCGCCACATCTCCATCCAGACGATACCGGCAATGACGAGGATCTTACGCATGGGCGCCTCCTTTCCCGGACGCGGCCGCCGCCCGTGCATCCACCGCCTCGATCGTGCGGATGAAGAAGCGTTCCAGGCTTTCGCCGGCAGGCACGAGCGCGGCGGCGGGACCGCCGCTGATCACGCGCCCCTTGTAGAGGATGGCGATCGAGTCGCAAACCATCTCGACCTCGGAAAGCTCGTGCGAGGAAAGCAGCACGGTCTTGCCGCGGGCCTTGAGTTCGGTGATGAGCGCGCGGATCTGCAGGCGGCCGAAAGGATCCATACCGCCGGTCGGCTCGTCGAGGATCACCAGATCGGGGTCGTTGATCAACGCCTGCGCCAGGCAGACGCGCTGAAGCATGCCGCGCGAGAAGGTGCCGGCGGGGCGGTTGGCGGCCGCCGTCAGGTCAAGCCGTTCGAGCAGCGCGTCACTGCGCGCGCGCAGGGCGGGACCGCGCATACCGAAAAGCCGCCCGGCGGTATGCAGCAACTCGCGGGCGGTCAGGAATCGGTAGGTATCGGGATGCTCGGGCAGGTAGCCGATGCGTTGGCGGGCGATGGCGCGGCGCACATCGGTACCGAAGATCGCCGCCTGCCCGGCGGTGGGCGGCACGAAACCGAGCAACACATGCATCAGGGTGGTCTTGCCCGCACCGTTGGGTCCCAGCAAGCCGAAGACCTGACCTTCCGGCACCACCGCGTCGAGCCGGTCCAGCGCGGCGACGGATGAACCGCCCCGCTCAAACGTCACCGAAAGCCCCTGAATGTCAACCGCTGCGCTCATATTGGAGGCCATATTAACGATTTCATGCCGAAATGCAAGCTGTTGGGCAATTGACGAAAAGTGCTTGTAAGGAATTCCTTCATTATGCTATTTGTGCATTTCAAATAACGCAACACAGAAGAGAGGATGCAATGTTCAAGAACGTGGAAGGTAAACCTGTACCGCAAGTGACATTCCGCACGCGCCGGGGTGATGAATGGGTGAACGTCAACAGCAAGGATATTTTCAATGGGCGTAATGTAATCGTGTTTTCGCTGCCCGGGGCCTTCACGCCGACGTGTTCATCCAGTCACCTGCCCGGCTATAACCAGCTTGCGCACGCCTTCAAGGAGAAGGGCGTGGACGAGATCGTCTGCATCTCGGTCAACGACACGTTCGTGATGAATGAATGGGCAAAGGATCAGGATGCCGAGCATGTGACGCTGCTGCCGGACGGCAACGGCGAGTTCACCGAGAAGATGGGGATGCTCGTGGACAAGAGCGACTTGGGCTTCGGTGACCGCTCCTGGCGCTACTCGATGGTTGTGAAGAACGGCGTGATCGACAAGATGTTCATCGAGCCGGATGTGCCCGGCGACCCGTTCGAGGTCTCCGATGCGGAAACGATGCTCAACTACATCTGCCCCGGCGAGACATCTAAGGTGATGGTGCTGTTCTCGCGGGTTGGCTGCTCACACTGCGCGACGGCGAAAAAGCTGCTGCTCGCGAAGGACGTCAGCTTCGAGGAGATCATCATCGGCAAGGATGTCACCGTGCTGGCACTGAAGTCGATCACCGGCAAGACAGCCTCGCCGCAGGCGTTCATCGACGGCCGCCACATCGGCGGACTCGAGGAGATCGAGGCCTACGCACCGTAAGCCCACTGAGCCTTTCTCAGAATTGATGCGCCCAGGTCAGTGTCGCGCCGATCGTGTCGCGCGTGTAGACCAGGTCGTCGTTGACACTGGTCCGGTCCGCATGCGACGCATAAAGCGACAACTGGGTCTTGCGCGTCACGCGGAACCCGGTGGAGACACTCAGCGTCAGCGTCTCGTAATCGCTAGAAAGGTCTGCCAGGCCGGCGTCACCCGTGTCGGTATCGCCCGCATCGCCGACGACAGCGTCGTTCATGCGCATAGCGTAGGTGGCACCGAACGCGAGTCGCAACATCCGCGTCAACTGGTGCTGCAGGCTCAGGCTCGTCGTCCAGTCGGCATAACCGTTGCGCGCCGCCTCCTGCGGGTCGAACCGCGACCACGACGAGGACAGCGAGCCAGGAAAGAGACCGCTGCTCCAGCGGTACTGGTAACCCAGGGTATCGGCGATATCGACACCGCCATCGAATGCCTCGGTCAGCGCGCGCTGGTAGGAAAGCCGCTGGTTACGCGTCTGGGAGATCGCGTGGCTCAATCCAAGCGTAGCCGTCATGCTGCTGGAGTCCTGGTCACCGCCCGCCCCCCCGTCGGACGAGGTGGTCGATAACTGGTAGCCCAGCGAGGCGTCCCCCGTCAGGTTACGTGACAAGCTCAGCCCCGTGAACGCATTGATCCCGTAGAGGAAGACATCCGGACGATCCGACACGTCGTAGAAGCTCTGCGAGGCATTGCCCAGCAGGCCGACGGCCATGAAGGGCGTGAGCGAGCGGCGATAAGATAGCATCTCGGCATAGGTATGCCCATTCTGCCGGTCGAACTCGTCATCGAATGTAATCGTGTCGCGCCGCGAGGCCGCGCCCGAGAAACTGTCGAGCGGGGTCGGTCGCCAGTCCCAGTCGAGGCCGGCGGTATTGCTCAGGCTCTCGTACTCGCGGCCGCCGTAGCGATCATCAAGACCGCGCGTGTCGATGTAGGCCGTACGGTAGAGGATGTCGTCGTAGATCAGGATTCTTGAGTTCTTCGAGGCCAGCAGTTGCGTGGAGAACGTGGCGAAGATCCCTTCATCGGTGAGGTCGATCTGGAATTCGTCTTCCTGGGTCTTCATCGGGTAGTGGAAGTAGTTGATGCTGATATTGGCTTCAAGGTCCATCTTGCGGGTGATGATCATGTAGTTGTTGAGCGTCAATCCGGACACCATCGGGAACTCAGTGCCATCGTCGTTGATGTCGCCGCGCCTGTTGCCCTCAAGGTAATCGACGCCCGCGCCCGAGAGGCGGGTGTAACGGGTGCCGATGCTCTGGGAGATGCCGATGTTGGAGTAAAGCGGACCGATGCGCAGCGTCGCATACTCGGGCGGCGTGATCTCGCGGTGCTGGTCGTAGCGCAGCATGGCCGACTGCCCGCCGCCCCTGACACCGCTGCGTGCCGCCCCGATCGAGGAGGAACCGCCGGGTATCAGCGCCGGGGCCATGTCCACCGTGCCGCTGCCGGCCACGCCCTCGCCCGCCGCTTCCGCCGCCTCGACTTCCTCCATGCCGTAGTCCGCCACCTGGCTATAAACACAGGTGCCTGCCGCCAACATCACGCCCAATATGATCCACGTTGTTTTTTTCATGGTGCTGAATTCCTTTTAAAGATCCGCAGCGGCGTCCCGCCCTGTCCGAAGTTCGCGATCCGCCAAGCAGGGGAATAATGGGCCTCCAAGGCCCGCTCCAATCGTTGCGCCTGGTTTGTCTCCACTGGCACAATCTCGGGCGCGCGGATCGCCAGCCCCCAGTCGCTGACGGCGGCAACTACGGCACCGCTTTCGGTGATCACCTTCAGGTAGCGTGTCTCGTTGAGCACGTGCAGACGCGCGGAGTCCTCGTCGCCGAGTCCGGGAAAGAAGCAGAACGGCCCGAGCTCCATCCCGTCGGGCACATGCCAGCCCGCCTCGACCGCCAGATAGGTGTCCTGCGTTAGTAACAGCTTGTTGCCATTCCCATCCAGAGCCTGGACGGCTGAAGCCGCCTCGCGCAAACCCTGCAAAGCCGTACGGGCCTTCAACGGCCACCAGATACGGTTGCGACCATCAACCAGCCAGTCCTGTAGCAATGGCGATGCGAGGCTATGCGCGAGCATCAACGCCAGCGAGCCGACAACCACCGCCAGTCGCCCAGAGGCCCTCAACGGCAGTCGCCGCAGCAGTCGTGCGGCAGCGGGGACCGCCAGCAGGACGGCACAGGGCATGATGAACACCTGATAGTCGTCGTACGGGAATGGTGCCGCGAAATGCACCAGCGTCACGGCCGCCAGCCCCCAGCCCAACAAGAGGGGGAGGCGCGGCGACGGCGAGCGGCCCTTCGTTTCGCCGCCGCGTTGCTGCAGCCAGCCGCCCAGCCCGATGGCACCAACAACCAGTAGCGGGAAATAGAACCCGCAAAGGCGCAGCAGGAACCCGGCCTTGTAGGCCAGCATGACGGGCGTACTGCCAACGTCGCGGGCGGCATGATAATCAAGCAGTCCGAAGGCGAGCGCATCCGGTGCGTCAACCAGGAATGGTCCGTAGACAAGCGCAAGCGTAAGCGTACCCCCAACCAGCATGCCCGACAGCAAGGGCAACAGGCGACGACGCCGGGCGGCATCCGCCCGCCAGCAGGTGACAGCCAGCGGGAGCCAGACCGCCGGCAGCAGGATGCCGGCGGAAAGCCGCGTGCCGGCGGCGACACCGAACGCACCAGCCGCCAGCACCGCCAGCAGGAACGTTACATTCGCGCGCCCGTCGTGTCGTGAATTCCGCAACGCGCCTGCCAACCCGCAGAAGCCCAGCACGACCAGCAGTCCGGCCGCCCCGTAGGTCTTGACCAAGGATGTGAAATAGACGTGATACAGGTTCAACCCCAGCAGCCCGCCAGCCAGCAGTGCCGCTACCGCGCCGTCAGCAGGCCGGGACGCGGCTTCGGGGTTTCCCTCACCTGCCGCATCCCCAGCCAGGTGATAGGCCAACCATGCCGTGACCGCGATGGTCACCGCTCCCAGTAGTGCCGTAAAAAGCCGCCCGCCCGCCACGCCCGCCACGCGCACCAGTGGCCAGGCCAAACTGTACAAGTAAGCCATCACCGGGCCCTGCGTGGAGGCAAAGTCACGGAACGGGTGGCGGCCCTCATGAACCAGCCGCCCGGCATACAGGTACCAGCCCTCGTCCTGATTCAACGCACCGAACCAGATGGCCACCGCATAGAACGCGGCCACGGCCCCCGCCAGTAGCAGGCACGCCACCATCCACCCCGCACGCCACGACTTTTTTGCGTTAATTTCCAAATTTCGACTTTCGATTTTCCATATTTCGACGTTACCCTACGACCCCGGATGCTCGGCCTTCGAGCCTGTCTTGCACAGCGGGCAGACAGCGGGCTCCCAGACGGTCGGTGCCATCTCGATCAGGCTTACCATCGGCGCGTCGAATTGCGCGTTGCCGGCACTGCGGTCCACCAGCACGCCAATGCCCGCCACCACGCCACCGCCAGCCCTGACAATATCCACGGTCTCCTGCACGCGCCCGCCGCGTGTGACCACATCCTCGGCCACCACGTAGCGCTTGCCCGGCTCGATCTTGAAACGCCGCATGACCAGCACGCCGTCGGCTTTCTCGGCAAAGATCGACATGACGCCCAGCACCCGCGCCACTTCGTGGCCGACAACCAACCCGCCCAGCGCGGGCGCAATCACAGCGTCAATGCCATCCTGCAACACAGGCTGCATCTTCTCCACCAGCGCCCGGCAAAGCGTCTCCGCCGCCTCGGGATAGCGCAAGGCATTCGCACACTGAAAAAACCGGTCGCTATGCAACCCCGACCGCAATTCGAAATGCCCCGTCAGCATCGCCCCGGTATCCGCCAGCACCGTCAACACATCCGTCTCATTCATTTGAGCCCCCTGTTCATTCGTAATCCTAATCCTCTGTAATGATAGCCACGAAATGCACAAAAGACACAAAACCGAGGGTATCTGAATTCACTTCAACCCCACATTACATTATGTGATTTTTGTGCCGTTTGTGGCCAATCCCCAGCATTGTAAACCTTCCGCATTCCGAGTTCGAATCATTTATCCAGCACAATACCTTTTCGCTTATAAGTCGGGGTGTCGAGGTCCTCGCCATCCAGGATCGTGGCGGCGATGTTGTTGAATCGCCCGCGGGGACCGCCGACAATGTCGAACTGCAATTCCTCCTGCGCGGGTTTCGCCGGTTTGATCACGGTCTTCACTGTAGTGCCCGTGCGTGTTCCCGGGCGTGGGGCAGGCGTGACGGTGCGCCGTCGGTCGGCGAGCCAGACGGCAGCGAAAATCCGGTTCCGCCAGGCCTCGTTAATCACGGTGGCGATCTGTAGATCCGCATCCTCGGACAGGCTGGCGCTGATCTCGCCGACGAGATCAGCGACCTCCTGAAGGGTCATGTCGTGACTGCCGCAGATGCAAAGCAACGCTGCCCCGCTGGCGCGCAGGGCGTCGCCCTTTTCAAATGCCGGTCCTTCCTTCAGCGCCTTGGCGGTCGCCTGCGCGCGCCCGCCACCACTGGCGGTCCCGAAGCCGAACCGGCACACCCCGCTACCTTTCGCCACCAGTGCCTTGAAGGCACCGGGATCGACACTGATCAGCATCGGTTGCGAAAGCATGTGCCAAAGACTGCATATTCCACCGGCTAACGCCTCATTCGCCCGCGCGAAGGCGTCGGCGATATCGCCCTCCGCACCGGCACTGGCGAACAGACGGTCATTCTCGATCACACATACGAAATCCGCCACGGCACTGATCGCCTGTAGTCCGGCTTGCGCCGTGGCGCGACGGGCTTGGCCCTCGAACAGAAAGGGCATCGTCACCACAGCCATCGTCAAGACACCGGCGGTCCGGGCAGCACCCAACAGGACCGGCGAGGAACCGGTGCCGGTGCCGCCTCCCAAGCCGACGGCCAGGATCAGGGCATCGGTATCGGTAAACAGACCGCGGATCATCTCGATATCGCGTTCGGCCGACGCCTTGCCGATCAACGGATCCCCGCCCGCCCCGGTGGTGGTGCCATCCTGTTTGCCGATCTGTACTTTCGTCACCGCGTGCGAAGCGGCCAAAGCGGCCGGATCGGTATTGATCACGGCAATCGTGCCTTCGCCGCCGGTGCCGCCCAGGACACCCTCTACCGCCCGGCTACCGCCGTCGCCCACGCCCAGCACGCACACGCGGCGAATGGCACTGCCCTTGTCTTTCCGTACGAGTTTGAACATAACCGCGATCTCCCGCCTCCAACAACGTTAACGCCCTCGGCCCAGAAGCGTCTTCACGAACGAGCCCAGCAACGAGCCGGAAGGGTCCCCCTCCTGCTCGCGGGTGCGAAAGGCGTACTCCAGCAATCCGCAGCAGGTGGCGTACTCCGGCGCATCGACCCCTTTCTTCAGACTGAGCACATGGCGCGCTTTGCCGATGAAACAGGGAACGCCGAAAACCGACTCTGCCAGCGCGGTAATATCGCGCATGTGCGCACCGCCACCGGTCAGGTAGATCCCGCTACCCAGCCGCGAAAGCACGTTGGCCTCCTCCAGACGCCGGCGGATCTTCTGCAGCGTCTCCTCCATGCGGGCGTTGATCACCATATGCAGCGAGCGCAGGTTGACGACATTACCCGAGAATCCCAGCTCGGCCGGTAACGCCAGCTTGGGCGGATCCACCACATCAGGAGCCAGGGCCCGCCCATACTCCCGCTTGATCTTCTCCGCCCGCGCCTGGGCGATGTTGAACGCGATCATGATGTCATTGGTTACATGATCACCGCCCACCCCCAACGAGCCACCGCAGGCCATCACCTCGCCAGCATAGGCGATGTAATCGGTCGTCCCCGCCCCGAGATCGATAACCACCGCCCCGCTGCGCTTCTGCTCAGGCGTCAGTACCGCCAGTGCCGCTGCCAATCCGCCGAAGACGCTGTCCTGGACCTCCATCGGTATCCGCTCCACCGTCCGTTGCGTGGTCATCAGCAGACTCCGTACACCATGGAACCCCAGAATGTCGAGCGAGAGCTTGGCACCAACCATCCCTTCCGGATTGATGACAGGCTCGTGGTCATCGACGCAGTAGCTCTGGTTGATCGTGTGGACCATCTCGCGGTCCTCCGGCAGGTGCACCGCTCGCGCCAACTCCTCGACCTCCTCGATATCCTCGCCGGTAATCACCCCATCGGATTCACCGACCGGCACCGTGCCGTTGTAGACCGTGCCGCGGATGTGTCCGCCCGTGACAGCCAGAACCACCTCGTTGATGATCACGTCGCTGCCGGATTCCGCCTCGGCCAACGCCTTGCGGGCACCGTTGACCACGCTCTCGGGGTCGATGATCTCGCCCTTGCGGACGCCCTGGGTCGGGTGTTCCCCCTTGCCCGTGATCATCAGGCTGCCGTCGTCACGCATCTCGCCAACCAGCACAACGGTCTTTGACGTCCCGATTTCCAATGCCACTACAGGATCCATTAAACATCCTCCCAACCCCACAACCAAGAACCAATAACCAGGAACCAGGAACATCTACCGCGCATAAACCCGCCCCGGAATGGTCGCGTCGTATTCCGAGTGTGCCGCGCGGTCCTGCTGCACCGCCTGCCGCACTTCCGAAAGCCGCTGCTGCATGTTGGCGTGCGCGGTTGCCGTGCGCTTGCCCATGCCATCCCATGCCAGCTTGACCTCCTTGATGCCGTCTGGCGTCAGCATGTGCACCCGCAGGTAGTCGTTCCGGCTGACATCCACCCCGACCAGCCGCAGCCCGAGCCGCGGGTTGTCGCAGGCGGCCAGCACGTCGATCGCTAGCCGCGACATTCCCTGAACATCCCGTCCGGGGGCCAGTTCGGCATCCTTGTCGCCGATTATGACCGGCAACCGATGCAGATCGCTGCTAAGGCGGAAGACATAGCCCTCGCGGTCCGCCACCAGGTTCCCGCGCTGCCCGAGCCGCGCCAGCGGGTCACGTTCACGGATTTCCACCTCGAGCGTCCCTGGCAACCGACGCCTCACGTTCATTTGCCGGACCAGCGGGTTACGCTCCAGGTAAAGGTCCACCAGATCACGGATATTGAACGCGAAGAGATTGGTGCCGGCGGTGATGTCGACATAGGCCAGATACTCGCGGATCATGGTCTCGGTCTTGATGCGCCCGGGCGTGATCTCGATGGTCTGGATGCGGAAACGGTCATTCTCGGAAAGCAACGAACGGTACAGGAACCGGGTGCCGGCAACCGCCACCAGGATCACGCCGCAGAGCGTGAGCACAAGGAATGCCACCGCCCCGGCCTGATACCAGCCTCTGCCGCCGGCACCCTTCCGGCGCACCCGCGCCCCGAGCTG
>Ga0100401_1001534_pt1 | contig 18766 bp, 25 predicted proteins | sample CryGeymeta201525_FD_80421 | JGI IMG/M metagenome (GOLD analysis project Ga0100401, IMG submission 80421) | Groundwater microbial communities from Crystal Geyser aquifers in Utah, USA - Crystal Geyser metaG 2015-25 | ecosystem: Environmental > Aquatic > Deep subsurface > Groundwater | place: USA... | reverse complement strand
TGACTCGTTTACCTGTTGTTCCTCCAGATTTACGACCAATAGTTCAATTAGACGGTGGTAGATTTGCTGCATCTGATTTAAATGATTTATATCGGCGTGTTATTAACCGAAATAATCGTCTTAAGCGTTTTATTGCCCAGGGAGTACCTGAAGTAATCTGCCGTAATGAAAAAAGAATGCTTCAAGAAGCTGTAGATGCTTTAATTGATAATTCAGCCAGGCGTGGTAAGGCAGCTTCAACTACAGGGGCAAGAGCACTGCGTTCTCTTTCTGACATTCTTCGTGGAAAACAAGGTCGTTTCCGCCAAAATTTATTGGGTAAACGAGTTGATTACTCAGGACGATCAGTAATTGTTATTGGACCAAAACTGCAACTTCATCAGTGTGGTTTGCCCAAAATTATGGCTTTAGAACTTTTTAAAACCTTTGTGATGTCAGAATTGATTAAAGAAGGTTATGTTCATAATGTTAAAAATGCTATTCGTCTAATCGATCAAGGTACACCCGAAGTTTGGGATATTTTAGAGCGCATTTCTTCAAAGTATTGGGTAATGCTCAATCGTGCTCCAACATTGCACCGTTTAGGCATTCAAGCTTTTCAACCTGTTTTAATCGAAGGCAAAGCTATTCAAATTCATCCATTAGTATGTTATGCCTTTAATGCTGATTTTGATGGTGATCAAATGGCAGTTCATATACCTCTATCTAAACAAGCTGTTGAGGAAGCCAGCCAAATCATGCGCTCTTCTTATAACTTATTAAAACCAGCCTCGGGCGAACCAGTTGTTGCTCCTCGACTTGATATAGTTTTAGGTTGTTACTATTTAACATCCCAAGGGGAAGGTCTAGAAGGAGAAGGAAAAGCCTTTGGCTCTAAAAATGAAGCAATTTTAGCCTCTCAAGAAGGATTTGTTGATGTACGAGCGAAAATTAAGGTCAGATTCTCAAAGAAAGAAGATGGAGAAAAACAATTGATTGAAACAACAGTGGGCAGAATATTATTTTCCAATGTTTTGCCCAAAGATATGGAATTTCAAAATATTACTCAAACTTCTAAAACTCTAAAAAATCTTGTTAAGGATGTTTTCAAAAAATATGGCCAAGAGGTAACTGCACAATTTGTAGATAAATTAAAAGATATTGGTTTTGAATATGCTGGTAAATCTGGTTTAACTATTTCATTAGCAGATATTTCAGTTCCAAAGGAAAAGCGTCAAATCCTATCTTCCGGCGATAAAAAATTGGAAGAAATTGAGAAACAATATCATCGTGGGCTAATTACTGAAGAAGAAAAAAGGCTCAAAATTGTTGAGTTATGGACGGCTGTTAAGAAAGATTTGGAAAATAAAATGATAAAAAGTTTTAATAAGGATAACCCGGTACTTATGATGATGGCCTCGGGAGCTCGTGGCTCTCTTGCCCAAGTAACACAGTTGGCTGGTATGAAAGGTTTAGTAGTATCACCTACTGGCAAGATTATTGAAGTGCCAATTCGATCAAACTATAAAGAAGGTTTATCTGTTTTGGAATACTTTATTTCAACCCATGGATCAAGAAAAGGAAAATCTGATACAGCACTTCGAACTTCTGAATCTGGCTATCTTACCAGACGATTAGTCGACGTTACTCAAGATATGGTTATTTCAGAAGAAGATTGTGGGACAAAAGACGGTAGATATCTTAATCGTGAAGATTCTATTCTTTTTGGTGAAAGATTTGCGGAGCGGGTTATTGGAAGAATTGCACAGGAGGATATCAAAAATCCCAAAACAGGCAAAATTTTAGTTAAAAAGGGTGATGAAATTGATGAAGAAAGTGCCCAAGCAATTGATAAATCACCAATTGAAAAAATCTTTATTCGTTCAGTTATTAATTGTCAAAATCAATGGGGAGTTTGTCAAAAATGTTATGGTAGAGATTTATCTAAAGGTAAACCAGTTAAAATTGGTGAAGCTGTTGGTATTATGGGAGCTCAATCTATTGGCGAACCAGGAACACAGCTAACTATGAAAACCTTCCATTTGGGTGGGATTCTGGGTGAAGATATTACTACTGGTTTAACACGAGTTGAGGAATTATTTGAAGCAAGACCTCCCAGAACTCCAGCCTTGATGTCTGAAATTGACGGCGTTACCTCTATTCATCAATCAAAAGGTCGTCGGGTAATCAAAGTCACCAGCTCAAAAAGACCAACAGAAGATATCAATTTACCAACAGGGTATAAATGGACTATTAAAAATGGTCAGAGCGTTAAGGGACGTCAAGCAATTGCTACAGCTATGGGCAAGAAAGCAGTCAGGGCTAATATTGATGGTAAAATATCTATTTTGGGTAGACATGCTTTGGTTGTTTCACTGGAACCTTTAAGTAAAAGTTATTTTATCCCTCCAACTTCATCACTGCTTGTTGAAGAAGGAGATACTGTAAAAATTGGCCAGCAATTAAATTCAGGCCATCTTGATTTAACGAGCGCCCTTAAGTTAAAAGGAGCCGAAGCGGTTCAAAAATATATTATACAAGATGTCAAAACTATCTATGCGACACAAGGCCAGCAAATTAATGAAAAGCATATTGAACTGGTAATCCGCCAGATGTTTTCTAAAGTTAAAATCACCAATCCCGGAGGTTCATCATATCTAGAGGGTCAAATTATTGATCAAACCAATTTAAATTTGATTAATGAAAAACTAAAAAAAGCTGGTAAAAAGTTAATGGAGGCAGAAAATATTGTCCTTGGCATTACTCGTGTTGCCTTAAAGACCGATTCATTCTTATCCGCTGCTTCTTTTCAAGAAACAACTTCTGTTTTAATGGATGCAGCAATTAAAGGCACAGTTGATTATTTGAATGGATTAAAAGAAAATGTTATAATTGGAAAGTTAATACCAGCAGGTTCATCATTTCGTAAACCTAAAAAAATTGAGGTAGCAATTTAAATAAGATGTTAAATGTTAATTTCAAACGAAGTGAGAAAACAAGGTTTCCTCGCCAAAGGCGACAGGTTCTTCAAAGTAAAAAGTTAAAAGAGAAAATTTTTAGGTTATTCTTTTGAGTTTTGAGATTTAAATTTTAAATTTGACGAGCGACCCGTCTCGGCTAGACCACCGAGCCGAGATCTAGACGGATAGCGAGGAATTATGCCTACAGTTAATCAATTAATTAAAGGATGTAGAAAGAAAATTACTCAAAAAAGCAAAACCCCTGCCTTAGGGAAAGCTTTTAATTATTTAAAAAATAAACCAACTAGTCATCCTTCTTCATTTAAAAGAGGTGTTTGCACAAAAGTAACAACAGTAACTCCCAAAAAACCAAACTCAGCTTTACGTAAAATTGCTAAAGTTAGATTAACTTCGGGTCAGGAAATTACAGCTTATATCCCTGGTATCGGTCATAATTTACAAGAGCACTCAGTAGTGCTAATTCGCGGCGGACGAGTTAAAGATTTACCAGGAGTAAGATATCATATTGTTCGTGGAAAACTAGATACGCAAGGTGTTGAAGATCGTAAAAAAGGCCGTTCAAAATATGGCGCAAAAGGCGAAAGGAAAACTTCGTCATGAGAGGAATATCTAAATTAAAGCCAAGAGTCATCCCGCCAGATTCTAAATATCAGAATTTCTTAGTTAGCCAATTAATTAATAAAATAATGCTAAAAGGTAAGAAAAAAACAGCTCAAAATTTGGTTTATAAAGCATTTGATCAGATAAAAACAAAACTAGATAAAGATCCTGTGGAAGTGTTTACAAAAGCAGTTGCCAATACTTCACCTTTAGTAGAAGTTCGATCTCGCCGCATAGGGGGCGCTACATATCAAGTGCCTTATGAAGTATCACCAGCGCGACAACATGCCCTAGCTTTGCGTTGGATTGTTGATGAAGCTCGATCTAAACAAGGTAAAAGTTTAGATAAATTTTTGGCAGAAGTTATAACTGAAGCGTATAATAATACTGGAATGGTTGTGAAAAAGAAAGATGAATTACACAAATTAGCAGAAGCCAACCGGGCCTTTGTTCATTATGCTCGGTTTTAATAATTAGTTAGGAGGGAAGGAGGTGAAAAAAATGAAAAAAATTGCATGGTTTACAGGTTTAGCAACAACACTTATACCTTTTGCTGCTATGGCTCAAGATTATACCACTGAAGAGACGGTTTCACCGGCGGATGCTGCTGCAGCCACAGCTGCTGCCACAGGAATTCTTGGAATTGGTGCAGTGATGTTAATAATATGGTGTATAGTAGGTTTAGCAGTTTTTATCTTTTGGATCTGGACATTAATTGATTGTATTCGTCGTCAATTTACTAATCCATCAGATAAAACACTCTGGATTGTATTAATCATCATTTTAGGCGTTTTAGGAAGTATTCTTTACTTAATTATCGGTCGCGGAAAGGGCACCATTCCAGGCACCTCAGCTCCAGTCCAAAAGTAAAATAATAAAACATTCGAAGTAAAATAAACTACCTCGCAGCAAGCTGACGAGGCATTCCTTGCAAAAAAAGTTTGTTTTTAAACAGGATTTCATCCCTAAAGCAAGCTTTGGGGCATTCAACCTCTTAAAAATAATGCCGATTGTCGGAAGAAGTTTTAATTGAAGACAAAATGCCACGTGTAATACCGATCAAGCAAACTAGAAATAGAAGAACGTCGCCTTTGGCGACAACCTTGAATTTCTTGTGTGACAAAATTTTGTTAAATTGTATTATGGAGATATAACTTTGCCACGTGAAATACCAATTGACAGGACAAGAAATATAGGTATTATTGCCCATATAGATGCCGGTAAAACAACAATAACCGAGCGAATTTTATATTATACGGGAAAAACATATAAAATTGGTGAAGTTCACGAGGGTAAAGCTGTTATGGACTGGATGGCACAGGAAAAAGAAAGAGGCATTACAATAACCGCCGCCGCCACTACCTGTTATTGGCCACCAAAAGAACGTACTGGCCATACCCAACTTTCAGGAGATATTCCAATCCATCAAATTAATATTATTGATACCCCAGGTCACATTGATTTTACTGCGGAAGTGCAAAGGTCCCTTCGGGTATTAGATGGTGGAATTGTAGTCTTTGACGGAGTGGCGGGGGTGGAGCCTCAATCAGAGACTGTTTGGCATCAAGCCGACAAATTTAATATTCCAAGGATTTGCTTTATCAACAAATTAGATAGAATGGGGGCTGATTTTGAAAAAGATGTTGCCTCAATTTTGGATCGCCTTGCTCCTAACGCTGTTGTTGTGCAATATCCAATGGGATTAGAAGCAAATTTTAAGGGTGTTATTGATCTAATCAGACAAAAAGCACTTTTGTGGACCGATGAAATGGGCGCTCAATTTGAAGAAAAAGATATTCCTTCGCAGTTTCAGGAGAAAGCTGGGCAGTGGCGCGAAAAAATGATTGAAAAAATTGTTGAAACCGATGATAATTTACTTCATAGATATTTAGAATCTCATCAAATTTCCGATAATGAACTTATCGAGGCACTAAAAATAGCTACCAAAAAAGGGAAAATTTTTCCTATTTTATGTGGTTCTGCCTTAAAAAATAAAGCTATTCAACCACTTTTGGACGCTGTTTTGGAATATTTACCAAGTCCAATGGAAGTTAAATCAGCCCAGGCGAAAGATCTTAAAAATCCAGACAACCCTTATGAAGTTAATCCTTCCGATGACGAACCTTTCTCAGCTTTATGCTTTAAAATCGCTACAGATCCTTATGTTGGACGTTTAGCTTTCTTTCGAGTTTATTCTGGAAAACTTTCTGCCGGCAGTTATATTTTAAACTCAACAAAAGGCCAACAAGAACGTTTAGGCCGCATCGTTCGTCTTCATGCCGATCACAGAGAGGATATCAAAGAAGTTTTTACTGGTGATATCGCTGCTGCCGTTGGATTAAAATACACCTCGACTGGCGATACATTAACTATTCCCTCACATCCCATATTGCTAGAAAGCATAACTTTTCCAGAACCTGTTATTTCAGTGGCAATTGAACCAAAAACTAAAGCTGACCAAGAAAAAATGGGTATTGCTTTAGGCCGCTTAGCAGAAGAAGATCCAACCTTTAAAATCAAAAGTGATGCAGAAATTGGTCAAACCTTAATTTCAGGAATGGGGGAATTACATTTAGAAATTATTGTTGATAGGTTAAAACGTGAATTTAGCGTTGATGCCAATGTTGGCCAGCCTCAAGTTGCCTATAAAGAAACAATTAAAAGTATTGCCAAAGCTGAAGGTAAATACATCCGGCAAACTGGTGGTCGTGGTCAATATGGTCATGTTTTTATTGAAATTAAACCGTTAGAGCGAGGAGCTGGATTTGAGTTTGTTAATAAAGTTGCCGGTGGGGCAATCCCCCGTGAGTTTATTCCAGCAGTTGAAAAAGGTGTCAAAGAAGCTGCTGATAAAGGGATTATTGCCGGCTATCCATTAGTTGACCTGCAAGTTATTTTATACGATGGTACTTATCATGAAGTTGATTCCTCTGAAATTGCTTTTCATATTGCTGGTTCTATGGCCTTACAAAATGCTGTTAGAAGAGCTTCCCCTGTCCTTCTTGAACCGATTATGAAACTTGAAGTTATAACACCTGAAGATTTTTTTGGTGAAGTTATGGGAGACTTATCCTCAAAAAGAGGACAAATTGAACATACCTTCGATCGGGCAAATAATAAAGTTATTGACGTGATGGTTCCGCTTGCTCAAATGTTTGGTTATGCAACAACCTTACGCGGTATGACTCAAGGGAGAGCATCTTTTACCATGGAATTTAATCATTATGCCCAAGTGCCAACCAATATTGCCCAGTCAATTATTGAAGGGAAAAATTCAACTAAAAAATGATATAATATAATCAAATATATATAATGCGAGCTTTCCCCCGCCAGGGATTATTAGAGGGGGTTTGACCATTCGAGTCTGAGCTGAAAACTTGGAAGCGAGGACCCGAAGTTCAGAAGGGGGAAACATCCCCCTGATGATAGAAGGGGGGGTCGGGGAATAGTAATATAATGCGAGCTTTCCCCCGTTGAGGGTGACCCACCTAATTCCCGAGCGAAGCGAGGGAAGTGGAGACCAGAGGGGCGGAAGCCCCTATGGATAGAGGGGTCGGGGGAAAGGAGCAAGAGGGGTATTGATTAATTATCTAGAGTTGGTTAAAAAAAGCTTCCAAATTGCCTTTAAGCATAAATACCTTTGGATTTTTGGGCTTTTTGCTGGTTATGGCATAACTACAACATCATTAAATTTTTCCAGTTCTACTAATTATGATATTACATCCCAAGACCCCCAAGCTCAAAAATTTTTCCAAGCTATAAATGATTATTTAACAATTAATTGGACAGTAGTTCTATATCTATTAATATTTATTGTTTTTATTGCTTTTTTAGTATATTTTGCTTCAATTCTTTCCCAATCAGCACTAGTTTTATCAATCCGCGATATAGAAGATAATAAAAAAGTTCATTTTTGGTTTTCCCTCCATCGCGCTAAAAGCAGATTTTGGGCATTACTCTGGTACAAAATCGTCATATTTTTTATCTATCTTTTCATAATTTTGGGCACATCTTCGCCACTGTTAGTATTTCTCGTAACACAGCAGTGGATTCTATCAATTTTATATGGCTTAATTTTATTCTTTTTTATTCTGTTTATTTTTATAGTCCTCAATTTATCAGCTCGTTATGGTCTTCGCTTTGTGGTCCTAAAAAAAATAACTGGATTTAAAGCCTTACTCTATGGTTGGCGATTTTTAAAACAATTTTACAAAGAAGTTCTTATTTTATGGCTACTGCAGTTTGCAATTGGGCTTGGTGCAGCTATTATTACTTTAATTTTTATTTTATGCATTGGTCTTTTATCTCTTGGCTTAGGTTTTGCTTTTTATAGTATTTGGGGGCTATTGACGGCTTTAATTTATGGTGGAGTTATTGTTTTATTGGCAATAGTTTGTTTGGCGATTTGGTCAGCCTTTTTATCTACTTTTAATTGGACAATACCAACCCTTCTTTTTCTTAAGCTCCAGGCAAAATTATCCAAGCAGTAACTAATGTTGACAAATATTTTAATTTTTGCTACGATAAAAGATGTCACAAAAAATAACAAGTTAAATGTCACCCAATAATAAGAATCCCTCGCCGTTGGCGAGAGAACCTTGTCTCGCTTCGCGAGATAAAAATGGAGTGGCAAAAGGAGTTTAAATGCCGGAAAAATTTCAGCGCACCAAGCCGCACTTAAATGTTGGTACTATTGGTCATGTTGACCACGGAAAAACAACCCTAACTGCTGCTATTACCAAATATTTGGCTAAAAAAGGACAGGCTGTAGAAAAAAAGGTTGATGAAATTGATAATGCCCCAGAGGAAAAGGCTCGTGGTATTACAATTGCCACCTATCACGTTGAATACGAAACAGATAAGCGCCACTGGGCTCACGTCGATTGTCCAGGTCATGCCGATTACGTAAAAAACATGATTACTGGTGCAGCTCAGATGGACGGTGCAATTTTAGTTGTTTCAGCAGTTGATGGTCCTATGCCACAAACACGTGAGCATATTCTTTTAGCTCGTCAAGTCGGAGTCCCATCAATAATTGTTTATCTTAACAAAATTGATCAAGTTAAAGATCCAGAACTTTTAGAGTTAGTTGAAATGGAAATTAGGGATCTTCTAAAAAAATATGAATATCCAGGGGATGAAATACCAATTATTAAAGGAAGTGCGCTGAAAGCCTTAGAAGGCGATGCTGAAGGGGAAAAATCTATTGAGGAACTCTTAAAAGCTTTAGATGACTATATTAAAGAGCCAGTTAGAGAAGTTGATAAGCCTTTTTTAATGCCTGTTGAGGATGTTTTTTCGATTAAAGGACGCGGTACTGTTGTGACAGGTAGAATTGAAAGAGGTGTAGTTAAAGTCAATGAAGAAGTAGAAATAGTGGGTTTACGTGCAACTAAAAAGACAATTGTTACCGGTATTGAGATGTTTAGAAAGCAATTAGACGAAGGTCAGGCAGGCGATAATGTGGGATTGCTTTTGCGGGGAATTGAAAAAGATGATGTAGAAAGAGGTCAAGTTATTGCCAAACCTGGTTCAATTACTCCTCATACAGAATTTGATACTGAAATCTATATTTTAACTAAAGAGGAAGGTGGTCGTCATACCCCATTTTTCAAAGGCTACAAACCTCAGTTTTATGTTCGAACAACCGATGTAACTGGTGAGGTTACCCAACTGTCATCCGGAAAAGAGATGGTCATGCCTGGCGATACAGTCAATGTCAAGGTAAAATTACTTGTACCTGTGGCAATGGAAGAGCAAATGCGCTTTGCTATTAGAGAAGGCGGTAAAACTGTTGGAGCTGGAGTTGTAACCAAAATTAATAAATAAAAGGAGAACCTTGCCGAAGAAAAACGAACCTAAACAAAAGATAAGAATAAGATTAAAAGCTTTTGACTACCGTATTATTGACAAATGTGCTCAGAAAATTATTGAAACAGCTGAAAGAACTGGCGCCGTTGTTGTTGGTCCCATACCTCTTCCTACAGAAAGAAGCCTTACCACAGTTTTACGTTCTCCTTTTGTTCATAAAGATTCCCGTGAACAGTTTGAAACTAGGGTTCACAAACGCCTAATTGATGTTTTGGATCCTAATGACAAGACGATTGATTCCTTAATGTCGCTTGATTTACCTGCTGGCGTAGATGTAGAAATAAGAACCTGACGCTTCGCGTCAGAACCTTGTTATTCACTACGTTTATAATTAAAACTTAAATTAAAGACAAAAAGAGGCCCTAAATGGCCTCTTTTTGTGTGGGAAATTATTCAATAATTTTGTAAGAGTTTAGAATTGCATGAATAATAGGTCTTTGTGTATCAAAGCCAGGATATGATCCACCAAATTCAATTCTAGTTTTATCTTCTAAATCAACCATAATTGATACATTTTGATATTCAGCAGTAATTTCCTTAACACCACTGGCTTGATATTTTTTACCGGCAACTGTAACTGTTTCCTTAAATTCTGTTCCTTCTGTACCCATGCCAGTTCGTCCACAAACAATATGTTCAAATTGATAATTTTCTGAGGCAGAAATTAAGATATAGCTGTCTTTATATTCAAGATGAATGCAAATTTTACCTGTATATTGATTGTAGAGATCTTCAAAAGTAACTCCGGCATTGTATTGTTCTGGAGTCATATGGAACTCAGCCGCTTTGGCCTCTGTTATAGAAGCTTCTGGCGGGTATAAAAATTGATATTTATACTTTTCATTAACATATGTTTTCCATCCAGCAGTATCGACAACTGAAGTAGTAGTCGAAGCTGATGTTTTAGAGCCGGCAGTAGATGTTGTGGTAGTTTTTGGAGTGCTTGATTGACGATATCCAGTAACTATCCAAAAAACACCTAAAATTAAACCCAAGAATACTACAATAATAACTAATGCCCAATACCATGGTATATTTTTCATCCCTCCTCCTTAACATTATTTATTCTATTATACACCTAAATTACTTGACTCAAATACTAGGAATGTGTATAATAAAAACAGACTAATATTAGATAATGGCCAGGACAACATCCCAAGTATTAGGATAGTTCTTGGTCTTTAGATTTTATTTTAATGAAAGCAATATTAGCTAAAAAAATTGGTATGACAAATATCTTTGAAAATGACAGAAATATCCCTGTTACTCTTTTAGAAGTGCAGCCGAATACTGTTTTGTATATTAAAGGGCAGGATGACAAAAAAGCTATAGTTCAATTAGGATTAGGCCAAAAGAAACCCAATAAACCTATGGCCGGGCATCTTAAAAAAAGCAATTCTACGCCACATTATATTAAAGAGGCAACTTTCACTGCCAATTTGCCCTTAAAAATTGGTCAAAAAATAGATGTAGGAATTTTCCAAGAAGGTGAGAGAATTAAGGTACGTGGCATAACAAAGGGTAAAGGCTTTGCCGGGACAATCAAACGACACGGCTTTCACCGAGGACCCCAAACACATGGTTCTGAACAACAGCGCCGGCCTGGTTCCATTGGTTCCGCGTTTCCTCAAAAAGTAGTTAAAGGCAAGAAAATGGCTGGAAGATTAGGCGGCAAGATACAAACAGTTAAAAATTTAACAATTGTAAAAATTGATAAGGAAAATAATATCATGGCTGTAAAAGGGGCTATTCCGGGGGTCAAAGACGCCCCAATAATGATAAAAGGCATATAATAACCCCTGTGTAAAGTGCAAAAAATGAAAAGTCTACCAGTTTTTAACTTAAAGGGTGAAAAAAGGGGAAATATATCAGTTCCTGACAAATTTTTAGCCCAAAAAGGTTCAATTACTTTATTAAAACAAGCAGTTTTAGCTTATTTGGCTAATCAAAGAATACCATTGGCTTCTACTAAAAAAAGAAGTCAAGTATCGGGAGGGGGTCGTAAACCATGGAAACAAAAAGGAACTGGTCGGGCACGGGCTGGATCAATTCGTTCCCCTATATTTAGGGGTGGAGGTGTAGTTTTTGGACCGACAAAAGAACGAAATTATAAGCAAAGATTACCACAAAAAATGAATCAAAAAGCAACTTTTACTGCAATTTTGGAAAATATTAAAAAAAATCATACAATCATTATTGATAATATAAAATTTTCCAAGGTATCAACTAAAGAAGCAGAAGCATCTTTACATAAATTGCCGATTGAAGAAGGTACAATTCTTATAATTTTAGCCAAGCAGAATCTTCCAGTCGTCCTTTCATATAGAAATCTACCATATTGTAAAATTATTAATCTTAACAATATTAATATCTATGATTTATTAAAATTTAACTGGCATATCTGGGAAAAAGAAGCCTTTAAGAAAAAAATTGAATCATTTGATTCTGAAAAGAAGCAAATTGCATTCTTTAATCCTCAAGAGAAAAAAATCATTAAAACGTAATTAAAAATAAAATAAAATAAAATTTTGATGAAACAACAAATTCTTCTTAAACCAATAATTAGTGAAAAAACATTAAAATTAGCCTTACGGCGTCAATATACTTTTAGAGTTCGATTAGATGCTAACAAAAAAGAAATAGGCCAAATAATTAAGAAATTATATAAAGTTGATCCAATCGATGTAAAAATTTTAAACGCTAAACCGGTTTTAAAAAGACGACGTCGTTTTACTGGAAAAACATCTAATATAAAGAAGGCAATTGTTTTTATTAAACAAGGGCAAAAAATACCAGGATATGGTCTGGAAGAAGAAAAAAAAGATAAAAAAGACTCTAAAAATATTAAAAAGAATAAAGAGTGACAATGACAAAAGTTTCACATCCTAAATATTTAATCAAAAAATATAATAAAAAGGCTGGCAGAGATAAAACTGGCAGGATTTCTATACGCCATCGTGGCGGAGGAGCAAAGAGACTACTTCGAGTAATCTCCACTCTCGATCAATATCCTAATCAAGAAGCCAAAGTTATATCTATTGATTATGATCCCAATCGCAGTGCCGATATTGCACTATTACAGTTAGCATCTGGTAAAAAAATATATATCGTTGCACCTGATGGTTTAAAAAAAGATCAAATGTTACTTGCCGGCCAAAAAGCTTCATTATCTACTGGCAATCGAATGCAAATCAAAAACATTCCTTCTGGACTGCCAATTTATGACTTAGAGATTATACCAGGAAGTCGTGCGAAATTAGTTCGCAGTGCTGGCAATCGTGCCTTAATTTTAGCCAAAGAAGAAGGCACATCCTATATTCAAGTCAAATTACCTTCGGGTGAGATTCGACGTTTCCATGAAAATTGCTATGCAACATTGGGAACTGTTTCCAATCCTAAACACTTTGCCCGCCGCATTTCTAAAGCAGGAATTATCCGCCATATGGGAAAACGTCCAACAGTTAGAGGTAAGGCAATGCATCCAGCTGCTCATCCTCACGGTGGTGGTGAAGGTGTTAATCCAATTGGTTTAAAATATCCTAAAACTCCTTGGGGACATATTGCACGAGGTCATAAAACCAGAAAGCCTAAAGCTTCAGATAGATTCATTATTAAAAGGAGAAGCAATGGGTAGATCATTAAAAAAAGGTCCTTTTACAGACCCTAAATTACTACATAAAATTCAAAATATTAAATCGGGTGATAAAACAGTTATCAAAACGTGGTCAAGAGATAGCATCATAACTCCTGAAATGGTTGGTGTAACGTTAGGTGTTCATAACGGCAGAGTCCACGTCAATGTTAAAATTGTTGAGGAAATGGTTGGTCACAAACTTGGGGAATTTGCTCCAACGCGCAAATTTTTTAAACACGGCGGTCGAATGGCACGTGAACAAGCTCAACAAGCATTGGAAGCAACTGCCACTAGTAAAAATCTAACCAATAAGGAAGAAGATGCCAGTAAAAGTTCAACTTAAATTTATCAAAATTTCACCTACAAAAGTTAGTCCATTAATCTCCCAATTGCGCAATAAACTTGCCAAAGATTCTCTTGATAAATTACAATTTGCACCGCAAAAAAGCGCCTATCTTTTGGTAAAATTACTCAAATCTGGTATTGCTGCAGCTAAAGCTAAAGATATAGATATTAATAAATTAATAATTACAAATTTAACAGTTTCTCAAGGGCCGCGATTGAAACGATATATTGCGGTTTCCAAAGGGCGTGCCTTACCTATTCGTCACTGCTATAGCCATATAACTCTAATTTTAGATGATAAAAAAGAAAGAGAAATAATTAAAAAGAAAGAGACAAAAAAATAGGAGCGAAAAATAAGAACCCGTCGCCTGCGGCGACAGAACCTTGATTCCTTCGGAATTAAGAACCCGTCCCGCTTCGCGGGACAGAACCTTGTTTTTTCTTCCCTCAAAAAGGAATAAAAAATGGGACATAAAATCTCTCCTCAAAGTTATAGGCTTCCGTGGAAAAAAGATTGGCAATCTCGTTGGTTTGTTAGTCAAAAATCTGCTTTTGCTAAAAATCTTTTAGCAGATCAAAAAATTCGCCAATATACTTTTAAAAAATTTGGTTTTAATGCTGCCATAGATAAAATTGAAATTGAACGTCGTGTTGGTGAATTAAAAATCATTATCTCTACAGCTAGACCCGGTATAATTATTGGTCGCCAAGGACAAGGTGTTATCCAATTAAAAGAAAAGCTGGAAAAAGAAATTGCGATTTCACCGATAAAACTGGATATTATTGAAGTCAAAAAGCCGGAATTATCTGCTTCAATTATGGCACAAACTATTGCCACACAAATTGAAAAAAGAATCGCCTATAGACGTGCTATTAAACAAGCATTGGAGAAAATAATGGCATCCGGTGCCAAGGGTGTAAGAATAGCAATTTCTGGACGATTGGGAGGAGCTGAGATTGCCCGTCGTGAAAAATTTTCTAATGGTTCGGTTCCTTTGGCAACTTTGCGCGCTAATATAGATTATGCTCAAGTTGATGCTTTAACAAAATATGGAACTATTGGTATTAAAGTATGGATTAATATTCCTGAGGTCCAATAATGTTAATGCCCAGAAAATTAAAACATAGAAAACAATTTAGTGGTAAGACCAAAGGTAGTGCTTCGCGTGGTTTTACTCTTGCTTTTGGTCGTTATGGTTTAAAAGCTTTAGAATCACGTTGGATTACTGCTAGACAAATTGAATCGGCTCGTCGCTCAATTACAAGACATATTAAACGAGGTGGTAAAGTATGGATTAGAATTTTTCCGGATAAACCTGTTACCAAATCACCTGCGGAAACTGGAATGGGTGGAGGAAAGGGATCTTTAGACCATTTCGTCTGTCCACTACTTAAAGGACAAATTTTATTTGAGTTGGATGGCGTTGGTGAAAATATCGCCTACCAAGCAATAACACTGGCTGGTTGTAAATTACCAATCAAGACTAAATTTATTAAAAGGCAGTAGCATGAAAAAGAAAGAATCTTTGAAAAATTTACGTGACAAAGATTTAAAAGCGTTAACTTTGGAATTACAAAATGCTTATCAAAAACTAATGCAATTACAATTTGATAAAACACTGGCAAAAAATAAAAATAAATGTGCAATCAAAAATCAAAAAAAAGAAATCGCCAGAATTTGGAGCATAATAGGTGAAAAAGCTGCCGAAAAAGGAGAATAATATGTCAAAATTTTTTACAGGCCATGTGATTAAACATCACAACACATGTGCCAAAGTAGAAGTAATAATAACTAAAATTCATCCTCTTTACAAAAAACGATATAAAATTCATCATTGCTTCCAAATTTTTGATCCTAAAAATTTATGTAAAGTTGGCGACTTTGTAGAATTTTCCAATTGTCGTCCCATTACTAAAAATATTCATTTTAAAATTAATAAAGTAATTAAATGATATTACCCTATAGTCGATTAAAAGTTGCTGATAACTCTGGTGCCAAAGAAGTTTTGGTTATTCGGGTTATTGGAGGAGGAAAATTAAATGCAGCTTCTGTCGGCGATTTAATTGTTTGTTCTGTTAAAAAAGCTCTTCCTCATGGTCAAGTTAAAAAGAAAGAAAAGGTTAGAGCAGTAATTGTTCGAACAAAATATCCAATTGGGCGTAAGGATGGTACGAGGGTCCGTTTTGATGATAATGCAGCTGTAATTATTAATCCAGATAGTACGCCAAGAGCAACTCGAATTTTTGGTCCAGTTGCACGAGAGTTAAAAGATAAAGGATACAATAGAATTATTTCATTAGCTTCGGAGGTCTGGTGATTATTAAAAAGGGTGATGTAATTTTGGTTTTGTCTGGCAAAGACCGTGCAAAAACAGGTAAAGTTTTATCAATATCCTCAAAAAAACATAAAGCTATTGTTGAAGGATTAAATATTGCCAAAAAACATCTTCGTCCTTCTCGCGCTCATCCCCAAGGCGGTATAATTAAATTTCCAGCTCCAATTGATTTATCAAATTTAAAAATAATTTGTCCCCGTTGTAATAAAGCTACCCGTATCGCCTTTAAAAAATCTAATAAAAAAACAGCTAAAATGAGAATTTGTAAAAAATGTAAAGAGGCAATCGATGGCTAAAGAAATAATGGGAAAAATTGAAAAAGTTGTTATTTCATGCAGCTTTGGCAAAAATCCAAAAATAAAGGATAAAGTTGAACGAACCTTATCTCAAATTTCTGGTCAAAAATCTCTTTATACCCATGCTAAAAAATCTATTTCCAATTTTAAATTACGACAAGGTGATATTATTGGAATGAAAGTAACACTGCGCGGCAAAAAAATGAAAGATTTTTTGACAAAATTAATTAATATAAGTTTACCAAGAGTAAGAGACTTTCGCGGTTTAACTCTCGCTTGTTTTGATAAGGAGGGCAATTATACTCTTGGTTTTAAAGAGCAAATCGTCTTTCCAGAAATTGAAACAGAAAGAGTTGAAGATTTACATGGTTTGCAAATCACAATTACAACATCTTCTAAAACCGATGAAGAAGGTAAAAAGATTTTAGAAAATTATGGCTTCCCTTTTAAAAAGGAGTAATCGTGGCTAAAACATCTTGGATTGTCAAAGCAAAAAGAAAACCAAAATATTCTACCCGTAAAATTAATCGATGTAACCTTTGTGGTAGAGGTCGAGGATTTATTAGAAAATATGGAATTTGTCGGATATGTTTTCGCCAGCTTGCCTCTCGCGGTCAAATTCCCGGGGTAAGAAAAGCATCATGGTAAGAAGTAGGGAGTAAAAGATGGATCCAATTGCTAATTTATTTACATCACTTAGAAATGCTGGATCTGTTGGCAAGCCCAGTATTCTTTTGCCTTTTTCCAAGTTTAAAAAAGCAATTTCAGATGTTTTAGTTAAAGAAGGTTTTATTAGTTCTGTCAAAGAAATTTCCAAAGATGATAAAAAATATCTTGAAATATCATTAAAATACAAAGGCAATGAGCCAGTATTTGACAAAATCAAGCAAATTTCTTCTCCTTCTGTCAAAATTTATGTTAAATCCTATCAAATTCCCAGGCCACTTGACGGATTAGGTGTTGTTTTATTATCAACCCCCAAAGGTGTCATGACTGGCAGAGATGCTAAAAAACATGGCTTGGGCGGGGAAGTTATTTGCGAAATATATTAAGGAGACAATAATGACATCCGTTACACTACTGTCTTTTTCTTCCATAACATAGGAGCGAAAAATGAGTAGAATTGGCAAAAAAGAAATAGAAATCGATGGAAATGTAAAAATTTCCATTGCAGGAAAAAATGTTTTAATTTCTGGTCCCAATGGACAGGAGCAAATTAAATTACCAGATGTTTTAACTGCAAAAATTAATGATTCAAAATTAATTGTAGATAGAATTAATGATAAAAAAGAAACCAAATCTTTACATGGACTTTTTCGTCAACTTTTAGCCAATGCCACAAAAGGAGTTACTGAAAATTATCAAAAACAATTAGAAATTAAAGGTGTTGGTTATCGCGCAATACAAGATGGCGAAAAACTGGTTTTATCTCTTGGTTACTCTCATCCAGTAGAAATTATACCGCCAGAGGGGATTAAATTTACAATTGCCAAAAACATCATTACAATAGAAGGATTGAATAAACAAAAAGTCGGCCAAATGGCAGCTCATCTGCGAAGTCTGCGGCCTCCTGATCCTTATAAGGGTAAAGGAATACGATATTTAGGCGAAAATATTAAATTAAAACCTGGTAAAACTGCCAAGGCTACAGGAGAATAAAATGCAAAAAGGCAGACTCTCTCGTAAAAGAAAAATTAGGGCTAAAATTTCAGGGACACAAGAGCGTCCAAGACTTTGTGTTTTTAGATCTTCTAAGCATATTAGTGCCCAAATTATTGACGATGTGAAAAGAAAAACATTGGTTTCAACTTCTGATTTGAAAATAAAGGAAAAGAAAACAAAGATAGAAAAAGCTTATATGGTAGGCGAAGATTTGGGCCAAAAAGCTATCAAATGTAAAATTAAAAAAGTTGTCTTTGATCGGTCAGGTTTTGCTTACCATGGTCGCGTTAAGGCTTTAGCCGAGGGAGCAAGAAAAGCAGGATTGGAGTTCTAAATGTATAGAGAAAAATCCAGAGATAGTGAATTTGAACACAAAGTTGTAGAAATATCAAGAATTGCCCGGACAGTTGCCGGAGGCAAACGGATTAGATTTCGTGCTTTAGTTGTTTCCGGAGATCGTAATGGTCATGTTGGGATTGGGCTGAGTAAAGCCAATGATTTATCCGAGGCGATTAAAAAAGCCACCAGTCAATCTAAAAAAGAAATGATTAGTGTACCGCTGAAAGATGGAACAATTGCTTGCAGTGTTTATTTTAAATATGGTCCGGCAAAAATAATTTTAAGACCTGCCAAGAAAGGCAAATCAATTATGGCTGGCAGTTCTGTTAAGACCGTTTTAGAATTAGCGGGTATTAAAAATATTTCAGCTAAAATTCTTGGTTCACACAATAAGTTAAATAACGCTAAAGCTACATACTTTGCCCTGCAGCAGTTAAAAAAATACCAAGGAGAATAATGCTTGATAAATTACCCAATAAAAATAAAAAGAGCAAAAGAGTTGGACGGGGAATTTCTGCGGGAGGTGGCAAAACAGCCGGTCGAGGAACCAAAGGCCAAATAGCTCGTTCAGCTCATAAAATCCCTCGCCGCTTTAAGGGCGGAGAAATGCTTCTTTTGTCACGCATTCCTAAAAAACGGGGTTTTGCAAGTAAATTTCCCAAACCCTATACAGTTAATTTGGAAAAAGTTGTTGATCGGTTTAAAGAAGAAGAAATAATTACC
>Ga0100401_1001527_pt1 | contig 18794 bp, 18 predicted proteins | sample CryGeymeta201525_FD_80421 | JGI IMG/M metagenome (GOLD analysis project Ga0100401, IMG submission 80421) | Groundwater microbial communities from Crystal Geyser aquifers in Utah, USA - Crystal Geyser metaG 2015-25 | ecosystem: Environmental > Aquatic > Deep subsurface > Groundwater | place: USA... | reverse complement strand
TTTCCCAGTGAAAGGCGCTGCGCACCTCCCGCAAGCCCTCGGCACCCTCTGCAGACCGCCCGCTTCAACTAAAAATTCGAAAATCACCCTGCCCGAATGGCTTTTCGAATAGGGTCGAGCTAGACAAAGAGGCACGAAAATGGTCGATTAGCCTCGCCATGGAAGTCAGTCCAAGCGCTCGCCGTCACGTCGCATCAACTGCCGCCTCACTTCGCATCCGCACCGCCGAAACCCCTGCCGACTGGCAGATCGCCCACAGCATGCTTGATGAAGGGCACCTGCTCGGGGCCGGACGCGAAGCGGGTGACCGGCTCTGCCAGTTCATACTCGAAGAAGACGAGGTCGTCGCCGTGCTCATCTGGTGTGCCGCCGCCTGGCACCTCCAAGACCGCGACACCATGATTGGATGGGATCCAGTCACCCGCTCACAGCGCCTCAAACTCGTCGTGCAACTGCGCCGCTTCCTTGTGCCCGAAAAATCCCGCAGACCCAACCTCGCCTCACAAAGCCTCGGCCTCGCCCTGCGCGAACTGCCCGACCGCTGGCACACCGAACACGGCTACCGCCCGCTCATGGCCGAAAGTTTCAGCGACCCGGAAAGCCACCACGGCACCGTTTACAAAGTCACCAACTGGACCTGCGCGGGTGACACCAAAGGCTTCTCCCAAGACCACACCGATTACTACCTGCCCAACGACCGCCCGAAAAAACTCTGGCTCAAGCCATGCCAGATGCCAGGCAAACGGTTGAAAAATGTAGATAAACCATTAGCATTTAAAGACTTGCACCGCTTCCGAGGCGTCAACTTCGGGGCGGATTTGGGGCGGAAGCCTCGCCAGGCCGCGCCCCGCAGAACACCTTCCCCCGAAATTCTTGCTCCGAGCAAAAAGGATGTCCGGCAACAAGCGTGCGCTGCCCGATGTTGATTTAGCCAAGGTTCTCCGCTTAGGTTTTTTCGCACCACATTGACAACCAATGCACTCAAAGGGGAAAGGCTTCTTGGACGTCATTCAGGTTTGGGCGTTTGAGTTGCCGGACACCACCATCGTGGCGGTGGACACCGAAATGAGGACACTTCCCGCACATTGCGAAAATCGGCCAATGCACGCCCTTTCACTGCGACAAAAAAAGGGCCCGGAATTTCTTCCGGGCCCTCAATAAAAATTGGAGCGGGTGAACAGATTCGAACTGTCGACATCGACCTTGGCAAGGTCGCGCTCTACCCCTGAGCTACACCCGCGTCGCGAAACGCGTGGGCGGTTTCTACACCTGACGCCATTTCGGACAAGCCCAAATTTGCAAAAAATCTCCGAGCCGATCAAATTGGAGCAAAATCCTGCTCCCACTGAATTTTTCAGGACCAAGATGGATAGGATGGTTACGATTTCGGGGAGCATTTTCCTCAGCATTCTGCCAAAATAGGAGCTCGCGCATCATGGTAAGCATCAAGGTGATTGGACTTCGTTGCCTTTATCCTACCTATCCTATCCATCTTGGTCCGATTTCTTCCCCAGCTTGATCGCGCCGAAAATCTCAACAAATCGTCATCTCCCCGGAAAACCCCCAATTTCCATTTCCCAATCCCCTCAATCCCCTCTCAAATCCCGCCAGATGTCCGACAAACTCGCCGAAATCATCGCCACCAAGCACCAGGAAGTCGAAGCCCTGCTCCCACGCGCCGGCCACATCCGTGCCGCCGCACTCCAGCGCAACGATTTCCGGGGTTTCCGTGCCGCCCTCGACCGCGGACCAGAGCAGCTCGGCGTCATCGCAGAAATCAAGAAAGCCTCCCCCTCGGCCGGCATCATCGACCCGAATTTCGACCCCATCCGCCAAGCCAAACGCTACCTCGACGGCGGCGCATCCTGCCTCTCGATCCTCACCGACGAGAAGTATTTCAAAGGCTCGCTCAGCTACCTCACCAAGATCGCCGAATTCTCCGAAGCCCCGCTCCTGCGGAAAGACTTCACCATTCACCCCGTCCAGATTCACGAAGCCGTCGTCTGCGGAGCCGATGCCATCCTCCTCATCGTCGCCGCCCTCGACGACGAACTCCTCAAGCGCCTCTACCAGGAAGCCAAGGACTTCCAGCTCGACGTCCTCGTCGAAGTCCACGACCTCCCCGAAATGGAGCGAGCTCTCGACCTCGGTGCCGACCTCATCGGCATCAACAACCGCAACCTCAAAACCTTCACCACCGATCTCGGCACCACCGAAAAGCTTGCCGATGAAGTTTCCGACGACGTTCTGTTAGTCTCCGAGTCCGGCCTCAAATCCCTCGAAGACGCCCAACGCGTCCTCGACGCCGGAGCCAACGCCGTCCTCATCGGCGAGACCTTCATGCGCGCCCACAACCCCGCCGAAGAAATCCAAGCCTACTTGCAACTCACCGCCTCATAGGAGTGGCGCTTTCCCAAGCGCCATAGGTGGGCAAGGCGACTTTCCAGTCGCCAGTCACCCCATCTCCTCCAAAAGCTCCGCCACCTTCCCCTTCACCATCCCGCTCATCCCATCCGTCTTGCCCTCAAGCGCCTCCATACAAGTCTCCAACTCCGCCTTCGCCGATTCCTTCTCCTGATCACTCAGCTTCTCGCGCTCACTCCAGCGCGAGATGATTTCAAGGACCTCCGAAAACGAAGGAAGCCCCGCTTTATACCGGAAAACTTCAGCCATAAAAATTATCTACTCGCCTCAACCAAATTCGTCAAGGCGTCGCGATAAGCCACCAACTCCCCCCCCGGCCGGATCTCCAGCGCCCGATCCACCGCCTCCAGCGCCGCCTCGTAGCGCTGCTGATCCACCTTCAATCGCGCCAACTCCACCCAGGCATCCGCCGCGGTTTCCGAAACCGCCGTCGCCCGCTCGAAAAGCAACTCCGCTTTCCCCGCATCCCCACGGCCCGATTCATGTCTCGCCAGCGCCATCAGCACCAGGCCGTCCGTCGGATCTTCCTCTAACAACTTCCCAAGCTCCGCCGCCCCTTCTTCGACCGCACTCTTCGATTCGATCTTCAATCGCGCCGACGCCAGCCGCAATCCCCGCGGCCCATCCCCTTCCTCCGGCTTCGCCTTCTCCACCAGCACCCCCGCCAGCTCCCAGTCCTTAAGCATCATCGCCGAGGCCACCACCGAAAGCACCCGATCCATCCCCGGCTTCTGCTCCAGTGCGAAAGCCTCATCCACCGCCTCCCGCGCATCCATCGGACGCTGCCCGCGCAAATGCAGATCCGCCAGAAGCAGTAAGCCTTCACCATCCAGTCGACCCAATCGGCGCGGCAGCTCAAGCGCTTTCACCGCCTCTTCCTGTCGACCCAGCTCGATCAAAATCGACGCCTGCAAACTCGCATACGAAGCCTCCTCCGGTCGCTGACGGATCACTTCATCAAGCATCGCCACCGCCTCGTCCCGCGCATTGAGATTCTGCAAACACTGCGCCACCCCTGCCTTCCACTCCGCCGTCTCCGGCTGGCTCAGCTGCGCCATCCGATACGCCTGCAAAGCACTCGCCCACTCCCCACGCTGCAAACGACAATAACCTAACAGCCCGTAAGTCGCCCCATCCGCATCACCCAGCTGCATCGCCTCAATCAGATGCTCCAGCGCCTCCTTCAGCTCGCCTTTCCTCACCTGCGCCATCGCCAGATTCCGATGCGCCCGACGAAACGAAGGATACATCTTCAGCGCCTCCTCATACGCCTTGATCGACTCCTCAAGCTCCCCTTCTTCAAACTGAAGATTGCCCAGATTGAATTTCAAAGCCGCCGACTTCGCCGTCAGCGCACTCCCCTTCACCTTAGAAAGCGCCGACTTCCGTTCGCCCTTCTCCATCAGCCCCTGCACCTCCACCAGCAGCCCCCGCTCCTCCGTCGAAACACTCGGCTCAATCCGCGCCTCAATCCGATAACTCCCATTAAAACTCTTCTGAAACGATGCGTCCCTCCAATAAGAAGACGTCAAAGGAAGCGGCTCAGCGGCTTCTGAAGAGGAATATCCAATAACCAGCAAGGAACATCCAAGTATCAAGTATTTGGAAAGTGGCCAATCGAGCAATTTAGACGGCCTGACCTTCATCATTGAAAATTGATCATTCCTTGCTGGATTAAGGATATTCATATTCTTTCTTCACCGTTGGTCGTTTTTCCTCGCCGTCTCTGCACTCGAAAACAAAATCGCAATCAACTCGTCTGTCTCCTTCAACAATGGCTCGATCTTTTCAAGTGGGGTTATCCAGCCCGCCTTTCGGACAACTTTCAGCCAGACAAGGGATTCCCGCATCTCTTTCAGAGCAATTTTGATCTTATGAATAAAGTCCTTTCGGGACTCGGCACTTTGAGCTTCGCCGTAATTTGGAGCTGGAGAGGTGCCACTCCTGAGCAGTTGCCCAGAAACGTGACGCCCAGCACGCGTGTCCGGAAGCGCCTCAGAAATATTAATGATCCTCACCGAATAATCGATCAGTCGATCCTCCAAGTCGTAGTCTTTATTGTCTCTCATTGAAATTTGATCATTCCTTGCTGGATATTGGATATTCCAATCTTCCCTATCACTTCCTAATCGTAATCGGCCACCGCATCACCGCCTTCACCCGCTGACCGCCGCGGGTTGGAGGCGTAAACCTTGCCGACGACGCCACGCGCCGCGCCGCCGAGACCAACTCAGGATGAGTCGATGACACCACGCTCCGGATACTCACCGAACCACTGGTGCTCAGTTCCACTTCAAAAGTCACCGTCCCACTCGTCACCCCTTTCCTCGCCAGCGAACTCGGAAACGCCGCCGAGCCATGACGGATCAAGCGCGGTTTGCCATCGAGCTCGTTCACCCCGTAGTAAGACTTCGCCACCGGTGCTGGCGGTGCCTTCACTGTGGTCGGCTTCGTCGTCGGCTTCGCAACCGCCTTCGGCGGAGCGTTCCGTACCACCGGCTGCGGCAGCGGTGCCGGTTCCACATCGGTGAAAAACGGATCAACCGGCATCGATAGATCCATCGGAATCTCCGCCTTCGGCACCGGCACCCGCGTCGGATCAGGAATCTCGCTCACCGCTGTTAGAGAAGGAGGAGGAGGAGGCGCATCCGGCGGCGGCTCCTCAGGCGGCGGTGGCGGCGGCTCGGGCAATGCCGCGATCTCGATCTCACGAATCTCAATCTCACTCACTTTCCCCTCCGGAATCAGCAGACGCGTCAAACCGAGCACCGCAAGCAACATGCCCGAGACCACGATCCCCACAACTGCACTCGGAAGCTTCATAACGCAGTGGCATGACCGTCCCGGTCATGAACGCAAGACTCCTTCGAACCCACCCGAGTCCGAAGCTCCAAAAACAGTATATCACTCGACCATTTCATCACTTTTCCGTCGCCAAACTCACACTCACCGCACCCGCCAACTTCGCCGCATCAATCACCTTCACCGTCGCCTCCGTCGCCGCCGCCGCATCCGCCCGCACCACCACCGGCGTCTCCGCATCTTCCTCCAAAAGCGCCGACACCACCGCCCTCACCCCATCCATTCCGATCTCCCGGCCGCCATACCAGACCCGCCCTTCGCTCGTCACTGCGATCAGAATCGCCTGCTTCTGCAAGTCCTCCGAACTCGCCGCTCGCGGCTTCGAAATCTCCACACCCGTCTCCTTCACAAAGACCGTTGTCACGATAAAGAAGATCAGAAGCAGGAACACCACATCGATCAACGGCGAGATGTCCACCGTCGTCACCGACTGATCCGTCGTGCTGTGCCGGAAACGCCTCACGCCATCCCTCCCTTCAGCTCTTCATGCAACTGCCGCTGCAATTCCAGATGCGTCGATTCAGTCTGCCGCTTTAGCAGCGCGAAAAGAAACGCCGCCGGCACCGCAATTACCAAGCCCGCCTGCGTCGTCACCAGCGCCTTCGAAATTCCACCGGAAATCACATCAATCGGCTCCGACCCCGCACCCGTTGCCATCCCGCCAAAAGTCACCAGCATCCCGGCCACCGTCCCTAACAACCCCAACAAAGGAGCCGCCCCGATCAACACCCCAAGGAAAGGCAATCGCCGCTCCACCCACGCCATCTCTTCCAGCTCAAAGGTCGCAAACCTCCGCTCAACCTCACGATTGTTTAGACCACCGCCATCCACCGACTTCTTCCACTCCCCCGCCTCCACCCGCCCGCGAATCCTCCGACCATGACGCCACACGCCATAAACCAGCGAGTAAATCATCGCCGCCAGCACCAGCAGCGCCCACAAAGTGAGACCACCTTCGCGCAGAGTAAGCAAAATCGCGTTCTTCATTTCGAGCGCAGCGAGTTCACAAATGATAGCCCCAGCCGCTCGGTCGTCTGCACGATCCCCTGACTGCGACGCGAAAGAAAGGCATGCAAGATCAGCGCCGGAATCGCTACCACCAGGCCAAACAAAGTCGTCACCAGCGCCTCCGAAATCCCACCCGCCAGCGGCTTCGGATCACCCGAGCCAAACAAGGTGATCAGATTGAAGGTCCGGATCATCCCCGAAACCGTTCCGAGCAAACCCAGCAAAGGAGCCGTCGCCGCCGTCACCGCAATCACCGGCAACAAGGAGCCAACCTTCTGCTGCACGCCCATCAATTGCTCGTAAAGCGTTTCTTCTACGACATCCGCCGTACTTCCCGCCGTTTCCACCAACTTCTTCATCACCGCCGCCGCCGGATGCTTCACCTGACATGCCAACTCGATCGCCCTATCTCGGTCACCTCCCTTCAGCGCCGCCAAAATCGCCGTCACCCACGCATCTCCCGGCTCACGGTAACCCGCGAATCGAGCCAGTTTGATCAGCCCAAAAACAAGACTCAGCAGCGCCAGCCCCATGATCGGCCAAACCCACAAGCCACCCTTCCGCACCAGATCCAGCGCACCGCCATCTATCTCCTCCAAAGCCCGCGCCTTTCCCCCCGTCACATCCACGCCAAGTATTGCATCGCCTCCAGCGATCACCGTCCGGATCGCCTCGGCATCACCAGAAATCACCTTCGGTAAAGTACCGCCCTTCTCCCAAACCACCGGCCCCGCCACATTCTCACCAGCGAACCACACTTGCGGCCCCATCGCCACAAACTGCCCTTCCACCACATCACCACTCTCCGTCGCCGCCTTGCCCGATGCCTTCGAACCGCCCATCAACTTCTCCAGCCGATCCAACGAAGCATCCACCACCGCCAGCCGCTCTTCCAGCGCCTTCGACGCATCATCCGCCTCCCGCGCGATCATTTCCTTATCGATCGCAAGCATCGGCTCCCCCGGACCCGACACCGTCTGAATCTTCAGCGCCTGATCCTTCAACAAGCCCGCCAAATACGCCGCATCCTGACGTCTCACCTGACGATCTCGCTCAAGCTCACGCATCGCTAACTCACGATCCTCCCGGCTCATCCGCGCGATTCTAACAAGTCGACGCTTCTCACGCAGCTCCAGCCCCACCTCCTCAAATTCCCTCGCCAGCTCCGGCTTCTCCGCCGCGATCTTCTCACGAGTTTCCTCCAGCGTCGAAAGCGATGCCGCCAAATCCGCATTCGCCTTCTTCAAAGCATCCGAAACCGAAGTCTCCGCTGACGCCGAACACAAAAAGGCGAGCGCCATCATAACTTGGACTGCGGTGGCGAAGCGCAGCGTCGGCACCGCTTTCCGAGCCAACCCCAAAACGCCTCCAACCCTACGACCACGACTACCTTCTCGGCTATCAGCACCCATTTCCCATCCACCGTCCGCCATCCACCATCGCCACCCACTCATCGCGCCACCTCCTTCATTCTAACAGGCAACTCCACCAGCTCAGGCGGCCGCTTTTTATCCAGCTCATCAAGCGCCTTCGCCACCTCACCAATCAGCTCCGGCTTCGAAACCCAAACCCACCCCTCATCACCCGGCTCACCCACCCCCGCATTCCCACTTCGGTCGGTATAGTATGCCCTTGCCAGCCCCAGATAAATCACCTCCACCTCACGACCATCCCGCTCTTCCTTAAAGCGAGTGATCCTCCGATTAAACTGCTCCGCTTTCGTCACCATTCCCAAAATCGCCTGCAAACCATCCCGCGCTTCATCACCCGTCTCCCAAGCCTCCAGCGAAACCCGCTCAAGCTCCGCCTCCTTTGCCAGCGGCTTCGGGAAAAATTTCGCCAGCGCCAGCATCCGCTCCTTATTTCGCACCACCGCCTCACTCGCCACCCGCCGCGCCGCCTTTAACTTCTCCAACTCCTCCTCAGCTTCCCGCTTCTTCTCATCATAGCCACCCGCCGAGCTCCCCGCCTTCTCCAATTCCTCACCCAGCAGCTCCAACTCACGCCGATGCAGCGTCAGCAGCTCCGCCATCTCCCCTTTGCGTGCCGCCCACTCAGACTTCTCCTCAGAAACCTGCGTCTTCACCTCGACGATCTTCGAGATCGTCTCACGCAGCTCCACCACCTGAGCATCAACATCCGTTTGCTGCCCCACCAGTGGTCGGATCAGCAAGCAGAAGATAAGAAACAGCATTCGCATCGCGGGATTCCTAAGGCTTCTATCGATCAACGACAATGGCAAAGCCCTAGACCTTCCCCCCGAGGAGGCATCAAGCCCTGCTTCACACAAACAAAAGATCAGAACATCGCTTCAACGCCCGCAAACCACATCCGCGGCGCATTGTTCCGTGGGCCTTCCGGAATCCGACTCACAATCCCACGCTCATCAAAGAGATTCTGGATCCCCCCAATTAGCTTCACCTGCTCCGTGACCTGACAATAGCCAGAGAGATCGAAAATCAGCAGCGCATCCATTTTCCCGTCCCGACTCGTCGGAGTCCCACCGACCACCGCCGCACGCGAGTCCCCGTTGAAGCCGGATCCCCATGAAGTCGAGCTATAACTCATGTCCAGATTGACACCCCACTTCTCGCCAGCCACCCCAACACCCGCCGCCAGCTTCCAGTCAGGAACGTAGGGAATCTCGTTTCCATCACGTCCCCCCTGATAGACTGCATCGCCGCCACCCGCCAGACCACTCGTCGTGTTCTTGAACTCAGCCTGCGTCCACGTCGCACTTACATAGGCCGGAAGACGGACTCCCCAGCCAGCAACCTGGCCTGCATCGTACTGAATCAGCGCTTCAATGCCGAAAATATCCGCCTCACCGGCATTCTGGCTCGGCGCACCGACACCAAAGCCGGCATCGGTCGAGATCAGCTGATCAAAGTCGTTGTAAAAGCCGACCAACTCCGCGCTGAAGGCATCGCGACGATGACGCCAGCCAATCTCGTAGCCGAGACTTTCCTCCGCCTCAGTGCCTGCTGTTAGATAGGCATTCGGCGCTGGCGATGACATCCCGCGATAAATTCCACCGAAGATCGTATTGCAAGCATCCACTTCATAGTTCGCACCAATCCCGCCCATCACCAGACTCTCGTCACCCGCGAACTGCGTCCGGCCCGCATTGGTATACTCCATATCGAGATATTCGTAACGAATCCCCGGCCGGAGCGTCAGACTCCCCGTCTTGATCTCGTCTTCGATAAACACCGCGGTCGCAAACACCTCGTTGATCCCGCCGAATGTGGTCGGCGTCGCATTCGCGAGAACAAAGCTGCCGTTGCCGAGCGCATTGTAGGTATCGCGCTGCACCAAACGGTCCTCACGGTCATAGTGCAACCTCAGCCCCACCGCCAAATCATGGCTGAACGAGCCCGTATCAAAGCGGATATTCGCCTGACTCTGCCAGCCATACGCCTCGTGATCCCGCATGTTGTCGCTATTCCGCGTGGTGCCAGCCGCCGTGCCATTCAGCACCGCTAACCGCGCCGGGTCGAGTAGCGCTTGATGCAGCGAGGTCCCGTTGACGCGGTCGATCTTATCCCAGCTCCTCTCGAAACTGTTGTAATAGAACGCTGTCTCGAAACGAAGCGCGTCACTCGGCTCCGCGATCCACTTGAAATAGCTGCGGAATGCATCCGAATCGAAGTTATCGAATTTCGTCGCAGCATAACGCCGATCTGGAAACACCCGGACATCCGTCTCGCTCAGCCCCAGATAAGTCTCGTTCGACTCGTTGCTGCTGTAGCCAAGCTTCACCTCAAAGCGCTGCTTCAACACCGAGTCCGGCTCCCAGAACATCTTGAGCATCGGCTCATACACCTCAAAACCACTATCACCCCCGAAGTCCACATCGCGAAACCCATCGGAAGTCTGACCGAACATTTCTAACAGATACCCAAAGCGCCCGACTTCCATCTCAATCGTATCACCGTAGTAACTATGCAGCAGAAAAGTCCCGTAGCTGCCACCCGTGAAGCGCGTGTAAAAAGTCGGATCCTCAGGAATCTCGGTTGAAATGAAATTCATCACTCCACCCGTCGTGTGCGGCCCGTAGCGCACCTGACTCGATCCCTTCAAAACCTCCAACCCCGCCATCCGCCCGATCCGTGGCGAGTAGTAAGCCGCCGGTGCCGCATACGGCGAAGGCGCACTCAAAATCCCATCCTCCATCATCGTCACCTTTTGACTCCGCGTCCCATCCGCACCCCGCAGAGACACATTCGGGAAATTCCCAAAACCATCCTCATCACGCACATACACCCCCGGCACCTTCGCCAGCACCTGCTTCAGGTTCGTGAAATTCCGATCACGATATTCCTCCCCCGACACATAGGTCGCCGATCCCGGCAGCGTCCACACATCCTTCGTGCTCCCAATCACCGTCAACCCTTCCAAAGTATCCAGAGCACCCAAACTCTCCACCCCATCCTGCGCCCCAGCGCTCCCCGCCAAAGCCATCATCCCCGCACAAGTCGCCAACTCAAATCGTCTCGTCAGTCGTTTCATTTCGTTCATCTCTAAAGTCGGTATTGCGACTCATTCGCAACAGTGGCGTTTTAGACAAGCTCGCCCTATCCGTCAACTCCCAAATAGGAGGAGCGAAGGCCCCGTCGCTCAAAGTGTGGACTCACGACGGGGAGGGTATTGGCACTTCGCGACGCACGAGCGGGGCATGGAAGGCCCCCGGGGTTGATGGCTTGGGCCGATGGGTGCGGTTTTTGTGCGGAGGCCGTTCGCCGGACTTGCCCGGTGGCTGCAAGCCGAGCGTTCCTTTGTTAGAACCACCTCAGGAGTTCGCCCCATTCCCCTTCCGCCCCTCGCCGAAGTATTTCTCGCTGCGATAGCGCAGCCACACCCGCAAGACCTGCGGCACCTGCTCGCGCTCGGCGGCATCAAGCGTCTGGTAGAGAGCCATCGCCCGCTCGCGCTCCCTTCGACACGCCGCATTCTCATGCGCGTCCCATTTTGTCCGGGCCAGGCGGATCAAGCGGTTCACCTCCTTGATCTTCCGATTCCCGACAAGCAGGCGCTTTTTGTGCTTTTTCGTAGCCACAATCCCAGATACTCAGAAATACGACCCCCGAACTTAAAATTGAAGTCCTCGAAAGAGATGGCAGCGCCCGGAACGCCGCACGGCTTGCCGAGATTGACCTCGCTCGATGAGGAGATTGCTCAGCGGCGGCGGCGTAGCATGGCGAGGCTTCCAAGGGCTCCGAGTAGGGCAACGGATGGCTCGGGAACGACGTGGAAATGGAAAGTGGCGGATGCATTTTTTGGACCATCCACGTTGTGGGTTCCAGCGAAGCTCACACTCACATCGTAAGTGCCGGGTGCTGTGAAAACCCAATTGTAATGCTCGTGGCTTCCGGGGGAAATATCGATGACATCGGACCCGTCGATGCCATCGACGGTCGACATGGCGAAGAAGGGGGTGAAGCCATCGAGATACATCGAGAATTCGCCAGGGCCGACGACGGAATCGAGGGAGATGGTGATGTCTGTGGCCCAATCCGAGGGAGTAAGTTCCTCGCTGCCAATGCCGGCGAAGGGTGCTCCGAGGGTGGCGGCACCTGCAGGTCCGCTGTTGGATTGAGGGAGGAACCAGAAGGATTCCCCTGCGGCAACGCCGATGGCATCCCAGGCGCTGCCGACAGGGCGGCCGCCGTTGGTGGTCCAGAAGTCGAAGGTACTTTGCGGGACCACCGTGGTGATTTCGCTTGGCTCATACTCCCCTTCGGCGACGAAGAAGCCATCGATCGTCGCGCCTGCGGCGTGAACGTGAGGTTCGATCTCGAAGACACCCGGCGTGGCCCCTTCGGCATAGCCGATGCCGATGACATCGGCGTGTCCGCTGGTGAAGAGAGCGGCGGAGGCGGCGGAAGGAAGGAGGACCAGCAGCCCGGTGGATAGAGTCTTTGAAAGGTGTTTCATGCGCGGCAAAAATGGTACAAGTGCAAACAAAGCGCAATCGATAAATGCAATAAATATACAACAGCAATGAAAAGACGTGAGAGATTGGCGTGGCCTTGATGGGCAAGGTGCTTAGGATTGCGGGCGATGATGGAGGGATTATTGGCGGCGAGTGGTTCTTCGGTGACGCCGTTTTTCGGGTTGCTGGCGATGGTGCTGGTGCTGGCGGTGGTGGTTTCGCTCTTACTGATGCGGGTCCGCCAGAGCGTACTGGTGGGGTATTTCCTGGTCGGTGTGCTGATCGCGAATAGCGGGATGTTGGCTCTGGTGGGGGCGGATAAGGAGGATCCGATCATTGGGATGCTGGGTGAGCTGGGGGTGATCCTGCTGATGTTCACGCTGGGGATTGAGTTTTCGATCGGTGAGCTGCGACATCTGTGGCGGATCGCGCTGATTGGCGGAGGGATGCAGGTAGCGCTTTGTGGGGCGGCGGGGGCACTGGTGGCCTGGCTGGCGGGAATGCCGGGGCCGGAGATTGCGGTGGTGGCGGTGGCGATTGCGCTGAGTTCCACGGCGGTGGCGATGAAGTCGTTTCAGGACATGGGGCAGCCGAACAATCCGGGGGCGAGGGCTTCGCTGGGGATCGCGCTGTTTCAGGATTTGTTAGTGATCCTTTTCATTCTGATTCTGCCGGCGATTTACAGTGCGGGTAGCAGTTTCCCGATCGGGGGAATCATGTGGGCGCTGACGAAGGGGATGCTCTTCCTGGGGGCGGCGCTTTTTTTCGGTAAGTATCTGAACACACCACTGCTGCATGCGGTGGCGCGGACGCGGAGTCGCGAGCTTTTCACGCTGACGGTGATCGCGCTGTGTGCGGCGGTGGCATTGGCGGGTGAGGCGTTGGACCTTTCGCTATCGCTGGGGGCGTTTGCGGCGGGCTTGGTGGTCAGTGAGTCGATTTACTCGCACCGGATCATGGCGGATGTGCTGCCGTTCAAGGATCTGTTTTTGACGATCTTTTTTGTCTCGGTCGGCCTGCTGATCGACCTTGATGAGGTGATGAAAGAGTGGGCCTTCGTGCTGGCGGGGACCGTGCTGATTTTGGTGGTGAAGGGGGGGATTCTGGTGGGCGCGACGCGATTGCTGAAGCTGCCGGTGCGGCCGGCTTTGCTGGCGGGTGCGAGTCTGGCGAGTACGGGTGAGTTTTCTTTGGTACTGCTTGGGAAGGCGAGTGAGTTCCGGCCTTTTGACCCGGCGGTCGAGCAGTTGTTGCTGGCTTGCACGGCGGTCTCGATGGGGCTCGTTCCGAGTTTGATGAAGGGGGCGGGTCCGTTTGGTCACTGGCTGGAGGACAAGGGGCTGGTGAAGGCGCATCAGAAAGCACCTGCGGGTCTGGAGCCGAGCAAGGCGATCAGGGCGCTCGAGGATCACGCCGTGATTTGTGGTTATGGTCCAGTGGGGCGGGCGCTCAATGAAGCGCTGCAACGCTGCGGTGTGGAGACGCTCGTTTTGGAACTGAATGCGGATACGGTGCGGGAGCTGAAGAAGGCCGGCCAGCGTGTCTTGTTTGCGGATGCCACTCATCCTGAGGCGCTTGATTTGGCAGGGATTGATCGGGCGCGGATGGTGGCGTTCACCTTTCCGGCGGTGGAGTTGACAGTGGCCTCGCTGCCGCTGGTGCGGGAGCGAAATCAGGGTATCTGCGTGTTTGCGCGGGCGAAGTTTGCCAATGAAGTCGAACGACTCAAGAAGCTCGATGTGAATGTGATCCACGACGAGCAGGAGAGTGGCGGCGCGATGATTCGCGCGGCGATGGGCGTCTATCAGCGAGCAGAGCTGGAGGACGGGGTGGTGCGGGAAATTGTCGAAGGGAAGTGAGTTTGGCCGTAAAACCTGATGATCGCTTCCCATCCATGATCGCCCTACGATTTTCGGGTTGTGGGGAAAGCTGAAACGGTCCCTTGTGTGGATGTGTTTCCGAAGGAATTTGATACCCGTAACGGCTTGGTGGTGGTGCGTAATGCACGAATCGACGACATCCCTGTATTGATCGCGCTGCATCGCCGTTGTTTCCCGCAGATGGTGGGAGAGGACGGGGCTTGGGAAGAGGGACAGTTGAGGTCCCATCTGGATGTTTTTGAAGAGGGGCAGCTGGTGGCGATGCTCGATGGCAAGATCGCCGGTGCGGCTTCTTCGCTGATCGTGAGCCTCGGTCGGAATCCGCTACGCAAGCACACCTACTACGGGATCACTGACGATGGTTACTTTTACAATCACGACCCGCAGGGCGACACGCTCTACGGGGCGGAGGTCTATGTGGATCCGGATATCCGGCGTGGGGGGCTTGGGGCGATTCTTTATGAGGCGCGGCGCGATCTCTGTCGGCGTTTCAACCTGCGCAGGATTTTGTGCGGCGGCCGCATGGCGAGCTATTCGCAGCACGCGGACAAGCTGACGCCCGAGGAGTATGTGTGGCAGGTGCAGGATGGAAAAATCAACGACCCGGTGCTGGGCTTTCAACTGGCGCAGGGATTCGTGGTGCGCGGCGTGATGCCGAACTACATCCGTGATCCGCTGTCGATGGACTATGCAACACTGATCGAGTGGATCAACTCCGACTATCAGGCGAAGGCCGAGGAAAACAACAAGGTGCGGGTGGCGTGTGTGCAGTATAAGATGCGCAAGACCTCCAGTTTCGAGGAGTTCGCTAGTCAGGTGCGCTACTTCGTGGAGACGGCGGGCGAGGACTACGGTGCGGAGTTCGTGCTGTTCCCTGAATTTCTAACCGTTCAGATGCTCAGCGGCCTGGAGCCAATGGGTTCACGTGAAGGGATTCGCAAGCTGGCGGAGTACACGCCGCAGTTCGTGGAACTGATGGGAACTCTGGCGCGGGAGCAGGGGCTCTATCTGATCGCAGGTTCGCATCCGGTTGAGCAGCCGGATGGTCGCTTGGAAAACACAGCGATGATTTTCAAACCGGACGGCACTTACGAAAGCCAATCGAAGCTGCACATCACGCCATCGGAAAAAACCTGGTGGGGGATCTCAGGTGGGAATTCCTTGATTGTGCTCCAGACGCCGAAGGCAAAAATCGGTGTGCTGATTTGTTACGATGTCGAGTTTCCGGAAGCGACACGCTACCTTGCGGATCGCGGCATCGAAATCCTCTTCGTGCCGTACTGCACGGACAACCGTCAGGGCTACCTGCGAGTGAGCACCTGCGCGGCGGCGCGTGCGATCGAAAATCAAATCTACGTGGCGACGGCCGGGGTGGTCGGGAACCTGCCCGACGTGCCGGCGATGGACATTCACTACGGTCGTGCGGCGGTGTTCTCACCGAGCGACTTCGAGTTCGCACGGGATGGCATCCAGGCGCAGGCGGATCCGAATGTGGAGACGATGCTGGTGACGGATCTCGATATTTCCGACCTCTATCGCTCACGCCAAAGTGGGGCAGTGACCCCGGTGAGCGATCGCCGCCGAGATCTCTTCGAATTCCATAATAAGCTTGCGAACGAGACCATTTCCGGAGGCATGGAGGAAGGACGTCTCTAATTTTTTATGTCGGTTATTTTTTAATAATTTGGAAATTGTGATTCTCCGGCGCGATTGGTAGTTTAGATGGACGGAATGAATGCTGATCTAAACCAAGAGCTCCGCATGGCGGTTGCCGCCGGTCGTTCGATCGCTCTGGAAGCTGGATCGAGTCCTTACTGGGCGGCTTCGCCGGAGGTTGAGGTGAAGCTGGGCAAGCTCCTGACCGTGACCATCGGGATGTTCGTGACGGCGGTGACTTCGGTTGTCGTAGTCGGTATCACTTTTTTCTGAAGAGCCGGGGGGCTTTCAATCGTCCGAGGGGGACGCAGCTGTTGGGGGAAATCGCTCTGCGGTTGGTGGGGGGGAGCTATTCGGCGGGCAAGACGATGCGGAAGCCTAGGTCAGGACGGCGTTGGAGGCGGTCATTGGTCCAGTCGCGGGAGAGGGCACCATTTTCCGGTTTGAGAAATGAGGCCCCAATGATGACGTGGGACTTCTCGCCGAGGGGGTTGGCGGGATTTGAGGCGGGGAGTCGGGTCCATTCGGAGACGGAGCCTGCCATGCCGTAGAGGCCGTTGGCGGTTTTGTCGTCGCTGCCGATGGCGGTCACAGGACCCCACTTTGAGGGCTTGAGAAATTCTGGCTTGTCGCCCTTTTCGCGAAGGGCGGCGAACCATTCCTCCTGAGTGGGCAGGCGGCCGGTCTTCCAGTCGCAGTAGGCGGCGGCGTCCCACCAGTCGATGTTGGTGATCGGGCAGAAAAGATTGATCGGGCGCCGTTCCCAGATGCCGCCTTGCTGGGCGGCGGTGAGCATGGTGGGCCAGCCCTTGGGGAGGTGGTCGGATTTTTCCGCAGGTTGGTCCTTGGCGTCGTAAATATTGCGGGACTCGGGATCCAAGAGCTCGAGCATTTCGAGGAATTCGAGATACTCGCCAATGGTCACTTCACAGGCGGAAATCCGGAAGGCTTTGAGCTTTTCCTTCCCTCCGTCTGGGGTGGGATAATTGCCCGCGGCGATCATGATCGGTGCGGGTAGGCTCTGATTTGCGTTTTTGGCCGCAGAGTTTTTGCCCTTCATGACGAGGGCGGCGCTGCCACCGAGAACGGCGATACCGACGATGGTTCCAAGGATCGCCGGGACTGGGGACTTTTTCCTGCGGACACGAGCGGTGGTCGGTGCCTTGGTCGAGTGGGAAACTTCGACGAGCTGGCTTTCGATTTGTTCGCAGTAGGAATGAATTTCTTCCCAGTTGATGGCGCGCGCGATGCCCTCACCGCGCATCCAGGCGAGCACGGTTAGGGCACGGCTTGCCCCGGGTCGGCCGGTGGGGATGAGCGGCGGGAGCGCCCGGCCAAGACGGGCAATGTCCTCGACTGCGGCATGAGGATTCGGGGTTCCGCAGCAGGCGATGTTGCTGACACGAAGGACGCCCTGATTGTCAAAGTGGATGGCTGCCGGGCTCAGCGCTTCGGTGGCAATCCCCTTGGCGGCAAGGTGGAGCATGGCTTCGGCAAGCATGCGCAGCAGGTGGGAGAACTCGACTGGGAGAAGGGTCTCACCGGCGGAAAGTCGATCAGCCAGTGTCTTTCCGGGAAGCTTCTCCATGGCGACGAGGCAGTGACCGTCTTCGGAAATCGCTTCATAAACGGAACCAATCAAGGGGTGATCAATGGATGCCTTGGTGCGAGTATCATTGAGAAATGCCTCGTGCTGGGCAAAGTCGGTCAACTCGATGACAATGACCTCACGTCGGACGGAGGTCTGTTCGGCGAGCCAGTGGGTGGTGACAGATCCGCGGTGAATCGGCTCGATCAGGCGGTAGTCGCCGATGATTCTTTCTTCCATGAGTGAGGTGATTAGCGTGGGGGCAGTTCCAGTTCGTTCGGCATGGGAGGAAGCTCCAGCTCGTGTTGAAGTGGAGGAAGAACCCCAAGGTTCGGGTCGAAGTCGCTCTCCAAGAACAAGGGATCGTATCCTTGCTGCGGTTCGACCTGCGAGCGGGCGGCGAGGTGGCGCGGCCATGCCTGGCTGTCTAACAGCTCGTTCTTATAAACCAGTTCGACGATCTGGCCGTAGTAATTGGGGTGACCGAAAAGGTGCTCCTGTCCAGGTTCGGGTGGAGGAAGGATGTAGGTGACGCGCAGGATTTCCTCGCCGCCAAGCCAGTCGATCGCCCCGCTGACCCATTCGTAGTTGGTGATGCAGTTCGGGCCGGCCGGTTGGGGGTCGTTGTTGCGGGTCTTGTCGAAGAACTCGACTTTCACGAAGAAGTCATCGGCCTTGGGTTCGGAACCGGGCGCGGCGCTGACCGGCACGGTGAGCACCACACGCTCGCCCTCCTGGAAGGTGTCGTCCTTGAAAATGCGGACACGCCCGAGCGCGAGCTTGCCGCGCATGTCGACGGGGCGTGCGATGCCATCGCGGAGCTTGCCAGCGGCGAGTGGATAGAGGGCACCGGCCTTGGTGGTGCCGAGTTCAAAGACCCCTTGATAAGCTTCCGCTGCTTTCTCGGCGAGGGTGGTGTCGTAGGCGGCCATGGTTTCATAAACGAGACCGAGTTCGTAGAGCGTGTTCGGTTCCTGAGGGTCGATGGAGCGGGCTTCCTCAAGTTTGATGATCGCGCGTCCCATGTCTTCGGCCACTCGGGCTTCGCGGCATTCAAGCACGAGCTGTTCCACCTTCGCATCGGCGATCGGTGGCGCATCAAGCGGTCGGGCGGGAGGAAGCGGGACTTCGGCTGGCATCGGTGGCGGCGGTGGCAGGGCGACGACGGGGCCAACCTCCCTTGGCGGCTCCGCCTTGGCCGCGACCGTGACGATTTTGGTGACGATCTTTTCCTCCACGCGGACCTCGCGGGCATTTTCCAAGCGCACGGCGAGGGCCACGCCAGCGGTGAGGATTTGGATGAAAGCGATCAGGCCCATCACCCAGCACGCGAGGCGGAAGGTGAGGGTCGAGTCGTGGCCGGTTTTCGTCGGGCTCATAGCTCGAACGCTAGTCGCCGGGCCCCGGTGCTAGCAAGGCGGGACTTCGCGGCGGTGAGAGT
>Ga0100401_1001523_pt1 | contig 18835 bp, 17 predicted proteins | sample CryGeymeta201525_FD_80421 | JGI IMG/M metagenome (GOLD analysis project Ga0100401, IMG submission 80421) | Groundwater microbial communities from Crystal Geyser aquifers in Utah, USA - Crystal Geyser metaG 2015-25 | ecosystem: Environmental > Aquatic > Deep subsurface > Groundwater | place: USA... | reverse complement strand
TGTTACCTCGACTTAACTCTCTTTGGTCCGTCGGGATAACGAATGGATACCCATTGTTCTTCCAGACTCGGGACGCCTTGCTCTGCCAACCAGTCGTTGGTCAGCGCGCGGTTCACGAGCTTGTTGTTACTCATTCTCCAATGGCCTTTGCGGCTTCGACTTGCCTTGTGAACTTCGTGACGACCGATCCCCAATTTGAGTAGCCGACGCCGACGCCTTTTCGGCCTGCCCCATTGTTTCCAGTAGTAGAGCCGAATACGCCTGCGTAGCCACCCATCAGCTTCTGGTTGTCGACGGTATCGAAGAATTTCTCCAGATCGCAACACCGGCGACCGGGGGAGTCGAGGTGGACAGGAGCGAACGCGACGTGCCCCGAAGTTTAGGGTAAAGGAAGATGCGGCCGATGTCGTGAAATCAAGGGTTCCAGCGCGTCAGATGGGCGAAATTGGACAATCTTCAAATCTAACAGCCAAAGTCCGGCTAACAGAGAGAGTCTGGCTAGCCGTCAAATGTGACCGACCACTCGACCTTTGCGTTCTCAGTGGATTTGAGAACGAATTCCACCACTCCGTCTTGCGATGTTAGCAGCTCTGCTGCGACTTTTTTTCCATCCACTCGAACTCCCAATGCGCGGTGGTTGTTGAGGGCTAGGCTGACTCGATAGGGGTCTTTGGCCACCACTTGACTGACTCCGCGCAGGATCCGGGCATCAGCATCCCACCGGATGTCGGATAGGTCGAGGAAGCCCTGCATCAAGTGGCGGTTGGTGGAGATTACTTGCGGGCGCAAGAGTTTTTCGCGGACTGACATCATGCGTGCTTCGCCAGGACGCAAACTTTGTTCGAGGCGGCCACGGCCCGCGATTTCACCGAGGTAGCGTTGGTTCCAGAAATCAAACACGTGGTATTTCCTATCCGGCTTCAAGCCTAGCGCGCCGTCAACTTGCTCGCCCGCCATGTCGATCCCGACGCCGCGAGGCTTGTCAGGGTCCGGATTGAAGAAGGTCACCTGATGCCATTGCGGAGTCACCTCGAAGTCGAAGACCTGCGGTTGCTCGGAGACAAAGGCATCGACGGGACGCGCGCTGCGTGGCGCGGTGTGGTAGGGGAAGGAGCGAGTCAGGTCGTGGAAGATCTCGGCCGATATTTGGGAAATGCTGTTAGCGAGCAGCATTCGTCCGGTGGTGACATAGCACATGGTTAGCATCGCTCGCACCCGGTCGCGGTTGCCTTCCAGGCTCACGAGGTTTTTCGCATCGGCATCCTGATTGACGACCACCCGGTTCTTGTACCAGCGCAGTCCGCAGCGGGTGACGGTCGCGGCATCCATTTTGTCGGTGTCGTTCTCCGTGCGCATGGAGGCCACCAGCCCGAGGGTGATATCCGATCCTCGCTCCATGTTGCGTTCGTGGACGTAGGATTCCGGCCCGAGGCCGTCGTGGGCGAGGCGGAAGATCGTCCGGTAGGCTGATGCAGTGGTCGATTCTTCGTCTTCCATCCCACCGGCGCGAGCCCAGCCGGAGGCCGGGTAGTCGAACATCAAGCCGCGGACGCCGCCGCGTTTGAGGTTGGCGTAGACGGTGTGCATGTGGTCGAGGAAATCGGGATCGGTGAAGTCGTAGCCCCACACAAGTCGACCGTTGCGCGTCCATGCTGTTTCCCAAGTGGTGAACATCTCGCCTTCGGTGTCCACCGGTTCGCCTTTCCATGCGTAGCGCTCGTTGAAGAGCATGTGGCTGGGGAACTCTTTGGCGTAGTCCTCCGATCGATAGCTGGTCTGGAAATAGGTGAGTGGAATCCCCCCGAGTTCGGTCACGGCCCGCCCCCATTTTTCGGTGGTCTCGTAAGGTTCCACGTAGCGCCCGTTCTGGGTGGTGTCGCGGTCGGTGTCTTCCCTTTGCCAATGCTTGTCGTCCCACCAGCCTTGATGGTTATCGGGCATGTAGGAGTCTGGCACCAACCGCACTGCGGCGCGGCTGTAGTTGAGAAAACCACTGTCCACGATGCGCTTCATCTCCTCGACCGCACCCAGCGTGGTGTTGTCCGCTTGGCTGTCGCCGCCGCCACCGTAACGGTTGTCGGAGGCATACCACAGGCAAACGGTTGGGAAATCATACATGCTGAGTTCGATCGGCTGAGCTTCACGCACCCGAAGCGCGTATTGTTCCAAGGCCTCGAATGGATCATTGCCGGCCACATCGATGTAGAACTGATCCGGTGCGATGTAGCGATCTCCCGGTTTTACCAGTTTGCCTACTGGGTCGGTGGCGAACAAATCGGCGCGGTAGGTGCGGCGGGGTCGCGGCTGGTAGGACACTGGGGTCAGCGTCGCAGGCAACAAGGCGGGGCTGCGTCCGTCGCGAAGCCAGATTTCGTTAAGAAACACGTTTCCCGTTTCCTCACCCAAGGCCACGTTTTCGACCACAATCTGCAAGCTGTCGGCGCGGATTGCCTCGGCGGGTAGCGCCATCTCGACCTGCTCGACGTCGTCTTTGCTCTCCCCGTCAAAGCGCGGCAGCGGGTGCTTTTTCAAGAACGGCAGACGCTTCCTCACACCACCGGTTTCGTATTCCAAAAACATCGACTGGGCGAGATCTGGATACTTGCCGTGCTGGAAGCTGCGCCACCAGGAAAAGCCGAGCGTGTAAGGTCGGTCCGCTTGCAACTTGGCTACCGCGACGACGATCCGTTCCGGTTCATCCACCGAGGTGGCCATCTCGCGACAGCGAAACTCGTGGCCATGCCAGGTGACTTCACCGGCACCTTGAATCAACTCCAGGGATTCTCCGCCAACGGCGCGGTCGATCTTCATCTTCGGCAGGTCGAGATAGGCCAGTAGGCTGGCTTTACCATCGCCGCTCAGTCTCAGTTCATCACGCCGTGCCTGGGTGATCCAAGCGAACTTCTCGAAGTCCTGATAGGTCAGCCCACCCATCACCAGCACCCGCTGCTGCGTCTTGTCACGAAACGTTAGCAGGATGTTGTTGCGGGATTTGAGTGCGTTGGCACGCGTTAACGGCGAGTAGCTGCGATCTCCGTATTCAAGCGGTTCCCCACCGCTGAAGCCGTCGATCATGGCGAAGCCGCGGGTCTTGTCGGTGGCGTCATGGACGAGCGCATCGGCCATCACATGGATCTCGCGGACTTGTACGGCTTGTCTGCCACTGTTGACGATGCCGCCGCTGACGCTGAAGTCATGCCGCCCATCCTCGAGCGTGAAGTGAAACACCATTTCCGGGCGATCCGTTGCTCTAAAGCTCAGCTCGAGGACCAGCGCCTTGCCGCCGGAGACGTCGATTTCCCGCTGCCGCCAACTTCGATCGAGTCCGTCGTCGTCCGATGACCAATCATTGACCCGCATCTTTGCCTGCGAGATTACCTCGTGTTGGCCGCCGTCGCTGAGGATGCGGTATCGACCTGTTGCGAGGCTGAAATCGAGGCGCACTTGCTCATTGAACAGGCTAACGCTGTCATCGCTTGAGCTGATACTCGGAGCTTGGGCGCAGAGAGGGGATGCGACTTCAAGCCAGAGCCCGACGATGACAAGCGAGTGACGCGTGATCCATCTTTTGAAGCCTCTGTGGGAAATCGTGGCTTGGTTCATCGGTGGCGTAGGTTGTTAGATGGCGAGTGCGGAAAAAGGGAAGGGTTAGCGAAGGGTTAGCGAAGGGTTAGCGACGAGCGACGGAAATACGTTTCAGCACCACGGTTACGTTTCAGCACCACGGTTACGTTTCAGCACCTCGGTTCTTGTCAGTTATTGGCGCACTTTGTTTCCGTGACCACCGGCAATCATCAGATCGACTTGCTCCCAAATACAGGCCCGTTCCTCACCCACGCCGGTCTCAGCAGGACACTCGTTGCCCCGGTGAAAAAGACGCCCAGTCAAAAAGTAGGATCGGTGATTCACAAACGCGGGTTCCCTCTGCTAGTCTTATCAATCTCAACAACCAATCGTTATGGATATTGCCGATACCGTCTCATCAATACTCGCACACAAGCAGGTCAAAAATGTCTGGACAGTTGGTCCGGCGAGCACCGTCTACGAAGCCATCCAATCCATGTCGGACAGAAATATTGGTGCGCTTCCTGTGATGGAGGGAGACCAACTTCTCGGAATCGTCTCTGAGCGTGATTACACGCGCAAGGTCATCCTAAAGGGACGATCTTCAAAGGAAACACCAGTCGGAGAAATCATGACTACGGAGCTGACGACTGTTTCTTCTTCGGTTCAAGTAGTGGCTTGCCTGCAACTGATGTCCGACAAAAGGATCCGGCATCTGCCCGTCCTCGAGGATGGGAAGATGGTGGGCATGATTTCGATCGGGGACCTTGTCCGATGCATTATCTCAGCGCAGGGTGCACTGATCGATCAATTGAAGGACTACGTGATCGGTTCCTATCCTGATCACAGCTGAGTAAGTGACGATCCAGGAATTCGCAGGTGCAGAAAACGAGCAGCGCCTACGCCTTGAGCCGCTCAACTGCCTCACACTGAAAATCCTTGCCCAAAACGCTGAATATCTTCCGCCAGATTTTCTGAGCAGCCCGGGTGACCGTTTCATCCCAGCAACCGCAAGCGGTGCGGCCGACTCTTCAAAGTCTGCTGCATGACCTTCGCATCGAACCCCTCCTCACCGACACGCATAGCGCGCGCGGCGGAATTGCTCGACAAGCATCATGATCTTGGCACCCCGAATCCCGTCGGCGAGCGCCTCTGGTATGCGGTGAGCGCCCCTGACGGGCGATGGCTCGGCGTGCTGCTCTTCACCGCCGCGTCCCGTCGGCTGCGCCACCGCGATCAATGGATCGGCTGGAGCGAAGAACAGCGGCGGCGACGCCTGCCGCTGGTGGTCAACAACTCCCGCTTCCTGCTGCGGCCCGATCAAACCCGCCCTAAACTGCAACGCACCCCTCGTGCATAGGCGCTGACTCCCTACAAGCCTTCGGGAGGTTTCCTTTTCAGCAGCTAAATTAGCAGCTAAAGAAAGAGGTTGTATTGCGGGTTGCGTATCTTCTGATGTTACCGACACCTCCGGCTTTTGAGGCTCGACGGCATGACCATTGACGGCGGTTTTTCCGATCCATGCGGCGCTTCTCACGGCGTGGCGCAGCGCTTCCGCTCCTTGTTCCAGGGCGTACTGGTTCACGTCCATTCCCCACGGCAGTTTCACCGTGTGGCACTCGATGCCGACGGCCTGCAATCGCTTCGCGGCCTCGGCTTCCGCTGCCTGTCCGGCCTCGTCGGCGTCGAAAGCGAGCCGCACGCTTTCCACCTTTGCCGCCCGGACCGGCTCGAAGAGTTCGGCGGTGAAGTTCGCGGTGCCCAAGGTGCAAGTCGCCGCTTCCATGCCGTGGCGGACGAAGGTCAACGCATCGAGGATGCTTTCGGTCAGGATGATTTCGCGTTGTTTGAGCGCCTCGCCGTTGAAGGCGCCGCCGAGCGGCCGCGCGAAGTAAAGATGCCGCTGGTTCTTCGGCGTCGCCGCGCCGATCCGCCGTCCGTAAAGCTGCACGATATCGCCTTGGACGTTGCGCACCGGCACCACCAGACAGCCGTTCAAGTGTTCGCGTCCGGTCTTGCGATATACGCCGAGGGCTTCGAGCCGTTCGCGGATCTCCGCGCCCTGCTTGCGGTTCTTGCTGGGGATCCGCAGGCCGAGCGTCCGGTCGGACAGCCCGATGCCGAAGCGCTTCCACAGCTCCGCGTCATCGAGGCCGCGGCTTTCGAGGTAGTCGCGGGCCGCTTCGCCTTCGTTTCCCGAAAAACGAGAGGCTTAGTAGTTCGCGACCTGCTCCAACAGCTTCCCAGCCTCCGCCGAGTCCTCCAACGGACACGGCAGGCGCGGCACCGTCAACCGGCTTCCCTTGGGTTTCTCCGGCGCGTGCTCGAAAGCGGCCTTGCCGCCGTTGGCCAGCAACTCGAAGGCATGGCAGAAGCTCACCCCGTCGAAGCGCTGCACGAACTGGATCGCGTTGCCCGGCGCCCCGCAGCCGCTCGCCATGCAGCGGAAAAGCCCCTTCCCCGGCGTCGCGATCAGGTTCGGCGTCTTCGTGTCGTCGTGAAACGGGCAAAGCCCGGTCCAGTTCGTTCCCTGCTGCCGCAGACTCACTCCGCGCGACTGGATCAGCGCAATCAGCGCAGGCCGTCGGTCTCCAGCAGGGAAGTCAGCATCGAGGAACTGCTCGGAGTCCGCGAAGGCAAGGCCAAGCGCGGGCCGGTTCCGAAGCTTCAAAAGCAGTTTCAGGCCATCGGCAGCTTGCCGAAATCGAAACAGGATCCCATCGCCCGAGCGATCGACGCGCTGCTTGCCCAAGAAGGCGCGGTTGCCTGAATGCCTTTTCTCTTGAGCCGCCCTTCTTCGTTTCACCGGGGGTGGTGCGTGTCCGGGATTGGCTGCGGAGTGGCTTTACCACCGCAAAGACAGCCCGGACGGCGCCAAGGGCGGGGGATGACTGGGACCAACTCACCGGCGCGGCCACGAACCGCCAGCGCCAAGCCCGATCCCCGAAACGCTCCGACCAGGCTTGCCCAGCCGACTACGCCTGACCACCCGCTCAGCGTTCCGGGATGAGCTTGCCCAACTTGGTGAGGCGGGAGCGGATCGCGCCATCGGTGCGGCCGTGTTCCTTCGCGAGTTCCGCGAATCCCATGCCTCCCTCGAAACGCTCAACGAGGACGGCGTCCTCCTCCTCGCTCCATGGCCTGCCTGCCTTCTTCGGCAGCGAAGCCCGCCGGGCTTCGCGGTTGCCCTCCTTCTGCATCGCCTCTCTCGCCGCATTCAAAGCACGCCGCACCTTCTCGTCTTTGAAGATGCTCGCCTCGTCCAAATCCTCGCCGGTCATCGGATGGATTCCGTCGGCCAGGGACTCGACGATGGCGAGGTTCCAGGTCGACACGTCTTCCTCGGATCGGGCGGGATTCGGTTGATGCTCGTGGGACACGTCGATGAGTGTAGCGCAAAGCTCTTTTCATTCAATGCCCTGCATTGTTTTGGCGAAGCCGAAACGATAGCTGCTCTACGCCGCCGAGAGAGACAGCGGGTCAAGTGGAATAGTGGTCGGACGTCGAAAAGGTTCCACTTGAGGCTACGGCTCCGCTGGCGGCAGCGCGAGCCAGCACGGCCCGACTGCTCACACGCCCGCCCGATGCGCCTTCCTCGCAAGCTCGATGCAAAGGGCGCGAGCCACAGATGCTCGATTACCTCAATGGCCTCCCGAAGCGCCTCCCTTGCAACGGTGCCGCAAGGTGGTGGGGCGGTTTGCCGAGGGCGCGGTGTGGAATGAAACACGAATGAAACACGAATGAAACACGAATGGCACACGGCGGCAACGGGCGGCGGGGTGCCGAGCGCTCTTGGGTTGGCCCGGAAGGCCTGCAGCCAGCGTGACAGCAAGCCAGGGGGATGTCTGGCGGCGCGGAGCCTGGCTTTGTGGAGCGGAGCATTCACCGCCGGGGTCCGGAGGGGCTTCGCTTCTCCTGTTTGCGCCGTAGATCACCGCCCAATTGCGAAATGCGAGGACCCAATCAAAGTCGGATTCCGCCGTCATCACACTGTTTGCCTGGCATCATTTTTGTGGCATCATTTTTGGCATAATTTTCTGAAAAGCTGAGATACTGAAATGGAGGGGGACGAGTGATCAGTGGGCAGTGATCAGTGGGAGAGAAGAAGTTAAACCGCCAAGAGACGCATCGGTGAGCGAGGATTGGTATTTGCACAGAGGTGCAGGTTGGAATAGCCTCCAAGGCAATGACATTGACCGTGAACATACCCGATGATCTGGCGGTGGAGCTTGGGGCGGGGTTCAAGAACCTCGGCCGGGTAGCTCTTGAGGCTTTGGCGGCGGAGGCGTATGTGAAGGACGTTCTCTCGTTGGAGCAAGTCCGGCGGCTGCTGGAGCTGGAGTCCCGCTGGGAGGCGCAGGCTGCGCTTTCACGGCTTGGTGCGTGGCCCGGGCAGTCGGCGGAGGAGATCGTGGAAGATGCCCGGAGGTCGTTTGAATTCCGGCACGCTGTCCGGTGATCGTCGTTAGCGATAATTCCGTGCTTTCGTGCCTTGCCGAAATCGGCGAGCTGGATCTGCTGCGCAGGCTTTATGGCAAGATCACGGTCACCGAGACCATCCGGAGCGAGGCCATGCATGCCAGTGCGCCGGAGGATTTGAGAGGGTTGTTTTCCACGGCACAGGATTGGATTGACGTCATTCCCGATGAAATTCCGTATCTTGAGGAGACGGGAGCCTTGGATTCCGGAGAGGCTTCGGCGATCACCTTGGCATGGCAACATCGGGATAACAGCCTCTTGATTCTCGATGAACGACGGGGGCGGAAAGTCGCCTCTGCACTTGGCCTGTCCATCACCGGCACGGCGGGTCTTTTGGCCGATGCGGCGGCAGCGGGATTGGTCGACTTTGAAGATGCCTTTCTGCGGCTGTCGCAAACGGGATTCCGCTTGAGTGCCGAGATCGTGGAAGCCTTGAGTGCGAAGCAGGGAAATCGCTGACCGCCTGCAGCTGGCTGATGAGTGTGGGTTGCAGACTTGATGCGCCCGATGAACCCAAACGAACTCGTTCAGCTCCCGGAGCTGCTGCGCGAGCTGCGGGATTTCAGTTAGTCGTAACCCTTGAGCGCCTGCTCGGTCGTGGGCTTCGGCCTCTTCGAAACCACCGCAGCCGTGGCCTTCTTCACCAGGGATTTCGGCGTCGGCTCGGTGATGCTGAAGAGCGGCTTCGATGGGGTGAAGTGCATCGCGGTGCTGGGCACGTCACTGAAATGCCTGGAGGTACAAGCTGGCAATTGCCCTAAAACCCCTTAAAGGAACCTTAGATGACGCCACATTTGTAAAATAAAAAGTTACGGAATGCTGCTTGAGCGACAAAGAGTTCACCCCAACGCCCGCTCCCACTCCGCCACTTTGAACCCCGCCAGCGCCACATCCTTTCCGAGCAAGATCGGCCGCTTCACCAGGTTCCCATGCTTCGAAAGCAATTCAAGCGCCTCGTTCTCGCTCATCCCCGGCAGCTTGTCCTTCATCTCCATCTCGCGGTAGTCGCCGCCCGCCGTGTTAAACAACCTCTTCACATCCCCATCGTAGCTCGCCAGCACCTTGTCCAGTTCCGCCACACTCGGCGGCGTTTCGCGGATCGCCACTTCCTCGAATGCCAGCTCCCGCTCTTTCAGCCACTTGATCGCCTTGCGACACGAATCACAGCCCTTGTATGCGTAAATCTTCAACACGTCCTGATCTTGCCTCAGGCTCCAAATCACGCAAGGCTTCCCACCCCGAAGCATGAGTTCCAAAGCCGCCCTCCTTGATCGCATCCGCGAATCCCTGAACCAGCGTCTCGACCGCCTGACCTTGGCCGCCCGTGATGCCCATGCCGCTGCCACCGATCCCGGCAGCAAGGCGGAGAGCAAGTACGACACGCGTAGCCTCGAAGCTTCCTACCTTGCCTCCGGCCAAGCCAAACAAGTCGAAGACGCCGCCGACGCGGTCGGTCTGTTCGCCAGCCTTAGCCTTCCGGACTTTAAAATGGACGAGCCCATTGACGCCGGTGCTCTAGTCGAACTCGACCTCGATGGCGAGACCTCTTTCTTCCTCCTCGTGCCCGCAGCCGGTGGCGTGACGATCGAAGATGAAGGGCGCGAAATCACGCTCCTCACCCCCGCCAGCGGACTCTATCAAAAGCTCCTCGGCTGCAAGGTCGGCGACTCGATCGACGACCCCGATGCATTGATTACCGAGGTCGCCTGAGCCTTTCGTTGCTTAGCGCTGAATCAGGAAAACGCGATTTTCCTTGTAGGTGATCACCGCATCGAGCTCGCGCATGAAGTCCGCGCCGAAAATCCCGTCGTAATCGAGTTCATCGTCACCTTCGAAGCGCGCCAGATCAGTCGACAGAACCTTGCGATTGGTAAACTTCGCCTTACCCATGGTCAGCTCCAAAATCTTGGTGACTGCTGCAGGTGCCTCTCCACCGATGCCATGGACCTTCTGGTCCATCGGTCCGACTTCACAGCCGTATTTTTCCGCCGCCCACAGGTGAAGCAGGCTGCTGTCGGCACCCGTGTCGATCATGTAGGTCACGTCGTTCCCGTTGAGCGTGCCATCCACGAAAATGTGGTTCCCTTTCCGCTGGTATTCGAACGACTGATACGCACGCAGTGTCAGAAGATCTTCAATACTGAGACCTCCGCAGTATTTGAGGAAAGTATCACCTGCCTCACTCCAGTTGCGCACATAGGCTTCATCTTCAGGAACCAAGCGCGAAAAGGCAACACTCTGCTCCTGACCATTGGTCATCTTCAACTTTACCGAAACCGTACTCTTCGAGACCACATTACCGCGCAGCACCTTGCCATCCTTGGTCTTGAATAGGCGGAACTTCAGACTGTCCTCCCCTTCCGATTCGTCATCGAGATCAAGGTCCACATCGCTCTCGTCCGAAAGGTCTGGACGCAGGAACATCATGCGATCCTTGTAAGTGATCACTGCATCCAGAGTATTGAGAAAATCGGCTCCGAAAATCGCGTCGTCCTTCGGTTTGTAGCCGTCCGGCATCTTGAACGTCCGATCCGTCGCCAGAATCTTCCGATCCTTGAAGATCGACTGACCCAGCTGAAACGTCTTCATCGTCGTCCAGCCGGCAGGAGCCTGGCCGGACACCCCGTAGATCACTTCATCCATCGGTCCAATCTCGCAACCCGCTTCCTTGGCGAAAGGCTCGTGCAGAAGGGATGTCCCCGCTCCGGTATCGATCAGGAAGCGTGCATCCTTGCCGTTGAGTTTGCCATCGACGATGATTGAGTTGCTCTCAAAGCGAAAAGGAATCGGCTCATAGCCTCGCAGCTCCAGCAACTGCCGCACGGTCAAACTGCGACACTTTTCAAGGAACAGGGCCTTCTCTTTCGACCAACCCTTCACATAGTCGCGATCCTCCTCGCTGAGGCTCTCGAGCGGCACCTTGGCCCGCCCTCCGTTTTCGAGAAGCAGCATTGCGTTGCCATCGTCCTTGTCCATGAGCACCGCCTTGATCACCTTGCCATTGCTACCGGTGAATTCGCGGTACTCTTGCGAAACATCCACAGCCGATGCCGTGAGACCAAAACTTAGGGCGAGCAGGGCCGCCTGCCATTGTTTGAAATTCATCTTCTTTATTTGAATGAGGTTGAAACCACGAACTCTACCCAGTCCTTCTGGAGTGCTTCCACGCTATCGAATCCCATGATTCTTGCAAATTCGATCGGCTCAGGAATCTGCTTGGATGACTCCACCCGGCGAACCAGATTGGCAAATCCAGAAAGCCTTTCCGGCGTGCTGTTGCAGTAATAGGCGAACGAATAAATCAGAACCAGCTTCTCGGGATCGAGTTGCTGGGCACTCCAACTCATCATCTGTTCAAAGTCCGGTTTCACTTTATCGCGCTTCACCAGCGTGCGAAGCGTCTTCGCCCATGACTTCCCGTCTTCGAAGCCACTCTTCTTAGTGATCTCGTCAAACTGACTCCCGGACACGTCGATCAGGTTCGTCTCCGTCTTGCCCGTCAGATGGATCTCCTTGAAGTAGGCAAAGCCAGTCATGACCGCGAAGTAGCCGTCGGCACCAAAATTACTGACACCGCCCAACTGCTGACCCAGCAAGTCCCCGGCGATTACATGCACCGGGAAGGGGGACATCGGCTTCTTGAAGCGATCGTCGTCCTTGATGTTGAACACAGTCGCTCTGCTGTGAAGGTTCCTTTCGGACACCAGAGCCTCCGGAAGGGCCATACTCGTCGAGCCCACCTCTCCCCAGGTCGCGCCAACTCGATTCAAAGTGTCTTGATCCACCTTCTGCGTGACCAAGTAGTCGCCATACCACTTTCCAAGCGACTTGTAGATCTCTGGATCGTCCACCAGAAAAATCAGATCACGCTTATCTCCCCAGTCCTTGCGGAAGTTCATGTGCTCGAACGCCATGCCGTGCCACATCCGCTCGGCGGTCTCGGCCATTGCCTGAGGGCGCACACCCGTGGTGGCGATCAGGAAGTGCTCGCTCTCCAACAATTCGAAACTCAGTTCAGTCGATCCCTCAAGAAGCAGGGGCTTCTCGAGTTTCTTGAAGGTCTTGGTGTCGATCTTGACCTCATTTTCGGGCTCACCCAGCTCACCGCCGGCCACCACCTCGGGCGAGGCACCGCCGTATTCGATGAGATACTGCCGGTCTGCCAGGCTCAAGTCCTCGACCTTCAATTTGATCTCGCGAGACTCTGGCGTGAGCAGCACGACCTCTTGTCCTTCAACCTTCAGCAACTGAGCTTCCAGATTGCTCCCCTTCCGGGAAGTCCATGTCCGGGTCTCGGCTGCATGCACCGCTAGCGCCATCGCTAGCACAGCAATTCCTGAGCGAATGATAATGTTCACGCCTATCGGTGGCCCGAATCCTTCGATCTGTCGATCTGAAATCCCGGCCAAGTAGAAACCAGCCCACTATTGAAATCTCCGACCCGTATCCTGACGCCATGCGTAGAATCCCAGTAAATCGTCCCTCTCCACCCTCCATTTCAAGTCTTGGCGAGCAATGAAGCAGCCCCGATCCAGACAGGAACCTCAGCTTCATAGCTGACCCGCTCCCCACTGTGCGGATGAGTAAAGGTCAGCTTCCAGGCGTGCAGACACATCGGTTCATCGCCCAAAGCCATCGTCTGACACTCGCCACGGGCTCCTTTCGCAAGATAGGCTGGGTCCCCAATAATCGGGAAACCTGCCTGCCAAAGATGAATACGTATTTGATTCGTGCGACCCGTTAGTGGCTTAATTTCAAGCAATGACGTCCCGTCCGCATCCCGGCTCAGCACCTTGACTTCCGTCACCGCATCCAGGCCGGACTCTTCATCGATCTCACGAGCCCCGAGCTTCCCGGCTCCAGCTGAAATCTTGTCGTTTAGCACGAAACTATCCTTCTCTGGCGATCCGGAAACCCTCGCCAGATAGGTCTTCTCTACCTCACCTCGAGAAAATTGCGGCTGAAGCCTTTTCGCGATCTGCCGCGTCCGTGCACACACCACCAGACCCGTCGTATTCGCATCGAGCCGGTGCGCCGGGCGCGGCACCTCGGGATACCAGGCCCTGCGGAGAAAGTATTCGAGCGTGTTGCGATTGAATCGTCCGCAAGCATGCATCGGGAGCGGCGCTGGCTTATCGACCACCACCACCGCATCATCCTCATCGATGACTCTGACGTTCGATGCCACATCTGGCTCCACCGTTGAAGGCATCAAGCGGACATACTGCTCGCCCGCCTTGACCGTCTGCTCGGCCTCTGCGGGTTCCCCCTTGGGATCGAGAATCCGGCCATCGTCGATCCGAGTGCCCCACTCGCTTCGTCCGACATAAGAAAACAGTGAGTCCAGCGCATCCAGCAGCCCCATGCCGTCGCAGGTCTTCGGAATCCGGATTGGCTTGCGATTGTCATACGCCTGACTCCCGGGGAGCGGTGAAACCAGCTCATCCAGCGCCACCTGGCGTTTGACAACCTTCTCCGCCCGGCGCTCGTCGTCGCTGCGGTAGCAATGTGGGCAGGACTCTCCCTCGACGAATCGGGGGTCTGCCACCTCATCGGCCGTCAGTGGAGCCTGGCAGCAAAAACACACCGCCGCGCCCGTCTCACGCAGCGCCGGATCCAGACCCACGCGCTGATCGAAAACGAAGCACTCACCTTCATAGTGATCGCCACCGACATCTTCAAAATACTTCAGAATACCGCCCTCTAGCTGGTAGACCTCCTTGAAACCCATCTGCTCCATAAGCGGCGCGGCCTTTTCGCAGCGGATACCACCCGTGCAAAAGGTCACTACCGGGGTATCACGCATTTCGTCAGGGAGCCGCTCCACCGCTTCGGGGAACTTCCGGAAATGGTCGATACCCGCAGGCACCGCCCCTTTGAACGTCCCAAGCTTTACCTCGTAGTCATTGCGCGTATCAAGCATCACCAGAGGCTTCCCCTCATCGAGCCACGCCTTCAACTGCGACGGCTTGAGCCGAGGCGCTGGCTTACTCACCGGATCGATCCCTTCCACACCAAACGCGATGATCTCCTTTTTCAACCTCACCAGCATCCGGGAAAACGGCTGCTCCGCACTCTCGCTGTATTTCGGATGAATGTGGGAAAGCCCAGGCATCTGCCGCAGTTTGAAAACCAAATCCTCGATCGCCAGATGACGCCCCGCCACGAAGAGATTGATACCCTCTGGAGCGAGCAAGATCGTGCCCTTCAGCTCACGTTCCTTGCAGAACTTCAAAAGATCCTCCCTCAGGGTTTTCAAGCGCTCCATCCGAGCGAATAAGTATGCTGAAATATTCGTAAAACCCGCCACGCGCGGAAACTGCATAAATCGCCTAGAGGTGCCAACACACGAGAACGCGTTATCGACCGGATTTTCCTAGTAAATATACGGTGAATGACGCCAACCAGTGCTCGCCTTCGTAATGTCCTGTATGCACATTCGCCAGACCCGCCACTTCGTGAGCGTCCGACGCTTTTGTCATTACTAGACGGCGTGGATCTCCATCCGTGAGAACCGACGAGATCCCACGCATCGTCCACGCACGGTTCAAATTGAGACCCGCCAGATGGATCAAATGCGGATCGGTCGGATCGCTGACCGTCACCGGCTCTAGCAAATTCCCCACCTCGCCCTTCGCAAGGCCTGGAAAAAAACCATCGAGCCACTCCGAGAACTCCCGCTGATCCAGCACCCGCCGCATCAGATCCGCCTCGTTCAGCCCTTGTGAGAAGAAATCAAACCCCGACGGTTCATACGCCGCCGGATAGTTCCGATCCATTCCGTAAAACATCACCGACTTCTCACAGAGCAGCTTTTCGAAGCCCTCATCCCCCACTCCGCGCGCATAATCGATCATCTGCGCCAGCGCAAAAGAGGACTCCGGATGAAACCCACAGCGTACCGGCCAATCGAGCTTCGGCAGAAAATCCCTCGCCAGCCCGACCAGGCGTTTCTCCAAAGGCTCGAAGCGCTTCGCCCATTCACGGCCCTGCGGATCATCCCAGCTCCGCAACTCCAGCGCCAACCTCAGCGCCCAGGCCCAGCCATACATCCGCTCAAAGCTCCGATTCGCTGGTCGGTCAAAATAAGCCGCCTCCGCCGCCAGTCCCTCCACCGTCAGTCGCCGCTCCAAAACCTCCCTCACTTCCGCCCCGTACTCCGCCTCCGGGAACAAACGCAGCATCCGCACCAGCATCCAGTGACCATGCACCGACGAATGCCAGTCAAAGTGCCCAAAGAACACCGGATGCAGTTCTTTCGGCGACGCCACATCCTCCGGCCCCACCATCACCTGACTCGGCTTGTTAGGATACTCCCGGTCAATCCCCGCCAAAGCCATCTTCACCAAACCAGCCGCCTGCTCGTCATTCATCGCTCCAGATCCTTCACTCCAAACCGGTGCCGCCAAGCCGCAACTTACCAAGACCACCAAGAACTTCTTCATACTCCTGACTACAGCATCACCCGGACCTTCTTAGAAATCATTAAGTGACGAAAGAATTTCCATGAATACGAGTAGTCACCTCTCAAATCGTCCTCCATTAGCCCCGCTCCATGAACAAGCTCATCATCCCACTTCTCGCCCTGCTTTGCGCCGCCATCAACGGCACGACCCAAGCCGCCGGAACCAGCGCACCACCCAACGTCATCTACATTCTCGCCGACGACCTCGGCATGGGCGACCTCGCTTGCTACGGACAGCAAAAGCTCAAAACTCCGAACATCGATCGCCTCGCCAAGGAAGGCATGCGTTTCACCGACCACTACTCGGGAAACACCGTCTGCTCCCCATCGCGCGCCGTCCTCATGACTGGCCAGCACCCGGGGCACGTTCACTGCCGCGGCAATGGCGACGAGAACAGCTTCGCGCTCGACCCGAAAATGACCACCCTTCCCCGGCTTTTTAAAAACGCAGGATACGCCACCGGTGCCTTCGGAAAATGGGGCCTCGGCATCACCTCTGCGAATGGTGCTCCGAACCCGATGACTCACGGCTTTGACCAATTCTCCGGCTGGAAGAGTCAGGTGATCGCCCACACCTACTACCCGACGACCATCACCCGCAACGGCAAAGACGAGACCCTTGAACCCGGCACCTTCGTCCACGACCTCATCATGGCCGACGCCGCAGATTTCATCAAACGCAACGCCGAGTCCAAGACGCCCTTCTTCTGCTACATCCCAACCGCCGTCCCTCACGCCGCGATGCATGCACCGAAGGAGCTCCATGAAAAATGGCGGAAGGTCTATCCCCAGTTCGACAAAAAGATCGGAAAATACAATGCTGGTCCCGGTGAAGAGACCCCCAACGTGCAGAACCCCATTGCGGGCTTCGCCGCGATGATGGAGAACCTCGACCACCAAATCGGCAGCATCCTCGACATGCTCGTCGAGCTCGGTATCGATGAAAATACCATTGTGCTCTTCGCCAGCGACAACGGTGCCCATCAAGAAGGCGGACACGATCCGAATTTCTGGGACTCGAACGGGCCACTCCGCGGCATCAAGCGCGACCTCTATGAAGGCGGCATCCGCACCCCGTTCCTCGTCCGCTGGCCCGGAAAGGTCGAAAGAGGGAGCACCAACGACCACCTGAGCGCCTTCCAGGACGTAATCCCAACCATGGCCGAGCTCACCGGACAGCCCATCCCCGATCAATGCGACGGCATCTCCATGCTCCCCACCATCCTTGGAAAGGCGGATCAAAAAGACCACGACTACATCTACTTCGAATTCATTCAAGGCAACAAGGCAACCTACACCGCGCGGTCGCTTCGCATGGGCGACTGGAAGGCCGTCCAGCGCTCCGAAAAGGATCAAGGAAAGCAGTTCCTACCAATCGAACTCTACAACTTGAAGAGGGACCTCGGCGAAGAAAACAATCTCGCCACCCAAAACCCCGAGCTCGTCCAGCAAATGGAAAAGCTCATGGATAAAGCCCACACACCGATCCAGAAAAGCCGCTGAAATGTTTCCATCCTTTTTTGCCCTGAGTTCCCCAATCATACTGATGACTTCATCAGTAGGCTCGAAAGGACTAAGGCTGCCGGATCTCACAACGCCCACCATGACCGACGCCGCTCCCGCTCCGGGGAGGCGCGTCCGACAAGGTGCTCCGGAATATCAGGGCTCCGACATCCATCACTCGCTCGATCTCCCGACCGATGGGAAATCCGGCGGCAGGTTCCCCGTCATCCACCCCCACACGGATCTCTGGATGCACAAAGCCAGCAATTATCGCGATCAAGCTCGTGCCTAGCTCAAACGCGTTATTATTAAGCCATGAAACTCGGACCTCTCCTCCTTATTCTAGCCGGGAGCGCTCTCGCCGCACCGTCTACACCAAACATCGTCCTCATGATGGCCGACGACCTCGGCTACGGAGACACCGGCTTCAACGGCAACAAGATCATCCAGACTCCGAACCTTGACGCACTCGCCGCACAAGGAGTCACCCTCACCCACTTCTACTCGGGAAACTCCGTCTGCTCTCCCACTCGTGGCACCTGCCTAACAGGTCGACACCACGATCGCTACGGGATCTGGACCGCCAATGCCGGTCACCTTCCCAAACAAGAGATCACCCTCGCCCGAATGCTCAAAAGTGAAGGCTACATCACCGGTCACTTCGGCAAATGGCATCTCGGAACCCTGAGCAAAACGGAATCGTCCAAGGGCAAGAGTCGCAAACCATCGCTCAACTACGCGCCACCGTGGGAACGAGACTACGACACCAGCTTCGTCACCGAGTCCGCCGTCTCCACCTGGAACCCAGGTCTCGGACCACGGGCGAAAAACAACCCTTTCTACGAAAGCGGCATTCCTCTTGATGGTCATGACGAAAGCCTCAAAGGCGGAGCCGCCGGTGTCGTCATGGATCGTGCGATACCCTTCATCGAGAAAGCCGCTGAAGCGAAACAACCTTTCCTAACCGTCATCTGGTTCCACGCTCCTCACGAAGACATCGAAGCTGGCCCAGAATACCTCGCAAAGTATGAAGGCCATGGTGAGGCTGCCCATTTCTACGGCTGCATCACTGAGCTTGATGAGCAGGTCGGCCGCCTGGTTCAGACTCTCAAACGAACCAAAACCCTCGACAACACCTTCATCTTCTTTTGCTCCGACAACGGCCCAGAAGGAGCCAAAGTTGCAGGCAGAAGAGCCGGAACCACCAACGGACTGCGTGGTAGAAAGCGCGCGCTCTACGATGGCGGCGTACGCGTTCCCGCCTTTGCCGTTTGGCCCGGAAATATCAAATCCAGCACCAAGTCCGACGCCATCCTCTCGACGCTCGATTACTTTCCCACAGTCAGAGAAATCGTCGGCTACACCATGCCAGACAATCGTCCAATCGATGGCCAAAACATCCTGCCCATTCTTACCGGCCATGCCCAAAAGCGCACGAAGTCAATTCCCTTCCGCTACACAGGAGGCACCACATCGCTGGTCAAAGGCGACTACAAACTCCTGATGCCAAGCCGCGAACTCTACGACCTCTCAAAGGATCGCACGGAAAGCAAGAACCTCGCCGCCACCATGCCCGAGCGGGTTTCTGAAATGGAACGTGAACTCACTGCCTATTTCGATAGTTTTCGTAAAAGTCATTCCGGTGCCGACTACCATGACCCCAGCTATCAACCTGTCGATCACTGGAAGCCTTTGACCAAGACTAGTCCCAAAATAAGCGAATCTGAAGCGCGAAGCCGAAAAGTGCGGGACCAGGCGTCCACGACACCGGTTGCGGGGCGGTGCGAGCGAAAGCGGAGCTGTTTTCCCGATCCCGAGGAGGTT
>Ga0100401_1001515_pt1 | contig 18910 bp, 18 predicted proteins | sample CryGeymeta201525_FD_80421 | JGI IMG/M metagenome (GOLD analysis project Ga0100401, IMG submission 80421) | Groundwater microbial communities from Crystal Geyser aquifers in Utah, USA - Crystal Geyser metaG 2015-25 | ecosystem: Environmental > Aquatic > Deep subsurface > Groundwater | place: USA... | reverse complement strand
TCAATGGTGAATACCTGATTGATGCTCAGGGTGAAGATGTAGTTGCAGGAATTCGTACCCCTCAGGAAATTACTTTGGAAGGTTCAAAAAGATGGGCCGCACTGCAGGGAGTTAGCGAAGAGGAAAGAGCTGCAAAATATCCTTCACTCGAAGAATCTATGCCCGAAATGTACCGCCAGTTGAATGAAACCCAGCAAAAACTGGAAGATCATTACAGCGATATGCAGGACATGGAGTTCACTATCCAGGAAGGCAAATTATGGTTGCTTCAAACGCGTAACGGAAAACGTACTGGTGCAGCAATGGTAAATATTGCAATCGATATGCTGGAAGAAGGGCGTATTGACGAAAAAACAGCTTTAAAAAGAATAGACGCAGCAAAACTGGATGAATTACTTCACCCGGTATTTGATACTGCAGCAATGAAAAGTGCAACTGTTTTGGCAAAAGGATTACCGGCATCTCCGGGAGCTGCCACTGGTCAGGTTGTATTTTTTGCCGATGAAGCTGCAAAATATCCCCAATCAGTATTAATTCGTGTTGAAACTTCTCCGGAAGATTTGGAAGGAATGAACATTGCCAAGGGTATTTTAACCGCACGTGGAGGCATGACATCTCATGCTGCTGTTGTTGCCCGCGGAATGGGTAAATGTTGTGTATCGGGTGCCGGCGCTGTAAAAATCAATTACAAAACCCGCATTATGACCATCGGTGAAAAAGAATTCAACGAAGGTGACTGGATTTCATTAAACGGAACAACAGGTGAAGTTTATGAAGGTAAAGTGGCTACAATGGATCCGGAAATGAGTGGTAATTTTGCAAAAATCATGGATCTGGCCACAAAATATACCCGCATGAAAGTTCGCACAAACGCTGATTCACCAGCCGATGCGAGGATTGCCCGCGAATTTGGAGCACAGGGCATTGGTCTTTGCCGCACCGAACACATGTTTTTCGAAGGCGAAAGAATTAAAGCCATGCGCGAAATGATTCTTGCCACCGAAGAATCGGAAAGACGCAAAGCTTTGGATAAATTATTGCCTTACCAGCGCGAAGATTTCGAGGGAATTCTGAAAGCAATGGCCGGATATGGCGTTACCATCCGTTTGCTCGACCCGCCATTACACGAATTTGTTCCTCACGAGGAAGCCAACCAGAAAATTATGGCTGAAGAAATGGGAATTTCAGTTGCTAAAATTAAAGCGCTGGTTGAAGATTTACACGAATTTAACCCGATGCTCGGTCATCGTGGCTGCCGTTTGGGAATCACTTATCCTGAAATTACTGAAATGCAGGCCCGTGCCATTATTGAAGCTGCAGTTAACTTAACAAAAAAAGGAGTTGACGCCCGCCCGGAAATTATGGTTCCGTTGATAGGGACTGTGAAGGAATATAAAATGCAGGCCGATATTATTCATGCCACTGCCAAAAAAGTGTTCGAAGAAAAAGGAGCAAAATGCGATTATTTGGTTGGAACGATGATTGAAATTCCGCGTGCAGCTATGACAGCCGATTTAATCGCCAAAGAAGCTGAATTCTTCTCGTTTGGAACCAACGATTTAACACAGATGACCTTTGGTTACTCGCGGGACGATGCCGGCAAATTCTTACCGGTTTATATTGAAAAAGGCATCCTGAAAAACGACCCGTTCCAGATTTTGGATCAGGAAGGTGTTGGCCAGGTTGTTCGGATTGGTGTTGAAAAAGGCCGCAGCGTAAAACCAAACCTGAAAGTGGGTATTTGCGGCGAGCATGGCGGTGAACCTTCATCGGTTATGTTTTGCGACAGTGTTGGAATGGACTACGTAAGTTGTTCGCCCTACCGTGTGCCTATTGCACGTGTTGCTGCCGCACAGGCAAATTTGAAGTAATATACTGAAAATTAAAATATTAAAGCCGTCTTTCCGCATAAAACCGGGGAGGCGGCTTTTGTTTTATGCGTATTTATACGCATGAAGATCGCGTAGAAATACTCTTTTAAATATTTGATTATGATCCTTCCGTGAACAGAATATTAAGGTTTCGATATATAACACAGGAAATAAGTTTAACAACTGGTTGGAATATTTTCTCTGCCAATGTTTTGCCGGAAGACAGGAATCTGAAAAATATGTTACAGCCATTAATTGATGCTAACCGGCAGATAGCCATGTTAACCTTTCAATTTACAGCATACCGGGCAATTGATCAGGTCGATCACGGACGGTGATGAAGCCATTTGAACAAAACAGTACATCTGGAAAAGAAATAATCAATCGGGACAGTGGGTATTGGTATTGATGCGGTTTCAGCTTATAATCTCAGGCTAAATACTGCTATTTTCGTATCTGGATATACATACCCCGATATTATTGTTGGATATGACCCGGTTGCATATGGCAGGGCAATTTATCCCAGCGTAAATAATACGTGAAGAATAGGTTCCCCCAGTAACCAGTATGCAGCAGTTTATGCTCAATACCATTATGCAGGGGCAACTTACCACTTTTCTGATAACCGGCCCAAGTACTACGGACCTTTCGTCCTTGTGAAGCACATTGGTGCTTCCATAATCAATAATTCCACTGTCAGGGTTGTGGGCCAGCACCGCCAACATGCTTTCCAAAGCTTTGCCCCGTTTGCCCGACCAGTTGTTTTCCAGATGGCCCCCATCGCCTGGGCTGAATTAAATACATCCTATTAGAATTTTTAGTTCCCCCCATTTAATTTTTAAATACCATTTTTCTCTTTGTTAACAACGAGTTATACAGATTGTTTTTCTTCCACACTTCAATATCTTTTACCCTACAATTATCAATAGCTGCGCGAACAGTTTCGCCAGACAGACTTGATGTTAGAGCAGGAATTATTAGTAATAAATCAGTTATGCCACTCATTGGGTTTTTCGATAATTCATTTTTATATCTTCCAAATGTTGATTCTATAATATCTGAGCAGCACAATAATATTTCTTTCCGGTGACGGATTTGTTTTGTGTATTCACTCAAGTAATTCAACATGTATTCTTTGAATATCTTTAATTTACCTTTCTTACAGTTACTTAGCAAAGAACTGCATCTTGATTTTGTTTGCTTGCTTGCTTAATCCTTCATTTTTTAATATTATTGATATTTCCTGAACCGCTGACATTATAAGATCCATTTCAATAATAAATGACTCCTTTTCTTTTACCCATTGTAATTGGGACCGGTCTTCAGGAGATATTTCATCGTTTTGTAGGGCTTGCAGTACTTTCATACCCCACTTGCTGATTATATCAATATTTAAAAATCGTGACTTAGAACGCTGATTAGGAGGAATCAAATGAGCATATTTACTGCAACAAAGTTTAAATCTCATTTGTCCCGCTTTGTGTGCGTAGTCCTTAAAATCTTCATCCTTTTCGTACAGCCTTTGTAGACATATGGCTATCGCATGATTAATATCATACACCTGCGTTATTTCAACTTCCTTTAGCCCATATTTTAAGGTGCTGCCACTATCTGTAATTGCATATATAATCGTTCCAAGCTTCTCTTTGACTATTTTCAGTTCATTGGCAATATCTTGTCCCGTCCACCTTTCCTTCGACTTTACGGTAATTGGTTCCATGTCTTGTAGCATCAAGGGACGGGAAAAGTCAACATGGCTTCGCCTAATCCCCAGAACAACAAGAACTTTTTCCTGTCCGATACCTATACTCTCATCAAGGATAATAATCCAATCATCAGCTTTCTCTTTTGCCGATTGCAATTGGATATATCCTATTTTCTTGATCCATAGCATTGCTGTGGAAAAAGATGGCGAGGATAATTCAATGTTTAAGTACAAATTAAATGTAACCAAAACCTTACTCAAGCTGCGGAAACTTGCGGATGTATTTATTTTCGCAGAAAGCATTGCTATAATAACAACTGTGCTGAAATGGGATCTCTTAGGTTTCGTTTTAGCTAAAGTCCTATTATCTGTTGCATGTTTTTTTTTACAATGAGCAACTTTTGGTTCAGCTCATCAAGGCTTTCTTTTCGTTTCGTGGCCTTCACTTTCCACTCATCCCGGCTAAAAGTTAATTCTTTGATCCTTTTTTTTAGTTGCTTGTTCTCCAGCCTTCGCTCTTTAGCACGTATTTCCAAGTCATATTTTGCCATATTATTACGTTCTTTATTATTGTTTTACAAGTATAGTAATTATGTATTAAATAACACTATATAGAACGTAGAAATATTGTACCTATTTGAGTTTTAATTCACCCCACCCGTTAGGATAGTTTATCTCGCACGAAATGGTTTTGTCAACGGCAGCCGGGGTTAAAAAGGGTTCTTTTCGTTCCTGTGCTGTGTCCGGAACCTGCGATTGCCGCACGTTTTGTCCATCTCCAAAAACCACTGGCACAAATCCCCTTTTGGGCGGAAGTTGTCCTTTTAGCTTGTTTTGCCAATAATAGAACTTGGCCTCGTTCATTTGCTGGTTGGCGCAGTAATCACGGATTGTCAATCCTGATTCCAGAAAACTGTCATAAATGGACCGGAATTTTTTCTCGTTTAGCATGTCGATTGTCTTTAAAGTAAAAAACAAACGTATTGCTTGAAATGGAAAATTATTATACGGTGTTCACCGAATGCTTACGTTTTCACTTCAATGAATCAAACCAAGATTATAAATACATAAAATAAAAGCAATGTAAAATTTTCTGTCAAATGTGATTTTTTGATAATGGTTTTGGAACTGCCTTTCTTTTCGGAAAATTCTGAATTGTAAATCATAGCAATCCGAACTGCCGGTAATTCGAACAGGATAAAAAAATTATGTTACGAAACATAATATCCGCATCGCTAAAAACATTACCTTCGGGTCTTCAACAAACAAACAAATAAAACTTATGCTTCAAAAAAACCGCCTTTTGCCAACTTTGCTTTTGTGGGGGCTTTGCCAGTTCGTTTTTGCACAGGACCCATTATTGGAGGTACTCGAAAAAGAACTTAACCGCGAATTCGCAGCGTTAAAAACACAGGAAATACCTGCTTATTTCCTCAGTTACCGGGTTGCAGAACAATCCGCCACCGACATTGCCGGTTCGTTCGGCTGTATCGAAAGAGTCAGCCACAACACAAGCCGCCAGTTAACTACCATGATCCGCGTTGGTTCACCCGAGCTGGATAACTTTCATGAAATCAAAGGGGCAAATCCGTTTATGCCAAACCTTCGGGTTCAAATCCCCGTTGATAACCAGGAGGATGCCGTTCGATATTCTTTATGGCAAGCCACCAACGATCAATATTTTCAGGCAGTACAACGCTTTACCCAGGTAAAGGGAAATATGGCTGTAAACGCACCCACTGAAGATAAATCGCCTGATTTTATAACCGGAACAGCAGTACAATATTTCGAACCACCGCTGAAAATGATACTGGACAAAAAAGCAGAGGAAAATCTGAAAAATAAAATACGGCTTTATTCAAAGGCATTTGCCGAAAGCAAAGCGATATCCAATTCTTTTGTTAGGCTGACCATGGTAAACGGACGCGATTATTTCGTTTCTTCCGAAGGGTCGAAAATTGCAGAGAACCATCCGCACATTAATCTTTCCGTTTCAGGAAATGTGTTGGCCGACGATGGAATGGAACTGCCGCTGTATAAAAACTATTATGCCACCGACCTGAAAAATCTGCCAAAAGATGAAACGGTACTGACCGATATCAAAGAATTGATAAGTACCCTCGAAAAGTTGAAAACCGCGCCCGTGGTTGACCCGTACAGCGGGCCTGCATTGTTATCGGGCGAAGCAACCGGCGTATTTTTTCACGAAATTTTTGGCCACCGCGTTGAGGCTGCCCGTATGAAAAGCGAAAACGATGCCCAAACCTTTAAAAACAAAGTGGGGCAACTGGTACTGAATAAAAATCTGTCGGTAACCTTCGACCCGACAATCGCTGATTACAAAGGGTTTAAACTGTCAGGATCATACGATTACGACGATGAAGGAGTGAAAGGACAGCGTGTAAATGTGGTTTCAAACGGGGTATTGACTGACTTCCTCACCAACCGCACACCCATTCAGGGTTTTGCCAAATCGAACGGGCACGGCCGCGCACAACCCGGAAGGCAGCCGGTAACCAGGCAATCGAACCTGATTGTTGAATCGGAACAATTGTTTACCGAAGCCGAATTGCGCACACAATTTATTGATGAGCTGAAAAAGCAAAATCTTGAATTTGGGTTCTTCTTTAAAGCAGTATCGGGTGGGTTCACCAATACAAACCGCATTCAGCCCAACGCGTTTAATGTTACACCCCTCGAAGTATATAAAATTTACGCTGATGACAAACCCGACGAACTGGTTCGGGGAATCAACCTGGTGGGAACTCCGCTGGCCATGTTTTCCGAAATTGAAGCGGTGGGCGGCGAATCCGGACTTTTTAACGGAACCTGCGGGGCTGAATCGGGCGGTGTGCCGGTTTCGAGCGTGTGCCCCATGATGTTTGTGAAAAAAATCGAGATTCAGAAAAAACAAAAATCTGCCAACACAAAACCAATTTTAGACAGACCTTTTTAATTTACAACCTGTTTTACCCAAAAATGAACAAAATGAAAAATTCAATCATAACTATTCTTCTCTTTTCATTGCTTGCCGGAACCTCAATTACTGCGCAGGAAACCAGCAAAATCATCCATCAGGCCATGGAGCAGGAAATCTCGCGAAACCTGAAAAACCTTCACCTCGAAGGGATGAAAGAACCGTTCTACATTGGATTGAACGTGGTGGATATTCATATTTTTTCGCTGCATTCCTCGCTGGGTTCGGTTATAAGACTGAGCGAAACACCCAACCGTTTGATTTGCAACAACCTGATTCTGGTTGGCGATTACAACAATAACAACCTGAATTATGCTGATCCAAAGGCTAATTCGTACTTTATGCGCACCTTCGGAATGCTTCCGCTTGACAATTCATCAACCGAATTACAACGAAAATTGTGGTTGAATTTCGACAAAGCGTATAAACTTTCGGCTGAAATTTACGAATCGAAACAATCGGCCCTGAAAAGCAAAACCCAGGACGAAGACATTGCCGGCCTTCCCGATTTCACTGCCAGCGAAAAGGTATTGGTTGAATTACCCGAAAATTCTTTGGATTTCGACAAGCAAAAGCTTGCGCAATATGCAAATCAGATTTCAGCCGCTTTTAAATCGTGCAAATCGCTCTCCACCTCATGGGTTCGGATTAATGGATACAAAGCCAATATTTATTACTCAAACAGTGAAGGAACAAAGGCAAGTTACCCGGCTTCGATGCTTCGGATGGTAATTCACGCTGAAACACAAGCTGTCAACGGTGAAATCTTTGAATTGTACAAGGCTTATTACGCTTTAAGTGAAGTTGATTTCCCACCGGTTGAACAGGTTGTTAAGGATGCCGGAGAAATTTCTGAAACGCTTTTGGCGCTGAAAGATGCTCCTGTTTTCGACGATGTGTACACCGGGCCAGTACTTTTTGAAGGCCAGGCAGCAAGCGAAGCCATTCGGAAAACCATGTTTTACGCCAGAAATGAGAACCTAAGTGTATTACGCAAACAGGTTACGGGTAATTCGGGTGGAAACCCAGCCATCCAATACGGGATGTCGGCTGAAAACAGGATCGATAAAAAAGTAGCTCCAGAAGGTTTTTCTGTTTGGGCAAAACCACAGTTGAAATCTTTTAATGACATTCCGTTGGTGGGTTACTATCCGATTGATATGGATGGAATTGTACCACAGGAAACCGGCCTGATTGAAAACGGGATGCTGAAAAATCTGCTTTGTGGCAGAACGCCAACCGGCAAAATCAAACAACCAAACGGGCATGTCAGGATGCCATTTTCAACTTTAAACCCGATGATTGTTCCGGGTGTGATTGAGGTTGATTACAAAGATGCTGTTTCGAATGAAGAATTAAAAAGGAAACTGATTGAAATGGCCAAAGAAGAGGGTCTTGAATATGCCTTGATTGTGCGTGAGATGACTTCAAACATGTCGGAATTAAGACGGGTTTACAAAGTTGATATAAACACTGGGGCGGAAACACTCGTTCGTTCGGCAGCTTTCAAAGGACTTACACTGAATGATCTTCGCAAGATTTCGGGGGCAGGCAACAAAAAAATTGTATTGAATACAGCCGCCGGCGAGGATATTCAGCATAAGATGGATTTTATAAATGGCTGTCCCGCCTCATTTATTTCGCCTGAAGCCTTGCTGTTCCGTGAGATTGAAATCAGCAAAGCAAATAAACCCAATATGGCCAAATTGCCCGTGGTTAAAAACCCGTTGGAAATGTAAACTGTCGGACTTGGAAAGTCCGACTCCCGGGTGCGGCGGATTCCAATCCGCCGATATTAAATTGCGCGGTTGGAAACCGCGACACCCAGAGAATCAAATTTGTGAAGCTGAATCTTTATCCAGAAGCAAAATTGCATCCGGGTGATTTTGCAGAATTGATGCGGGAACCAAAGTGCTCACCTCGCTTTTCGCCGTATTTTTAACCGCTTCTGCTTTTCGCAGGTCGGGAACGGAACAAATAATATGTTTCGCTTTCATTATCTGTTTGATTGACATGCTGATGGCCTGTTTCGGAACGTCATCAAAAGTGGGGAACCACCCTTCTCCCAACTGTTGTTTCCGGCAATCATCGTCGAGATTGACCACAATGTAAGGTTCTTCGGTTTCAAAATCGGCAGGCGGGTCGTTAAATGCCAGGTGTCCGTTTTCTCCAATTCCCACAAAAGCCACATCAATTGGATTCCGGCTGATAATTTCGCCTAATCTTTTACACTCCTTTTCTGCTTCGTTGCCGTTTACATATTGAAATTCTTTTAGCGGAACTTTGCTTACAAACCTCTCTTTTAAATACTTGCGGAATGAAGCCGGGTGGTTTTCGTCAATCCCGATGTATTCATCGAGATGAAAACCCGTGACCACGCTCCAGTCGATTTCTTCCTTTATCAACGCTTCCAGCATTTCGAATTGCGATGCTCCCGTGGCAACAATAATATTGGCTTCTCCCCTTTCGGCAATGGCTGTTCTGATTAAAACAGCGCCTTTTTGCGCTGCCTGTTTGCCAAGTTCAAGTTTATTTACTGTTATAACAATTTTCATTTTTTTGATTTTTGGTTTCCTAAATAATAAATTTAAAACAGCTCTGTAATGGCATAATAAGTTGTCAGAAATGAAAAAAGAATGACGGCGACAACACCTAAATTCATTTTCCAGCCGGCAATGTATGTATTCATTAAATTTTTACGATTTAATAGAATTAAAATGGGTATGGCCACAGCAGGTAAAATACAAGCCTGAAAAGCCTGTGAAAAAATCATGAGTGCGGGTGGGCGTTGTTCCAGGAAAACCGAACCGAAAGCAAACAGCAGTCCGATTAAAATTAACCAGCGGTACAATGGTGTGTGCAAATTACGCGGTTTACCGGTGTAATCAGAAATCAGCCACGGGGCAATCAGCACAATTGGGAAAATGGTGGACAAACCAGCGCCGGTAATTCCAACAATTAAAACCAGTGCGGCAAGTTTTCCGCCAAGTGGTTCGAAAAGCGAAATCATTTCAACCGTATTTTCCAGTCGCAATCCCATCACATGCAGCGTGCCTGCCGAAACGGCCATGATAATTCCGCTTAAAAACAACATCATTGCCGCCGAAACAAAAGCATCTTTTTTCTCGGCTTTCAGGTTATCGATGCCCCACCCTTTTTCGGCCACAACGGTACTCCGCATAATAAAAACCGCTGCCGAACAGGTTGTTCCAGCCATTGCAGCAATCAAACCCAATGCGCCGGGATGGTTGGGAACCGAAGGAACCATTCCACGGATGATTTCCATAAAATTGGGTTTCAGCATAAAAAACACCACGATAAAACTGACTCCCATCAGGATGACAAAAACAGTGAGTACCTTTTCGAATTGTTTGTAGCGGCCATACCAAAGTAAAAGGTACATTAAAACCGAGAATCCCAGTATAATCCAGAATTTATAAATAACGATTCCTCCTGTAACGATTTTTATTCCCTCCTGAACCAGGTCGGCCACAATTCCCATTACCCCAATGAGCGCGAGCAACTCGCCAATAATCAGGGCAATCAGAATGTAAAGCGCTAAAATCCAGCCGAATTTGAATTCAGATTTGATGTTATTCAAAGCAGTTTTTCCGGTTACGAGAGTTACTTTTCCATAAGCCACCATCAGAACAAACGTAAAAACGCACGATAAAAACAGCGCCCAAAACAACGACATTCCATACTCGGCTCCAGATTTTGCCATGGTAGTAACACTGCCGGTACCGATGTTGTAGCCGATAAGGAACAGGCCGGGGCCAACGGCAGCAAGGGCAATTGTTAGCTTTTTCAACGATTTAATTTTCATAGAATTTATTGAAATTTACCAGAATAAGAAAATAATCAATATCGAATTTTCAATAACCAATTTTTATTTGGGAAGTTTGGATTTTGCTGTTTGACTGCTTTTAGCAAAAATCGCAATTAACTCTTCATTTTCTGATAGTACGGGTGAAACAATTTGTGCCTCAACTAACGGCTTTCTGATTATTATTTTCAGGCAAACTCTTGTTTCTCGCAACTCTTTCAATACTACCTGAATTTTATGAATAAAATCCTTTTGAGATTCAACAGATTGAACTTCGCCATAATTCAGTGCTGGAGAAGTGCCACTTCTGATTAATTGTCCGGCAAGGTGATTTGCAAGCCGGGTATTTGGCAAAATTTCAATAATTTGATCAATTTTCAGCACAAAATCAATCAGTCTCTCTTCCAAGTCATAAGTTCTCTTATTCATAATACTGTTTTTAATTGTTAATGATTTTAGAATTACAAATTTGATTATTTTTCAAATTGAACATTCTTTATTGAATATTCGATATTGGATATTTTATTTTGAGTACACCAGCTCCCCCTTCACAAAAGTCTTCTGAACTTGCACCTCAAAATCCTCGAGCGTAAAAACCACCAAATCGGCTCGTTTGCCAACTTCCAAAACACCACGGTCGCCGAGGTTATAAAGTTTTGCCGGATTTGTACTTGCCATTTGAATAGCATCTGTTAGTGAGCAGCCGGTAACTTTCATTACATAACCTACTCCTTTTGTGATTGGCGATGCAGAACCATACAAAACCTGCTGTGCCGGGTAATGCAGTTTTCCTTCGGGAGTCAGTTCGATAGTTTCGCCGGTTTGGGTTTTGTACTGGCCGGGAGGAAGGGCAGCGTAACTGGTTACATCGGAAGTAATTATAGTTTTATCAACACCTTTTACCTTGTAAAAAGTCTGGATTTCTTCAGGCAACAAATGAAATCCGTCGCAGATGATACTAATCATTAAATCGTCGTTTGCCAATTGCGACCAGAATGGGTTATAATGCCGGTTAATCATGTTGGCACAACCGTTTCCGAGGTGGGTTGAAATGCGGGCGCCATTCTCAACCGCCAAATCGAGTTGTTCTTTATTGGCATTGTGGTGGCCGACCGCAACCACGATTCCTTTTTCTTTGCATTTTTTGATGAAATCCTGAGCGCCTTCCATTTCGGGTGACACAGTAACCTGCAAAATATTTTCACCCGAAGCAGTGTACATTTCCATAAATTCCTGCCAGTCGGGCAGCCGCACAAATTGTTTTGGATGAGCGCCTCTGAAACCATCTTCAGGATTAATGTACGGTCCTTCCAAATGAAATCCGGGGATTGAACCCAGTAATTTTTCATCGTTAACCGCATTGGCAAGCAGTTTGAAATTTGTTATTAAAACTTCCTGGCTGTTTGTTGTAAGTGTTGGTAAATAGGTAGTTACACCAAATTTCCAAAGTTCGCGGGTGGCCTTTTCAATTCCTTCGCTGGTTAAATCGCTTTCGCCAAAAGCAAACGAAACGCCTGCAAAACCATTTACCTGGTTGTCGAAAAAACCAGGTGCAATGTAGGTTTTGCTGTTTTCGTCCTGCAGTTTTTTGATTTCTTTTACAGAGGCAATTTTCCCGTTTTCGATTTTTACCTGAATTGGTTTTCCGGTGGCATAATGCAGGCCTTCAACGGTTTGCTGAGCGTGTACATTTGAAAAAATCATCATAAAAAAGATAAAGATAAAAAAGCCGGTTTGTAATTTTTGTTTCATTTTTTTGGATTTATTAATGGCTAAAGCCGGTTGTTTCATTTCGTTTATATCACCAGACTAAAGTCTGGTGCTGGTTTTTATTCAGTTTTAAATATTCCACTCCGGTCCATTTTTCAGTTTCAGCCGATTTTTCGAGGGCTTCCAAAACACAAACACCATTTAAAATGCTTTGATGGGAGCGGGGTTCCTTTCCGGTGCGGAACATTTCAACCATATCTGTATAATTTTTAGGCGGATCGGTTTCTTCCACCCGTGATTTTAATTCAACCAATTTATTGCCTGTTTCGACATAAGTTTCCCAGCCATACGCCTTTTCTTTGAAAATTAAGGTGGCAAATAATCCCGAATAAAATTTAAGACTTGCATTACCGTATTTTCCGTTACGCGTAACCTTAACTTCATGAATATCTTCACCAAACATAAACATCAGCGGTTCTACAATATGAACGCCGTAAAAGAAAATTCCGCCATATTGTGAGTCCAAATCGGCTGTGCCGGTGCGAATTACCTGACTGATTTTACCCATCGCTTTAATTTGTTCAATCATGTCGAAAGTTGCCGCACTTTGCGCAATTGAACTGTACGAAGTAACCGGAGTACCCATCTTTTTTGCCAGTTGCAGGAATTCTTTTCCCTCAGTGGCACGGTAGCAAAATGGTTTATCGATAAAAGTAGGAATGCCTTCCTTGATAAAAGGAATTGCCGGTACGAGATGAAATTTCGGATGCCGGTGATCCACAATTAACGCATCAACTTTCCCCAGCATTTCGCTTGGGTCTTTTACCTGGTTTGGAATGTTGCCTTTTTCCATTGCCGATTTGGCAAAAGCATCGGTTTCGCCCCAAACATATTTTACTTCAACTCCGGGAAATTTTTTGTCGATATTGAATAGTTTACCAAATCCTGCGGTGTGCGAGTTTTCGGCGCCGATTATTCCAATGCGGATTGGTTTTTCGGCTGAAATGAAAGAGGCCAGAATATTTGGTGCAACAAAGGAAGCGGTGATTCCAGCTCCTGCTGTTTTAATAAAATTTATTCTATCCATTTTTGAAAATTTTTTTACCGTGTTTTTTACGAATTGTCGATAAACACCCTTCGACTCCGCTCAGGGTGACTGTCCCTAAAACTCTTCGACTACGCTCAGAGTGACTGTCACAGTGAGCGTAGTCGAACTGTGCGTAAGTATTATGATAAAATTCTATAATTTCATTTCCCAACCTTTTTCGTACTCGCGCGACCATAGTTTTTGCGCATCCTTGTCACCAATAATGTGACCGTTTTCAGGATTGATTTCAAGCGAATGTCCCATCCGTTGCGCAATGTTTCCGAGTTGAACCAGCAAAGTGCTTTTGTGCCCCGAATCGATATCTGATTTCAATGATTCGCCATTATAAATATTACTGAAAAGATTGCGAATGTGCAGTGCATCCAAATGTCCTGCCGGATTGGCGGCATCCCGCGGGTCGATTTCTTTGGAGTCTTTTACTTCCTTTACCAGTTTATTTTTCAAATCGTAAACTTTGTATTCGTTTCCGCCCGAAATAACCACGGAGCCTGTTTCTCCATAAAATTCAACACCTACCGAACTGCCTTCAATGTGCCTCCCGTTACAACTCCGGCCCTCCCAGGTCATCGAAACATTTTCCTTAAAATCGAGATTAATTACCTGCGTATCGGGTGTTTCCCAATCGTCTTTAAAATGAAAGCGGCCACCGTTCGAGCTTACTTTTACCGGATAATCAACTCCAAGTCCCCAACGAAGCAGGTCGATCATGTGGGTTCCGTTGTTGAGCGCCTCGCCGGTTCCCCAGTGCCAGAACCAGTGCCAGTTGTAATGAACAATATTGTCTTTGTATGCTTTTCGCGGCGCCGGGCCCTGCCACAGTTCCCAGTTTAAACCTGCCGGAACGTGAACTTCCTTTCCGATTCCAATGGACTCACGATTATTGGTGTACCAGCCTTTTCCAAAATACGGGCGACCGATAATCCCGGTTTTTAACTCTTCAATGGCTTGAATTACGTTTGGCCACGAACGACGCTGGTTTCCCATTTGAACCGACTTTTTATAACGGGCAGTTGCTTCAACCAACATTTCGCCTTCGCGAGGGTTGTGACTACATGGTTTTTCGAGATAAACATGTTTACCTGCCTGCAAAGCGAGCAAAGCTGCCGGGGCATGCCAGTGATCGGGTGTGGCAATTACCATCAAATCAACATCTTTACTTTCGAGCGATTTGCGAAAATCGGCAAAAGCCTGCGGTTTTATTTCCTGAACTTTTTGCACTGCCGAAACGCACTTTTCCATCACCCGCGAATCGACATCGCAAATGTGAATTACATCACACTCTTTTTGATATGCAAAATTTTGTGCCAGCGCATTTCCCCGGGAGTTGACGCCCATAACCGAAGCACGGATTTTTTCGTTTGCGCCAACAATACGGCGGTAACTTTCGGCGCTGAAACCGGGTAAAATTCCACCTATCATTAAAACCGCAGAACCTGCGGTTGCCTTCTTAATAAAATCGCGTCGCGAATTGATATTTTTCATTCAAACAGATTTATTGGTTTAATAAAGCCGCTTAAATTACTAAAATATTTTATCCGGTTATAAAATCGAGCACATTACTTGTACCTGTTGATTTGCCTGCTTTGTAAAACTCGGTAAATCCGCATTTTGAACAAGATACAGCATGAAACTTTCGGTTTTGAATATTAAAATACCGTGTAAATCCTGAGCCGGTTGTTCTGATCTGATCGATGTCTGCCTTGCGGTTTCCGCATTTCGGGCAGGTGTAACTTTTTTGGTTCATTGTTTATTCTGATTTTGTTGTAGTTTGATAAATATAAATAGGTTCACCTTTCGTTATAAAAACTATTGTAAATTTTCTTCTTCAAGACCCTGTTTTAGTCGTTTTGCATTTTTTAAAGCGTTATTAATAATCCACTCCAACTGTCCGTTAGCGCTCCGGAAATCATCGGCAGCCCACTTTTCAACCGCATCCATCATTTCCTGGTTTATCCGAAGTACAAATGATTTTTTCTTAGCCATTTTTAATAAATAGAACCAGTATTAACCACGGGGGTTACATCTTTATCTCCGCAAAGCACAACCATCAGATTACTGACCATTGTTGCCTTTTTCTCCTCATCCAAATCAACTATTTTTTTCTGGCTGAGTTGTTCCAAAGCCATTTCCACCATACTTACTGCGCCTTCCACAATTTTGAAGCGGGCGGCTACAATTGCCGTTGCCTGCTGGCGTTTCAACATAGCCTGGGCAATTTCCTGGGCATAAGCAATGTGGTTAATGCGGGCTTCTATCACTTCAATACCAGCAATATCAAGGCGTTCAATTATTTCTCGTTCCAGTTCGTTATTCACTTCCTCGGTACCATCGCGCAAGGTAACTTTTGCCGATTCATCTTCAATATTATCATAAGGATATAAACCGGCCAGTTTTCGCAGGGCAGCTTCACTTTGAACTACAACAAAATGTTCGAATTCATCGACACCAAACGCAGCTTTATACGTTTCCTGTACCCGCCAAACCAAAACAAGCCCAATCATAATCGGGTTGCCCAGTTTGTCGTTTACTTTTATGGTTTCACTGTCGAAATTCCTTGCCCTCAGCGAAATCTTTTTCCTGACAAAAAATGGGTTCACCCAGTAAAAACCGTTGGATTTAATGGTTCCCGAGTAAGCTCCAAACAAAACCATTACACAACTCTGATTTGGATCGACAACGGTAAAACCAATCGCAATCAGAATAAAAGCAACAATCAGAATTGCCGAAGGAATAAACATCCCCCTCATAAAACCAAATACGATTATTGCCAGTAAAATCAGTTCCAGGAAAAGGAACATGTAACCCGAAAATCCTTTGTATTGTTTTTCCATGACATTAAATTTAAATTATTTTGATATCATTTTAATATCACAAATCTAAAATATTAATTTCAATAAACAATACGTTGAAGTTATTTTTCTATTCAAAAAAAAATTGCAAAAAAATGTTACATAAACAAAATTCATACTTTTGGGTTTATTTCACAAAACAAATAACTATGAATTTTATCAAGGAGCCTTTAAGCAATTTTATCAAATTAGAAACATCGGGCAGCATTATTCTTTTTCTTGCCACAATTTCTGCGCTTGTTATTGCAAACAGCCCACTCAGCCAGAGTTATCTTGATTTTTGGAATAATTATATTACTATCAGTCTTCCCGGGTTTGAATTATCTAAACCGGTTTTAAAATGGATAAATGACGGATTAATGGCCGTTTTTTTCTTTTTAATCGGACTTGAAATAAAACGTGAAATCGTTTCCGGAGAGCTAAGTGATTTCAAAAAAGCTTCTTTGCCCATTTTGGCGGCTATTGGAGGAATGTTGTTCCCTGCGTTGATTTTTACGGTTTTGAATTATGGTGAACCAGGCTCAAATGGCTGGGGAATTTCAATTGCAACCGATATTGCCTTTTCGTTAGGTATTTTGCAACTTTTAGGAAAAAGAGTTCCGCTAAGTTTGAAGATTTTTTTAATGGCATTTGCCATTATCGACGACCTGGGGGCTGTTTTGGTAATTGCTTTATTTTACAGTTCAAACCTGATTTGGATGTATATCGGAATCGGGTTAATGATCGTTATTGCACTCATGATTTTGTCGGCAAAAGGCTATTATTCAAAATATTTTTTCTTTTTAATGGGCGCCATTGTTTGGGTTCTGTTTTTGAAATCCGGCATTCACGCCACAATTGCCGGAGTTTTGCTTGCGCTTACGATACCGCTTCAAAGGAAAATAAATACCAAGTCGTTTTACAACGATGCAAAAGATGCGCTTGACGTTTTTGTTGCCGATTGCAACAACGTTGCTATTGAAACAAAAATTCTCACCAAAAACCAACTGGCAGCTATTGACGAACTGGAAGACATTGCCGAAAAAACAGCCCCGCCGCTGCAATATCTTGAACATTCGCTACATGGCTGGGTTTCGTATGTAATTATGCCTTTGTTTGCTTTTGCAAATGCCGGTGTTGTATTCAGCATTGCCGGTGAATTTAATTTCAGCCTTTCATCAAATATTGCAATAGCCTTGGTTGTTGGGAAAGCGATTGGAATTTTTACTGTTTCATTTTTAGCGATTAAATTAAAAATATCGGAATTGCCTAAATATGTTTCGTTTAAAATGTTGGCAGGTATTTCGATTTTAGGCGGACTGGGATTTACAATGTCTCTGTTTATCAACAATCTGGCCTACACAGATCAGGGAATGATAGATGCAGCAAAAATGGGGGTTTTAATTGGTTCGGTAGTTGCAGGAACACTTGGGTATATTGTTTTAAAGGTTGCTTTAAAGGGGGCAGAAAAAAACGAGATGCCTTAAATAAGACATCTCGTTTTTTTAGTTCAAATTCATTTCCACATATCCCACATCCTCTGTTTCATAAGCTTCATAAGAGCGGGCAAAATTCAGAATGTTTTCGATTACCAGATCCGAAGGTAAATTATCATTTTCCGGTACCGTAGCAAAAAAACTGTTAATATGGTCATCAAACAAATTATCATCTTCTGATATTTTATCCGATTGATAACTACTAACAAAGTAAATTAAGGTAGAATAATTTCTCATAGGCACTTTTAAGATTTTCATTTTCTTAAAAACGCCATCTCCTTTAGTTTATTGTGTTAACAATGGTTAAAACCTGGTAAGAATCAGATTCTTTTTCTCAACGAGCTTCCTTAAGTTAATTAAAGCATATCGCATCCTTCCCAGCGCTGTATTAATACTTACATCGGTTTGTTCGGCTATTTCTTTAAAACTAAGATCCAAATAATGACGCATAATAATAACCTGTTGCTGATCTTCGGGCAATTCCTTAATAAGATCTTTTACCTCGCTCAAAATCTGGGTGTTAATCATCTGATCTTCGATGGTATCTTCCGAAAACTTTTGGGAGTTAAAAATGTCAATATCCAAACTGTCATTTGAAACAGTTCCCTTTAATTTTTCTTTTCTGAAATGATCGATAATCAGGTTATGGGATATGCGCAAAACCCAGGAAACAAATTTCCCGTTTTCGGTGTATTTACCTTTTTTCAGCGAGCGGATAACCTTTATAAAGGTCTCCTGGAAGATATCTTCTGCCAGTTCCTGTTTTTTCACAACAAGCAAAATGTACGAAAACACCCTGCCTTTATGCCGCTGAATTAAAATTTCCAATGATATTTGGTCACCTGCTATAAATCGCTGAACAAGTTCATTGTCGTTCAGTAAATTTTCTTTCGACATTACCTTCTATTTAAGTTTAAACAAAAAGTAAATTTCTTCTATAGGCGACTTTTTAATTTGAAGTGAAACTAATTATTAATTTTGCACGCGTAAAAGTGATACTTTTTACTGAAAAATACAAATTTTAAAATAAATAATGCGTTCTCCAATAAGTATGCCACATACAGAACCTTCGAAATTCATTGAGATTCATCATGCAAGGGTTCATAATTTAAAGAATATCAGTCTGAAAATCCCGCTAAACAAGTTTATTGTTGTCACAGGTGTTTCGGGGTCAGGCAAATCATCCCTGGCTTTCGACACACTGTTTGCCGAAGGGCAACGACGTTATGTTGAAAGTCTTTCGTCTTACGCACGCCAGTTTTTAGGACGGATAAACAAACCTGAAGTCGATTTTATTAAAGGAATTCCCCCGGCAATTGCCATTGAGCAAAAGGTGAATACCCGAAACCCGCGCTCAACCGTTGGAACATCAACTGAGATATACGATTA
>Ga0100401_1001502_pt1 | contig 19007 bp, 15 predicted proteins | sample CryGeymeta201525_FD_80421 | JGI IMG/M metagenome (GOLD analysis project Ga0100401, IMG submission 80421) | Groundwater microbial communities from Crystal Geyser aquifers in Utah, USA - Crystal Geyser metaG 2015-25 | ecosystem: Environmental > Aquatic > Deep subsurface > Groundwater | place: USA... | reverse complement strand
TTCATTAATTTTCCCTAATTCCTCATAGCTGTATTTAAGAACGGATTATTTCTTCTCTCCATGCCAATAGTTGAGCTTTCTCCATGTCCTGGATAGATGGTTATTTCATCACTTAATGTCATTAATCTCTTGCCTATAGATTCCATAAGGGTTTTATGTGAGCCACTGGGAAAATCTGTTCGTCCTACCCCTCCGGCAAACAAGGTATCACCTGTAAAGAGATAATTATCAATCTTCAGGCAGATTCCACCCTTAGTATGTCCTGGCGTATGGACTACTTCAATAGTTATCCCGGAAATTTCAAGTATCTCACCGTCCTCCAGAATATAATCAGCTTGTTTAGATACCGCGGGGTTACTCAGAAAAGAAGAAAGATTTGATATTGGGTCATGAAGCATTTTAGCATCGTTTTGATGAATAAGTATCTTTGCTCCGGTTTGCTCAGCAATAAAGAGATTTGCTCCAATATGATCACTATGTCCATGTGTATTAATAATATAAATAGGAGTTAGCCCCTTTTCTTCTAAGAACTGCAATATTCTCTCCCCATTTTCTCCTGGGTCAATAATAATACATTCCCTTGAATCTTCATGGCTAATGATATAGCAATTTACTCTCAGTTCTCCAACTATAAGTGTGTCCACCTGCATTTTATACCTCAACAGATTATAGTATAATTAATTATACATGAATGCATGCAAAAAGTCAACTAATTTCTCTTGACAAATTGTCGGGTAATGGATAAACTGTTAATGTTCTGGTCATGGTTCAAAAGTTGATAGGCTGATAGGCTGATAGGTTGATGAGTTGATAGGTTGAAGGAACACAGATTCATAAGTCATAAACATTTCCCATCAATTCATCAGCTTATCAACCTATCAACCTATCAACTCGTTATATCTTCGTGGTGAGTAGTTATATTAATATTTTGTAAGGAGATACATATGTGTTTTATTTTACATTCTCTATTAGCTGTTCTTTCTGGATTGCTTCTTAGCACGATCTTTCCATGTGCCAATATGTCTTTAATTGCTTTTATCGCTATGGTGCCACTTTTATTAGCCATCAGGGGGCAAAGTATTCCAAAAGTATTTGTGCTTGGACTAATTACAGGGATTGTTTTTTTTGGCATATTATTATTCTGGATAGCTGGTATCAGGCTTTATCAAGTAGATCAATGGTTGCTGGCTATAGGCTGGATGGTTGCTACCATTGCTTGTGCATTATTTATCGGGGTATTTGCCATGGGTGTCTGTATATGGAAGACAAGGGCATCCTTATTTGCACCAGCCATCATCTGGACGGCATTGGAGTTTATCAGAAGTCATTTCCCTCTTGGAGGATTTCCATGGGGAATATTGGGATATTCTCAATATCAAAATCTTGTTCTTATTCAGATAGCTGAATGGACAGGTGTTTTTGGGGTTTCTTTCCTGCTGATGTTGATTAATACGATGATCGCTGGGATAATCAGCAGAACAAGTGGGAGTTGGTCAGGGACAGGGATAACTGTGACGCTAATTATTATTTGTCTGGTATGGGGAAATATAAAACTTGGAGAAAATCTTGCATCAGGCAAGCCATTAAAAGTAGCGGTGATACAGACTAATATCGGCATTGATCAAAGCTGGGAGTGGGAAACAAGCCGTGAAAGGATATTGCTTATGCTCAATAGACTTACCGTCAAGGCTGCTAAAGCAGACCCTTCCCTGATTATCTGGACAGAAACAGCTATTCTTTCCTCTCCTGCCACCTCACCATGGATAAAGAAAAAACTATTATCCATAACTACACAGCTCAATAGCTATCTTCTGGTAGGGGCACCACATATGATTGAAGGGAATTATTATAACAGTGCCTTTCTTATCTCAAACAATGGGCAGATAATTAACAGATACGACAAGATCCATCTTGTACCGTTTGGAGAGATGATCCCTGGCGAGGAATTGTTTCCGCTTTTGAGAAAGACATTCCCACAAGCTGGCATATATTCTCATGGAAAGGAATATACTGTATTTAATGAACCGGGCAGGTTTTGTACGCTTATTTGTTATGAGGGAATATTTGGTGATCTGACCAGAAGGTTTGTTAAAAAAGGGGCGGAATTTATAGTTAATATCAGCAATGATGCCTGGACAAGGACAAAAGCCTCTTATTATCAACATGTTAGTATGGATGTTTTTCGAGCCGTAGAAAACAGAAGATATTTTATCCGTGCTGGAAATACAGGGATTTCAGCCATTATCAATCCAAACGGTAAGATTGAACATTTGGTAGATGTAGGCAGAGAAGGGATAATTATTAGTCACATTTTCTTAAATAAACACCTCACATTCTACTCTCAAAGAGGGGATATGTTTGCCTATCTTTGTCTGGTAATAACGATTATGGGGGGGAAATGGGGACGGGGAAAATGGGAAATAGGGCGCTGTCCCCATTTTCCCCCATTTTCCCGATATTTTATTTGACTTATTCCCTGAATTGGTGTATAATATAAATAAATGCAATTGTTCAGGTAAATGTGAAAGGGGTGATTTATAATCATGGAAAATATTATTCTAAAATGTATTGGTGCGGTATATCTGGGTGTTGAAAAGGAAGGGGATACATGGCTTGGCAGACTGGCTGGAGAACTTACTGTTTGTGGCGAAGGGAATTTACGGTTTACTACTGAAGGTATTTATTTTAATAGATGGCTTCCACCAAAAGAATTTTTTATCCCTCTGGAGTGCATTACCAGGGTAGAATTGGGAATGACACATCTGTTAAAACCCATCTTCCCTGGAAGGGTATTGAGAATATTCTATTCTGAGAATAAGGGAGAAAGACTAATATTTGGGGTATGGATGGGTACTCGTGAGGGACAAAAATGGAAGGAAAAAATCGAAAGGAAATTAAGTGAAATAAATTCAACGAAATTATCTTCGTAGAGGCAGGTTCTAAACCTGCCTCTACACAAGCACAAGGAAACACCTGATATGGGAAAATTTTCTCACATAAAACTTACAGATGTTTTGATTGAAGAAGGGCTCATTACTACAACCCAGATTGACGAACTTATTCAAAAGGAAAAGGATAAGTCAGCTGGTTTAGAGGAGATGATTGTCAAGTCTGGTATTATAGATAAAAATACCCTTATGTCCAGAAAGGCGGAGTTGATTCACACACGATTCGTAGATGTCTCTTGCTATCCTGAGTATGAAGAGTTTGTCCGTCTGCTTCCAGAGGCTACATGTCGAAAATATAGTCTTATATGTATCAATAAGGTAGAGAATAAGCTTTCTCTGGTAATGACCAACCCTTCAGATGTTTCTTCCATAGATGATATAAGACTTGTCTCTGGCTACGAGATAGAGCCTTTGCTTGGTTATGAACCTGATATTAAATTTGCATTGAATCAGGTTTTTGGCGATCAGGCTTTTCAAAATATTGTGGATGTAGTTTCTAAATCAAGTATCATTCTGGAAGAAAAAAGAAAGGAAAAAAGTGAGGTTGTTGTCATTGATACCCCACTTATTCAATTGGTTGATGGGATAATTATTCAGGCTATGGAAAAAAAAGCCAGTGACATTCATATCGAGGCATTTGAAAATAACCTGAAGGTAAGGTATCGTATCGATGGGATTTTGCGGGATATCATGACCCTTTCAAAGGAATTGCGAGCATCTATTATTTCCAGAATTAAGATTATGTCCGGACTGAATATTACTGAAAAAAGACTCCCTCAGGATGGACGAGTTCAGATGAATATTAAGGGAAAGGCTATTGATCTACGAATCTCTATTCTGCCTACCATTGCCGGGGAGGGAGTAGTTATTCGTATTTTAGATAGGGCAAGCATTTCCCTGAAACTTGAGGATATTGGTTTAATCTCGGCTATGGCAGAAAACTTTAGGGCATCTGTTTTTCAACCAAATGGAATGATTATGGTAACAGGACCCACTGGTAGTGGGAAAACGACTACCTTATATGCTGTACTCAACACATTAAATTCTCCAACAAAAAAAATACTTACCATTGAAGACCCGGTAGAATATTATCTTTATGGAATTAATCAGGTACAAGTTAAGCCCAGCATTGGATTTACCTTTGCCACAGGATTAAGGACTTTTTTCCGCCAGGACCCGGATGTCATTATGGTTGGTGAAGTTCGTGATTTTGAAACGGCTCAAACAGCTATTGAGGCTGCCCTGACCGGACATCTTGTCTTGAGTACCCTGCATACCAATGATGCTATAGGCACAGTTATCAGACTTATAGACATGGGTATAAAACCATTCCTTATTGCTTCTACCTTGCGTTGTGTTTTAGCTCAACGATTGGCTAGGGTCAATTGTCCCAACTGTAAAGAACCAATCCAACCATCCAGTAATCTGTTAAAGTTTATGGATAAACTGTCTATCCCTATCCCTGATAATATGCAACTATTCAAGGGTAAGGGATGCAATGTTTGTAATAGGACTGGTTATAAGGGGAGAATTGGTATATTTGAACTCCTGATTATGTCTACAGAGATTGAAAGAGGGATTGCAGATCAAGTCAGCAGCCTCCATCTGCTGGAAATAGCAAAACAAGAGGGCTTAAAAACATTGCTTGAAGATGGGATAGAAAAGGTACTCAATGGATTGACTACCATAGAAGAGGTTTTTCGCGTGGTGCATACATAATGTAATTGGTGGAACATGAGTATTTTGCTCGACAGGCTGTTAGGGAAAAAATAATCCTTGACATCTGTTTAGATGTTATGCTAAAATTATGTCAGATACCAAAAAATACAAATTAAGGAGGGATTGTCTTGAAGCTTACAAAATATGTCGTTCCAATTATTTTCTTAGCTAATCTTTGTTATGCAGGGGTTACCCCGCCATCAGAGATAAAGTTTACCCCTACAGGCGGAGATGAATTATCTTGTTATAATGTCTCATGGAAGGAGCAAGGGACAGATACCAAAGGATATTACTGCAAGCTTGATAATCAGCCAAATTTTAATTGGACAAAACGATCACCCATTAAGATTCATGTTTCGTATCCTGGCAATCACAAATTTTATATAGCAACGATAGATAAAAATAACAATATTTCCCCATTTGTTATTAGTCAGTTTTCTCATAAATCTGCTTCCTCCTCTGTCCCGACAGCCTATTTTTCTTTAAGTGAACCAGTGACATATGATACCGGTGGTTCACCAGGGATTATTGCTGCAGGGGATGTTAATGGTGATGGGCTGAATGATGTTGTTTCTGCCAATTATTATGACAACAATATCAGTGTCTTTATTCAACAAAAAGGTGGCACATTAGCCACGCAGGCTACCTATACAGTGGGTCAGGGGCCATTTGGTGTAGGGATAGGCGATTTGAACAGCGATGGGAAAAATGAGGTAGTCGTTGGTTGTGCTGCAGCAGATCAGCTCTATGTCTTTTCTCAAAACGATGGTGGAACACTTACTCAAACAGATGTTTACTCCACTGGTCGCGGACCATATGGTCTGTCAGTTGGCGATATAAACTCAGATGGCCGTAATGATATTGTTGTTGCAAATTCAGGCGGACAAAGCATTAGTATTCTTACATGGTTAAAGGAATGTCCTGAAACCTATCAATATCTTTTTGGTTCACTCCAGAAGGCAAACAGTCTGACCATGCAGAGATTGAATAATGGAGAGATATTTGCTCATCTGCTGTATCCTGCCGGTGCTACCCCTTTCTGGCTTTGTATTGGTGATATTAATGGTGACGAGATGCATGATATTACCTGTGTCAATTACAGTAACAATACGATTTCACTCTATATTCAACAACCAGATAGAAGCATGGTGCTTGCTGGCAACTTAGCTGTGCCATCAGGCAATCCGCCAAATGTCTGCCTTGGCGATATAAACGGGGATGGGCTAAATGAAATAGCTGTCTCTGGTGGTGGACCGATAAGTATATTTGGCCGTAAGGATAACTCTATAGGCTTGATTGGCACATACACAGCTACTGAGGGAAGTAATGGCGGCATAAGAATTGGTGATGTTAATAATGATGGCAGGCAGGATTTGATATCAACCCATGGAAAAAACATCTCTGTATTCCTTCAGGATGGGAATGGTAAATTACTCAAACCTACTGCCTACTATGCAGGAGATTGCCCTGGTGGTCTATTTATTGCTGATGTTGATAACGATGGAATAAACGAAATCATCACCGGAAATATCAGGGGTAACTCTATTAGCGTGCTTCATCTAAAATCAGATAAGGGTCAAAAATAGAGTGGCAAATACCAGTTGTCTTTTAGTCACCTATGAAATAAAGGCTTCTGCTGGCAAAACCATACAGGAAATGGCTGATGATATTTGTATCGAACAAACTGTTGAGGTGGTAAAACAGCTGGCTCAGGATAAATGGATACAGGAAAATATCATCGGCAGGGTAGAGGGAATAAGCCAAACAGGAGATAATATCTTTAGTGTTATTATCAGCTATCCAGATGAAATCACTGCTTACCAGCTACCGCAATTATTAAGCGTGCTATATGGCAATATCTCTCTTAAATCAGGCATAAAGCTAATTGGCATTGAGTTTTCCGATAGTTTTTTGTCTCATTTTTCTGGTCCGGGTTTTGGCATAGATGGTCTAAGACGACTTCTCAATGTAGAAAATCGTCCATTATTGGCCACAGCCCTTAAGCCCATGGGTAAAACACCGGAAGAATTGGCAGGATTGGCATACAAACTTGCTTTGGGTGGTATTGATATTATCAAGGATGACCATGGTTTGGTTGATCATAGCTTTTGTCCATTTAAGGAAAGGGTGCAGTGTTGCCTTTCTGCCATAAACAAGGCGGAAGAAGAAACAGGCAAAAGAGTGCTTTATTTTCCCAACATTACCGATACCCATGAAAAATTAATAGATCATGCCGAAAGAGGCAAGGAGATGGGTGTTGGAGGCTTTCTTATTTCACCTCTGATTGTTGGATTGGATATCATGCGGTATCTGGCAGATAATCTTGGCTTGCCAATAATGGCTCATCCTGCGTTGATGGGAACATTATTTCATGGGATTTCGACAGAGATAGTCCTTGGTGATTTGATGCGTCTGGCAGGGGCAGACATGGTAATCTACCCGAACTATGGCGGCAGATTTCCATTTACAGAGAAAATTTGTCAAGAAACAGGGTATGCCTTAAAAAAGAAAATGGGAGGGTTAAAAACTGCTTTTCCTGTGCCAGCCGGTGGGATTGATATTAAAAACATCAAGAGCTTGAAGCAGTTTTACGGGAATGATGTTGTGTTTTTGATTGGCTCCAGCCTGTATGTTTGCTCAAGTAACTTGACTGCAAGTGTTAAGGATTGCATTCAGCACCTCAGTGCATATTGTTAAGAGGAAGATAAGCCATGTGTGACAAAATTATTCGATTCCTACTTCTTTGCGTGATTTTTTGCATTCCGATTTGGTTTGATTTGCGATTATATGCTACCTTTGATCTGGCAAAGCTAACCCTTCTTTACCTCTTTGTTATCCCCATGCTTGGCTGCTGGGCAATAAAATGGCTGAGTAGCAAAAAATGTTGCCTTGTCCGCACCCCATTAGATATCCCTATCCTTGCCTTCTGGGGGATAAACATTGTTTGTACGATTATCTCCTTATCTCCATGTATCAGCCTTTTTGGATTTTATAAACGATACGAGGGCTTATTTGCCATAACAGGTTATGTTTGCCTTTACTATCTGGTTGTCAATTTTGCAGACAGAACATTTGTCAGGAAGATGATAAAAACAGCTATCGTGGTTGCAGTTTTTGAAAGCATCTATGGTATTTTTCAGCATTTTGGACTTGACCCATTCTCATGGAGCTTTTCTGCGCGTGCCCGTGTTTTTGCTACATTTGGCAGTCCCCCCTTTCTTTCTACCTATCTGATCATGGTTTTTTTCTTTGCTTTGGCCATGTACTTTAAGAAAAATGAATTGATTTCCGTCACAAAAACACACCCATCAAGTAAAAGTGCCAGTGGTGCTACTTCCGCTAAGGGTATCTCACGAAAACAAAGGAAAAAACAAGGAAAAAATGAGCAATTGCCAGAAATGCTGCCTCAATTAAAAGATACGGTTACTCGTTTTTTTCCTCTTGTATTACGAGTATTACGACCATGGTACTATGGGGCAGCAATTCTCCTTATCCTGATAGGCTTTTTCTATACCAACACCAGAGCAACAACACTTGGGATTATTTTTGGATTAGTATTGTTTGTGATCATGGCTGATAGACAAAGGATATTGGAAGAAAAGAGCAGGCTTTATATACTCATAGCCTGTTTGATACCATTTATCGCCTATTTTATGATAAATCCAGATACATCTGTGCTCAAAAGGTTTATAAATATTACTGATAGCCCGCAAATACAGGTAGAAACTTCTATTCCTGGGGTTGCAAAGGAGCCACAAGAGGTTGATATTAGCAGTTTTGGAAGCGGACGAATTGGGTTGTGGAAGTCAACCATTGGGGTGATTAAAAAACATCCTGTTCTGGGCATAGGGCTTGATACCCTGCAATTAGCAAATATAGGCACAGACAAGGCTCACAATGATTTTCTGGATGTAGCTGTAACTCGAGGACTAATCGGACTTTTGATATATCTGTGGCTTTTAGTAACCATTGCCTTAGTTTTTCTAAAAACATGCCGCAGGCTTACCGGGGATGTTCAGATTTTGTTTGTCTGCCTTGGGGCATGCGAACTGGGGTATCTTATCCAGAATCAATTTAATTTCGGACTGATATGTATTATGTCGTTATTCTGGTTATCCATGGGTATGATGATGGTTATCGGAGGGCTTGTAATTCGTCCTGAAATATCAGGAGAGGATAAACCGAGAATTCCTCTTGCTCCAATAAGGTGGCTGCTTTATTCTGTTTCGTTTATTGGGATAATAACAGTTATGTTTTTAGCCACTATCCAATATCGAGCTGACATCTGGTATCGAAAGGGATTTGATTTTGTAGAAAAACAGAGGTATGTAGAGGCTATCCCCTATTTAGAAAAGGCAGTTGAACTGTTCCCTTATGAAACCTGCTACTGGAAGGTATTAAACAGCATCTATGTGGAAAGGGCAAATAATGATGTTCAAAACAGACAGGTGTGGGTTAAAAAGGTGCTTGACGGCAGCCATCTACTTTTAAGATTTATTCACAAGGATGAGGGCTCATATTTTAATCTGGGTATGGTCTATTCTCTGATGGGTGAAGAAAAAAAGGCTGAGGAGTCGTATAAGAAAACAATTGCCCTGAGTAAGGGGCATACTAATGCCTATAACAACCTTGGTACCCTCTATGCCAATCAAAAACGATGGCAGGAAGCTATTAAAATGTTTGAAAAAACCCTGGAATATGACCCCAAACACCCATCGGCATTGGCAAACCTGAAAAGAGTATACGCTATTTCAGGCAAGCAGGAAAGGGTTTTTGAGGCAGACGAAAAATATGGCAAGGGTACGGAAAAGTATCTGAAACAGGCTGAGTCTTATTATAAAAAGGGAATGATTGATGAAACCATTAAGGCATTTCAGGAGATATTGAAGAGGGACCCGGAAAATATGGATATTCATAAAAACCTTGGCTCTATCTATTATCAAAAGGGGATGAAGAATGAGGCAAGGAAGGAATTTGAAAGGGTACTGGAGTTAAAACCAGATGATGAGTATGTAAAAGGATTGTTGAAAATGATGTAACTACTCGGACGATGATGGACGCGATGGACGCAATGGATGTAATGGACGCGGTAGCCGCAGATGGACGCGATGGACATGATGTCCATCATCGTCCATGATGTCTATGATGTCCATCAGTGTCCATCGCATCCATCTGCGGCTGAAAGGAGGTAACTTATGAGTATCAAGGATGATATAATATCAATGGCTACACAAGCCAGACAGGCTTCCAGAAAATTGGCTAATTTATCCTCTATGGTGAAAAATGATGCGATACTATCTATGGCTGAGGCATTATTGGATAATCTGGAGCAAATCTTAGAAGAAAACAGAAAGGATTTGGATAATGCTAAAGAAAGGGGACTCTCTGCTGCTTTGGTAGACAGGCTTGCTTTGAATGAAAAACGGGTAATGGCTATGGCAGCTGGCTTAAGAGATATAGCTGCCTTGCCTGACCCGATTGGGGAGATAGGCTCTATGTGCCGCAGACCAAATGGGCTTCAAATCGGCAAGATGAGGGTGCCGCTGGGGGTAATTGGTATCATTTATGAGGCCAGACCCAATGTTACTGCGGATGCTGCCGGATTATGCTTTAAGTCTGGTAATGCTGTTATCTTACGCGGAGGAAGTGAGGCAATTAATTCCAACAAGATCATTGCATCAACACTTGATAATGCAGCTACTTCAGCAGGTGTTCCTCAAGGCAGCATTTCATTAATTAAGAATACTGATCGTCAAGCGGTGCGGGAATTGGTGAAATTAAATGGGTTGGTGGATGTTATTATCCTTCGTGGCGGCAAATCACTCATCGAGACAATCGGGACAGAGTCTTCGGTGCCAATCATTAGCCATGGTGCGGGTAATTGCCATGTATTCGTGGATAAAGATGCTGCCGTATCCATGGCAATGAGGATTGTCTTTAACGCTAAGGTGCAAAGACCCGGGGTGTGCAATGCCATGGAATCTCTGTTGGTGCATAAGGATATTGCCATGGAATTTCTGCCAGAGATGATTGGCCAGCTTAAGGGGGCAGGGGTAGAGGTGCGGGGTTGCACGGAAACAAGGGGTATTGTCCCTGATATCCTTGAGGCAACAGAAGAGGATTGGGGCAAGGAATACCTTGATCTTATCCTGTCAATAAAGGTTGTTTCATCATTGGATGAGGCTATTGAGCATATCCATAAATATGGTTCATCCCATTCAGAGGCAATTGTTACCTCTTCATACGCTAATTCGGCAAGATTTTTGCAGGAAATAGATGCAGCAGCGGTATATGTTAATGCCTCCACAAGGTTTACAGATGGCGGTGAGTTTGGGTTGGGGGCAGAGATGGGGATAAGTACTCAGAAATTACATGCCCGTGGACCAATGGGGCTTTGTGAGCTGACAACTACCAAATTTATCATTCTTGGGAATGGACAGATTCGGGAGTGAAATTCATTGCAGGGATTATTCGGGCAGGGATGAACCCTGTCCCTACGAAAAAGGAGAAAAAATATCATGCAAGTCGAAGGAAATATCGTTTCATTATTGCTCAAGACAGAGGGATTGTTGAATGGACACTTTTTACTTTCATCAGGGCTGCATTCTGGGAAATACCTTCAGTGTGCCAAAATTCTTCAATACCCTATCTATGCTACCCATCTTGGGGCATCCATAGCTGAGCGATTTAAGAATCAAAAGATTGATGTGGTTATTGGTCCGGCTATAGGTGGGATAATTATTGCCTATGAGGTTGCAAGGGCACTTGGGGTAAGGGCACTGTTTGCGGAAAGGGAGGAGCAAAGAATGACGCTTCGTCGCGGGTTTGAGATAAAAAAAGGTGAACGGGTTGTGGTTGTGGAGGATATAATTACCACCGGAGGCTCTGTCCATGAGGTTGTCAGGCTTGTTCAGGGGATTGGTGGTGAGGTAGCCGGGATTGGGGCATTGATTGATAGAAGCGAAGGGCTAACCATCGCAGGCATAAAACCTGTTGTTCTTTCCACCATGAAGATAGAAACATATGATCCCCAAAGCTGTCCATTGTGTCGTGATAAAATACCATTGGTAAAGCCAGGGAGTAAGCAACTGCTTGGACAACAAGGTGCCAGAGTATAATCAAGAAGGGGGCAGGTCTCAAAAACCTGTCCCAGTTCCCCACTTTCGTGAGGACAAGCTTCACGAGGGTAAACTCCGGCAGGAATCCAGCACATTGTTGAGCAGAAAATCCTCACTTGGCGTGATTGGTGTAACAATTTGGCATAACTCTGTATTCCCGCCGGAGTTATGCCCTCCGTGGAAACGGGGGCGGGAATGACAAGCCTTCATGCCCCAGTGAACGGTTACCCATAGGCAATTATACCAATATCTGCTGTATGTTCAAAGAAATCAAACCTCTTCGGAATGGGCGTAATATCCATGGTATTGTCCATAACCATAATGGTATCCATAATTAGCGAGATAACCCGGAACAAAGTATTCTACACCGGTGAGAATATATCCTATGATATTGGCATGAGCATTTGACAGGAATGACCTTGCTCTATCAAGAGCCTCCCGTTGCGTTCTCCATGTTTGAACAACAACAACAACACCATCAACCAATGCTCCTAATATCCCTGTATCAGTGATGGCAAGTACCGGGGGGGTATCTACAATAACATAATCGAAACGATTTTTAAGCTCAACCAGTAGATCTCGCATCCGATGAGAGCCTAAAAGTTCTGATGGATTAGAGGGTATCTTGCCTGAGGTAAGTACGGTTAAATTTTCTGCTCTGGTTTTCTTAAACACAGCATCCAACTCTACCCCTCTTGTGAGGATATCTGACATCCCTCCCTCCATTCTTAACCCTAACAAATTATGAACATTTGGCTTTCTCAGATCGCAGTCTACTAAAAGAATATTTTTATTCAGGTCATGAGCCATGGCAACAGCCAGATTAACAGAGGTAGTTGTTTTGCCTTCACGATGAAGGGAGCTTGATAAAGCAATAAGTCGCGGGGGATTTTCAGGGTTTACCCGTTGGAGATTGGTTCGTATCATTCGATATTGTTCAGAGATTGGGGTTTTTGGGCTATGATAGGTTACAATTCGAGCATCTATTCCAGAATCATCCTTTGCATAGGCAATAGATGTGGCTAAAAAACCATCTGGTTTTTCCTTTTTCTTTGTTTCAGGTGTTTTCCTTTCTCTTATGCTTGTGAGTAGATTTTCTGGCAATGTCCATTCCTCCAGTATAAATTATTATTTTGTAGCACTCCCACTATTCTTTCCAAACACACTATCAAATAGATTTGACAGGGAAAGATATTGCATAAAAGGAGAGCTAATCTGTCCAAGGGTATCAGTTATCCGTGGCACTAAAGCCATAGGCACATAAACAATATCCCCGGAATCTAACTTTATATCCTTTTCCATGTTCCCCTTATAAAGGATATTATAAAGATTTATTATTTTTGTGACAGGTTGTGGTTTTCCGGGGGTAATGATCTTTACCCTTTTCAGGTCAGCATTTTTGGTTGGCAATCCAGCCTTTAAGACAGCCTCTCGAATAGTAATATATTCACCACCAATTGGGAATTTTCCCGGCTGTCTTACCTCTCCTAAGATATAAACCTTTTTGCTGAAATATCCAAGGATGGTGATGGTAATCTTCGGGGTTTCAATATACTTGCTGAGCTTTTCGTATAATATCTTTTCCAGTTCAACAATAGTTAATCCCTCAACCTTTATGTCACCGAGTATAAGTTGAGTAATATTTCCGGCAGGATCAACCTTAAATTCACCACTCATATCAGGATTTTCCCAGACAACAACTCTGATTATATCTTCAGGTCCAAGAAGATAAGAGGAACCTTCCTGAGCAAAACTAATACTGCTCACTCCAAGAAAAAAAAGAACTAAGCCAAGGATAATTATCTTTTGTAGCTTCAATTTATCTTCCCCCTTAATACTATGTAACTATAATACCATAATTTTTCTGATTTGTCAATAAAATTTATGACCTGTCAGGGCAAATCGCACCCTAAATTTGTTTGAGACTGTCTCATTCCAGTAATGTAGGGGCGAATAATCATTCGCCCTTACTGGATGTCCCCCTCTGGCAAGGGTAGGGGGTGGAAAAATCTGGCAAAATTTAGATGCGATTGACCTGGAGCCACAAGGGAAAATTCTTGACATCTTATTTAAAGAATGATATACTGTATAAACCCTTATGAACTTACCCAAGAAGAAATTGAAAACTTAAGATGCCAAATTGGCATCTTAACAGGCTGTTACGGAACTAAAAATCAAGGATACTGGCATACCACATATGGTATCTGGCAAGGAAATGTGAACAACATATTGTGTGCCTCTCATGCCAAATTTCTATTCCGTAACAGCCTGTCGGCATGAGGATAGACAGCAATAAATAAATTTACTCAGAAGCAAACCGTATGTTTGAAGAATTAGCCATCCTCAAGAAAAAATTAGATAGTTATCGTCCATTAGATTCTAATAAAATGGCTGCTATTGGAGAAAAATTAAGGATTGAATGGACATACAATAATAATGCCATTGAGGGTAACACCCTATCGTTATCTGAAACTGCCTTTTTCCTACGAGAAGGGCTAACCTCTAAAGGGAAACCACTTTCAGAATACCTTGAGACAAGAAATCATGCTGAGGCACAGGAGTATTATCAAGCATTAGATATGGCTGATAAAAAAGATTATACCCTTATTATCGAAATGATAGAACGGGAAGTAACCCGCACAATCACACTTATGCTTAATGTGATTGAAGGAAGGGATGCCTTCAGTAAAGAGGATTTGAAGAGAAGATTGGGAATATTTGAGGAAAGGATTGAGAAATTGGATAAGGATCCAATTGGCAAGGCAGTAGATGAAGAAAAGAGAAGACATTGCAGGGAACGAATATATCAGTTTTTGGAAAAACTGACTAAAGAGATGGTGGAAGAAAATAAATCAGAGATGGTGAGGTTTGGGGTTGAAGATTACTTAGAGCAGACAAGTAGTTATCCACTTCTTACCGCTGCACAGGAGGCACAACACTATATAAAACGATACATGTCATCTGTCTTACAGAATATTGCACAATACCTGAACAGTAGAAACATAATCATAACAGAGGAGACAAGGAAAGCTGAAGAAACAAGTATCCTGCAACTTAATCTAATTTCTCAACGAAAATATATTCCACAAGGGATTTTAACCTTTGTCATCCTACCTACCAGATTTACTATCATTATTGTTTTTACTATCAATATTTCAGGATTAGAAAAGGATGAGGAAATATTTGATACCACACAACAGGTAATAGATTATATTCAAGGCAGTGTCCTATGGGAAGATTGGGACAAGAAGACATTGGAAGACTTCTTTGTCAAGGCATTTACTGAATTCTTAAAACAAATTGAGTTAGAGATAGAAAAAAGGAGATTGAGAGAAAAGAGGATATGAGGAGAGAGGAGAATCCACCCCCTGCCCCCGCCAGCGGGGGATAAGGAAATGCCCAGAGTGGAAAGGAAAAGATGGTCACCTTTCCCTGTCTCCGATAGTGGAGGATAAGAAATAAAAAACAGGGAACAGAGGTCAGAAGTCAATTCTTGCAATCGCTGGTGGAGATAGAGGATTGAATGTTTGCTATACATCTTTTGTTGCTTTTTCTTGTCCTCAGCTATTGGGGGTAGTAGATGGTCGGTCTCTCGAATGTCAACTGTTTGGAGTATCTCTTGTCCCCCGCTGGCGGGGGCAGGGGGTGGAATTAAAAAAATGAAAGCTGACGATACAAATAATTTTGGTTATCAGAAAAATTTACAGCCTCTTGCAAATGCCTTGCGAAAGAATATGACAAAAGCTGAGGCTTGTTTATGGAAATTCGTTTTACGAGCCGGGAATATGAAAGGCTATGCCTTTCGTAGACAAAGACCTGTTCTTAATTATATAGCTGACTTTATGTGCATAGAGCTTAAACTCATTATTGAAGTAGATGGAATAACTCACAGTTTTGAGAAGATTGTTGAAAAAGATAGCATAAAACAAAAAGAACTGGAAAAGGCAGGATTTACAGTTATCAGGTTTACGGATGACAATATATTAACGGCTATTGAAGGTGTGGGAAAGGCTATTGAGATTGCTATAGAGGAGATTGAGGAAAGAGAGGATATGGAGAAAGAGGAGAATCCACCCCCTGCCCCCGCCAGCGGGGGATAAGGAAAAATGCAACGGATTTTTATAGCCCCCCCTTCCCCCTGCCGTGTGACATACCTTTTCGGTTATCCGGGCTGAGATGGAAAGGGTTAGATGAATCAAACCCCTACATCTGGAATTTTTTTCTTACTTTTGCCTATAGAGTGCGTGCAGTTCGGGCTTTTTAACTCATTAAGCAATGGAGGTTCTTATGAAAATAAAGTGTGAAATGTGTAGAAAAGATAAGGGTAGGCGAATATGTAAGCAATATGAGGATAAATTTATCTGCTCTTTGTGTTGTGCTAAAATTGGTAACCAGGAGTGTGAAGGATGCTAATATCTTGAAGAAATCAGAGAATATCGTTTGGCTAAAATCAAAGAATCTCCAAAGAAACACTTTATTGCAGAAATTAATCCTGAGATTGAAGATATTGTCAACCAAGCTTTGGCTATAGCCGAAGAAGGGGATATTAAAAAAGCACAAGACATTCTCATTGACCTGAAAAACAAACATTTAAGAGAAAATTATATGATATGTTTTGGATTGGGGGTTGTATATGCGTTCAAGGCTAACCACGATGAAGCTATAAGGTATTTTGAAAAATCTGTTGAAATTTTCCCTTATCTTGCTGAAGCCCATTTTAATATGGGGATTGCTTATCAGAAAAAATTTGACATTAAAAATGCAGTAAAATCATTCAGGGAGGTTTTAGCCATAGATAAGTCAGAGGATTACATGGTTAAACAGTCCCGGGACTTTATCAAAATAGTAGAGCAAATGGTGAAAAAAAACAATGGTATTGATATGGAAACATATTTTGAGGCTAATGATATATTTGACCATGCTTTTGCCTGTATGGAAAAAGGTGAATGGAAAAAGGCTTTGGAGGGATTTAAGGCAGTTTTGACTAAAGACAAAAATCATGCCCAGAGTTATGGAAATATGGGAATTTGCTATAGCTGTTTAGGGCAAAAAGAGGAAGCCATTGCATGTTTTGACAAAGCACTGGAGATTGATTCAACCTATGAATTGGCTATGGCTAATCGACGGATTACCGAATCCCTTACCCTTAAGGAAGGTGAAATATTAGACAATCTTGAGTTTGAATCTGTCAATTATTAGGTTGTAAAGAGGAAGTTATTAAAATAATCCTTATTTCAGAAATTAATACAGGGCATCTCTAAAAAATTAATCAGAAGCCGAAGATGACAAGGCACAAAAAAGCGGTGAAAGATACACTTTCGGCAAGGGGCTGAGTAGTTACGCAACAATGACAACTGGTGGTGCAGATTTTGGAAAAGAAAATATTTTCAGCATTAAATGATCGTATAAGAATAGAGCTTTCAGAGGATGAAACAAGGGCATATCTTGTTATCAACAGCCAGACAGGGATAAATCCTGTCCATACAAAGGATGGGATGCCTGAACTGAAGGAAATAGTTAATGCCTTGACAGAACTAAGGATACAGGACATTCTTGTTAGTGTTATTCAGGATGCATTAAAGGATGGGGCTACAGATAAACCATTATTAATAGCCAAAGGACTACCGCCAACTAAGGGCAAGGATGCTTCCTTTATCTATCGATTTGGTTCTTATCCAGAGGACAGGGAGATAGATGTTTTTCCCGGACAGCTTTTAGCCGTGAAAAGGCCACCAACCATTGGTAAATCAGGGATAAAAGTAACTGGAGAAATTATCCCACCCTTACATGGAAGGAATATTACCATTACCTCTGGTAGGAATACTTTTATTACAAATGATGGGATAAGCGTATTTGCCTTAGAAAAGGGCAAGGTGCATTGGAAGGGCAATAGTATCTTTGTGGATGAGATGCTGGAGGTGTCTGGTGATGTGGATAACACGACAGGCGATATCTCTTTTAAGGGAACAGTAATCGTTGCCGGTGAGGTTAAGGATGGGTTTACCATTAAGACTGATGGTGATATTAATATTGATGGTAATGTCGGGGCATGTACACTTGAATCAGCCGGGGATATTATTATAAAGGGAAGTGTGCATGGAAAAGGGGCGGCACAGATTTATGCTGAGGGAAAAATATCTGTTCATTCTATTTGTGAGGCAGACATTCAGGCAAAAAGGGATGTTATTGTTGAAAAGAGTATTGAAAACAGCACGGTTTTTGCCAGAAATATTCATATAGATAATGGTTTTATTTACGGTGGAGAGATAACTGCTTTATCTGGTATTATTGCCAAAAGGATTGGTATGACTGGATCAGAGGTAGTTACAGATATTCATCTAAAAGAGGGTGGAGAGGTTGTCTGTGCTCAGGTTTACCCAAAAACAAGGATTACTATGGGTGAAAAGCTGATTGAGATAAATAATAGTCAGCCGGTGACAGATGTTCGCTATACACACCCTTTGGGGAAGATATTAGAAAGCCGTGCTGCTATTACAGAAGAAATAAAACCTGATGAAAGGGCAAGCAGGATATTTGCAGAAAAGACATTCTCCGTGCTGCTGCGGGCAACAAGCCTGTTAGATGCACGGGATATAGGTGCCAGATTGCTTAACCTTGCCCCTTCAGAGGTAGATTCACAGATAGTGAATAGATCCGAGTCGGAAGATAATTTGTTCCTTATCCGTATATTTCGGCTCGGTGTGATCGGTAAATGGTTAGAATTAAAAAGAAAGGAACCTGCTTTTGGGATATGCTCTGACCAGAATGGACACTTTGAGTTTATGAATACTGAAACAGGACTTTTTTTAACCATAAGCCCTTCACTTGGCAATGGAAGAAAAATATCCTGTGAAGAGGTATTGGCATATATTAAAACCCATGATTTTGGTGAGGTTGATGAACAATTAGTAGAAAAGACGGTTAACGAGGCATTGAATATTCCTATCCGAATTGGAAAAAGGAGAAGGGTTTCTCACATTGATGGCAGCTTTCAGATAGAGGTATTGCCAACCTTGACTAAGGTACTTATCTTTGTTGTGCCGCCAAAACCGGGTGGGGTAGCCATTCAGTATGAAGAGGTTATGGAAGAGCTGAAGGCAAATGGGGTAATTTGCGGGATTAAAGAGGATGTGCTATCCGAGATTATTGATCCGAATTATCGTCCCTATGGTCCTGTAACCATTGCTGAAGAAACATTTCCTGTTCAGGGGGCACCGGCACA
>Ga0100401_1001494_pt1 | contig 19043 bp, 23 predicted proteins | sample CryGeymeta201525_FD_80421 | JGI IMG/M metagenome (GOLD analysis project Ga0100401, IMG submission 80421) | Groundwater microbial communities from Crystal Geyser aquifers in Utah, USA - Crystal Geyser metaG 2015-25 | ecosystem: Environmental > Aquatic > Deep subsurface > Groundwater | place: USA... | reverse complement strand
TCGCTTGCGCTCGGCAGCTGACCTCAATGTTATAGAGAAAGGGGAACGACATTGCTGAAAGCTGTCGGACATCAGCTAATACCGATTCCTGATATTTTAACTCACGGAAAGGATTTGAAAATGGGCAGTGAAAGGAAGAGTTTTTTGGGGAAGCTCAAAGCAGGGCTTGCCAAAACAAGGGAGATCCTTGTTAAAAATATTGATAACATCATCTTGGGGGAAAAGGTTATTGATCAGAGGCTCTTTGAAGAACTGGAAGAGGCGCTGATAACGGCCGATGTGGGACCGGCCTTTACCTATGATCTGATAGAGAGAATGAAAGAGCAGGTCAAGAGAAAGGAACTTAATAGCCCGGAACTGCTGAAAAGTGTCTTAAGAGATCATATGAGAGAAATCCTGGGGAAGAACGAATCCCCTCTGCTTCTTCCCCCGCATGAACTTTTTACCATTATGGTGGTAGGGGTCAATGGAACCGGTAAAACCACTACCATCGGAAAGATGGCGTATAGTTTTAAAGAGGGAGGGAGATCTGTCCTGCTCGCCGCGGCTGATACTTTCAGGGCTGCAGCAATCGAACAGCTTGAGGTATGGAGCCAGAGGGTGGGTGTTCCTCTAATTAAACAGAAGACCGGCTCAGACCCTTCCGCCGTTGTTTTTGATGCCCTGCATGCGGCAAAATTCAATAAAATAGACACAGTCATTGTTGATACGGCGGGCAGGCTTCACACCAGGGTTAATCTGATGGAAGAGTTAAAGAAGATGAAGCGCATCATGGGAAGGGAGCTTCCCGGCGCCCCACACGAGATTCTTCTTGTTCTTGACGCCACGACTGGCCAGAATGCCATTACCCAGGCGAAGATGTTCAACGACGAGATCGGCGTGACAGGGATCATCATAACCAAGTTAGACGGAACGGCAAAGGGAGGGGTAATCATCAGGATTGCCAGGGAATTTAATATCCCGATACGTTATATCGGTATCGGTGAAGGTCTGGATGATCTGAGAAGGTTTGACAGTAAAGAATTCGTCAATGCCATCTTCGGGGAAAATTGAGGACGGAAGGTTTGGGTGATAAGGGGTAACCATCCAAACGAAAGCAACACGACGACAACAAGATATGGGAAAAATATTTGCCGTTGGTGATATCCATAGTTGCCTGTTCAAGCTGAAGGAGATGATGACCCTGCTCAAGATCGATCCGGTGGCTGATACACTTGTCTTTGTGGGAGATTATATTGACAGAGGCCCCGATGCCTGTGGTGTTGTTGATCTGATCCTACGTATCAAGAGAACTGTGAACAAGGTTATATGCCTTCTGGGAAACCACGAGCAGCTATTCCTCGACTACTATCTTGAAAAGATAAACAGGAAAATCTTCTTGAGCAACGGTGGGATGAGCACCCTCTTGTCGTACGGTCTCAACGGGACATGTGATGGTAATACGACGAATATTCCGGAAAGTCATTTGCAATTCTTCAACTCCCTTTATCCCTACTATGAGACAGATGATTATATCTTTGTCCATGCCGGTTTGAAGCCCGGCATCCCTCTCGAACAGCAGGACAGAGACGATATTTTATGGATAAGGAATGAGTTTATAGCTTCCGCCTATGATTTTGGAAAGATCGTGGTCTTTGGCCATACACCATTTTCTGTGCCTCTGGTGGGTGTAAATAAGATAGGAATTGATACCGGGGCTGTTTATGGTGGGAAACTGACTTGCGTAGAACTGCCGGAGATTAAAATACATCAAGTCTGAGAAACAGAAAGCTCGATATAGTTCTTATAAGAAAAGTTAAAGAGTTGCTGTTGTGAATGTCAACGAGTTGCCGGAAAAATACCGCGCATTGCTTGCCGAAAACCACTCTTTGCGGGAAGAGAATGAAATCCTGAAGGCGCGATTAGGGATAACAGACCCGCCGAGACCGGAGCCGCCTCAAGACCCCGAAAACCATTTGTCATTGGCTATTGCGGTGTTGGAATCGCCGGGGAAAAATCCGCAACCGGGAACCCCAGGCCAATTCGACACGACGGAAAAGATACGGCTGTTCATGTCGTTGTTCAAGGGACGGGAGGATGTTTACGCCAAGAGATGGCAGAACAGGGCAAACAGGACAGGGTATGCGCCAGTTTGCCGGAATGAATGGAAATCTGGCCTCTGCCGGAAACCGGCAGTCAAATGCATCAACTGTCTTCATCAGTCTTACGAGGCCTTGGACGAAAAAGTCATCGAGTCGCATCTACGGGGTAATATTGTTGTTGGCCTCTACCCCCTGCGGCGGGACGAGACGTGCTATCTGCTGGCCGTTGATTTTGACGAACAAGGGTGGCAGGGGGACTGCGCCACGCTCAGGGAAGTCTGTGTCGCTTTCGGCATCCCCGTGGCCCTGGAGCGTTCCCGTTCCGGGAACGGGGCGCATGTGTGGTTTTTCTTTGAAGAACAGATTCCGGCAAGCCTGGCGCGGAAGTTCGGATCCGCTCTGCTGACCTGCGCCATGAACCGAAGGCATGAACTGACTTTCAAATCCTACGATCGCTTCTTTCCCAATCAGGACACCCTCCCGAAGGGCGGATTAGGGAACCTGATTGCCCTTCCCCTTCAAAAGGCCGCCCGGGAGCAAGGCAACAGCATCTTTCTGGATGAAAAATTCAGACCCTACGAAGATCAGTGGGGGTTCCTGGCCGGTGTCGGCAGATTGTCCGCAGAGGCGATCGGGGGTTTGATCCCGCAGTTAAGCCCCGGAAGCGAAATGGGGGCGCTCCGAAAGGACGATGAAGAAGCCGAGAAACCATGGGAAACGGTGCGAATGACATGGTCTGGCAGTGATTTCCCGCAAGAGGTGCGGCTGGTCAAAGCGAACATGCTTTACATCGAAAAAGCCGGGATTTCCCAACGGGGATTGAACGCGATCAAAAGGCTGGCCGCCTTTGGAAATCCGGAGTTTTACAAGGCTCAGGCGCTGCGGCTGCCGACCTATGACAAGCCGCGGATCATCTCGTGCTCGGAAGAAACCCCGACATATCTATGCCTGCCCAGGGGGTGCGAAACGGATGTCATAGACCTGCTTGATGAGGCCGGTGTAAAGGCTGAATGGTTGGACCATACCTGTCCGGGAAGGACCATCAATGTTGCATTCAACGGCAGCATGAGAGAAGAACAGATCCCCGCCGCCGAAGAGTTGCTGAAACACGACACTGGCGTCCTTTCGGCAACCACGGCCTTCGGAAAGACGGTTATTGCCGCGAAGCTCATCGCCGAGAGGAAAACCAACACGTTGATCCTGACGCACCGCAGGCAGTTGCTTTCGCAATGGACGGCAAGACTGACTGAGTTTCTGGAGATCGATGAAACGCTGCCCGTTTTAGAGAAAAAGAGGGGGCGAAAAAAGAAGCAAAGTCTGATTGGCCAGATCGGGGCCGGCAAGTTCTGTCCGAGCGGCATCATCGACATCGCGATCATGCAGTCCGTAAGCAGGGGCAACGATGTCAAGGAATGGGTCAAGCATTACGGCATGGTGATCGTTGATGAATGTCACCATGTCCCGGCTTTCAGTTTTGAACAGATACTCAAAGGCGTCCATGCGAAAACCGTGTATGGCTTGACGGCCACTCCAACGCGGCAGGACGGCCACCATCCTATCATCTTCATGCATTGCGGACCCATCCGTTACCGGGTGGATGCCAGAAAACAGGCGGAAAAGAGGCCCTTTGACCATTATGTCATTCCCCGGTTGACGGGCTTCCGGGCGCCACCGGGAGCGGAAGGGAATGACCCGTCAATTCAGCAACTCTACGCGGCCATTGCCGTGAATGAGCCAAGAAATGAGCGTATTGCCGAGGACGTCCTGAGGTGCTTTCAAAACGGCGGCAACGCTCTTATTCTCACGGAGAGAACCGCGCATGTGGCATTGCTGGCCGCGAAGTTGCGGGAAAAGTATCCCCGACGTGATTTCCTTAACCGGCGGAAAGGGGGCGAAAGAAACGCGGGAAGCGTTGGACAGGGTCTCCTCATCACCCGCCGACAGACCATTAACCCTGATCGCGACGGGGAGATACATCGGTGAGGGATTTGACGAACCCCGTCTGGATACGCTGTTTCTGGCCATGCCCATCTCCTGGAAGGGAACGCTCCAGCAATACGCGGGCAGGCTCCACCGGCTCTGTGAAAACAAGCGGGAGGTCCGTATCTATGACTATATCGACATTCATGTCCCCATGCTGGAGAAGATGTACCACAAGCGGCTGGCCGGATACGCCTCGATCGGATACAAGGCGCGGGCGGCAAACGTTCCCGATGATTCCATGAACATCATCTTCGACAGCACAACCTTCCTGCCGGTCTACAAAAACGACCTGCTGAACGCGGCGCGGGAGATCATGATCGTCAGTCCGTTTGTCACGAAAAGGCGCGTGACGCAGATGCTGCCCTGGACAGAAAGGTTAAGGCCATTGTCGTTACAAGGCCGGCCGCCGACTTCAGAGAGAGGGACCGTCAGACACTGGAGGCGACCTTGGCGTTGCTGGTTGCCGCAGGCGTCCAGGTGATCTTCAAATCCAATATTCATCAGAAATTTGCGATCTGCGATCAGAAAATCGTCTGGTACGGAAGCATCAATCTATTGAGCTTCGGCCGTGCGGAAGAGAGCATCATGCGGCTCGAAAACCCAAGCATCGCCGACGAATTACTCGGAAGCATCCAGAAATAAACCATCCGATTCTAGAAAAAATTCCCATTTTTGAAGATTATTGGGGATGTGTGCTCCGAAATGATCAAAAGGGCAGGAATGGAAATTGTGCATGAAACTCGTTTTTCACCGATCTTTGACAAGAGAAGACAATTCCACCCATGCGTGTATGAGCCAAGCATCGCCTATTTATGCGTATATTTGCAGGAAAAAGCGGTTGACAATCGGTAAGAATCGCCATATTGTGCCACATATTCAGGGCAAAGAGTATGAAAAGTACTGAGATCATCGAAGCCCTTCGGCAAAAGCTCACCGTGCCCGGTGGGCGGCATTTATATGGCGTTTTGGGCACCTACGGCCAGCTTGACGGATTTGCCAAGAAACTGGCCAGGCCAGGACGACAAACGGGGAGCCATTCCCCAAACCCATAAACGTCAACAAGGGCATCCTGGACGCCATACCGGACAACGAATTCAAACAACTTGCGGAAAACGAAGCCAAATATCCGGAACCCACGGCAGCCCATGTGGCCAGGGCCTTCGAGCAGTTCCTGCGCGCGAATCTCACCGGCCAGGGCATCCTGGTTCTCTCCAATCTGGAGATGCTCTTTGCCTATCACATCGAGCTGAACCTGCTCCGGACTATGGCGGCAGACGAAGACCGGGTGCTGCTCCTGCTGCCGGGTCGGCGGTCACGGGGCCGGATCATCATGTTTCACGAAATGGAAGGGGGCGACTACACGCTGCTCACGAACCTGATAGCCGAAAACCATCTCTGGGAAATTCGAGAATGCGGAATGCGGGAATGAGAGAAAAGGCGAAGAGGTAAAAAAATGAAAAATGAAACTACTGGAACCGTCGTCAGGCAAATAGCAGACATCAGCCGTGAACTAAGTGATAGGTTTACGGTGCTTCGAATCGGCGTATTCGGGTCCTACGCTAGGGGAAATGAAAGCCCTGAAAGCGATGTGGACATCATCGTGGAAATGGCTGAACCTACCTTTGATAATTATATGGATCTCAAATTTAGGCTGGAAGAGGTGCTTCAGAGGTCTGTTGATCTGGTCATAGCGGACACCGTAAAACCCCGTCTCAAGCCTATTATAGAACGGGAGGTGGTCTATGCCTAGAGACCCCCGTCTATATCTGGACGACATCCTGGAGGCGATCACCCAAATCCGGGAATACACCGCATTAACGGATTATGAAGCGTTCGCGCAGGACCGGAAGACCCAGGATGCCGTAGTGCGGAATCTTGAGATCATTGGCGAGGCGGCTGGCCGCTTGCCGGAATCCATAAAGGTCGGTGCAACGGATATTGAATGGCGTAAAATAGTTGGGCTGCGGAACATACTGGTCCATGAGTATTTTGGTATCAGCCTTCCTGTGATCTGGGACGTGGTGCAAAACAAACTGAGGCCGCTTGAAACCGCCTGTCGGAGACTACTGGAAAACGATACACTTGATACGAATAGGCAGGAATAATGACTAAAGATACAAGAGAAAATTATTCCGCATTGGTATCCCCAACAGCAGTTCCCAACTTATTTCGGACGTTGGCAGACTGACCTTCGTCCTCATGGGATTAAGACGATTGATGAGATTTATACGAAACGAAATCTATGGGCCTTGTCAATATGGCGGTCGGTTGGCCATCCGATAGCTTCGCCAATTTCAAGCATCATTTGTTTCGCACTGACAGTAATGGCCAAAGGGACATCGCGTATGTGCCAATATGACGCCAAATGGTCATTCCCGTATCCTATACTTACGGGCACCTACTATTTGCCACCAATATTCAAAGAGCCAAATGTCTTCAAGGCAATAAGTGATAAATTGAATGCAATTCTGGAAGGACGTATTTCAGCAGACAACTGTGACCCTGCATGGATATCCACCCAAAGCGCAGTCGATTTGAGTGCAATTGCGACAGGAATAGTTGATTATATATTTACCGACCCCCCATATGCCGGGAAAGTTCAATATGGTGAATTGAATTTTGTATGAGAAGCTTGGCTTGGATTTGATGTCGAATGTCACAAAGAAGAGATCACAGTAAGCGATCACAGATTAATTACGGAGGCTGATTGGGGCAAGTGGATGGTTTGGGCTATGGGGGAATGCTTTAGGGTTCTCAAACCTGGGAGGTGGTTATCTTTATGTTATCACGATACCTCAGAAGGAACGTGGGCGCTGATACAGGATATCATGGCAGAAGTGGGATTTGTTACAGATCGAACAGAATCTGCTTTGTTTATTGAGACCCTCAGCAAATCCTACAACCAGTATACTGCCGACAAAGTCAACAAACGTGATCTCGTTATTAACTTCCGCTCGCATTCCCAAGGGGGCAAAACCGAATCAGAATATCAGCGCCGCCCAGAACTTCGGCTTCAGCCTGAACATAATGAAACATTCATGAGCCATTGGCTCACAAAGGAGAATGAAAATAAGTCAGGCGAGACGCCTGACCTACTTTTCGAGGGCAATTATCCACCAGTAGGACAGGCGTCTCGCCTGTCAAAAGGTATTTTCAGGTGAAACCCTCATGAGCCCGCGGCTCACAAAGGGGCATGAAAATATAAACAATGGTCTATTTTCGGAGCAAAAAGAGCGCCGAAAAGGAGCTGGATGTTTCAGGAAACGCCTATGTTCAGGACATGTGGACCTTCATCGACGACAAGTTGGGCGATGACGGACAAACCATAAAGGTGGACACCCTCTACAAGAACTTCATGGGCATAGGCGGACCGAAGGACTATGGACTCACCCGGCGGATGGTTCAGATCTATCTCCTTTGCCTTGTCCGGGACGGCCGTGTGCGGATTACCGTAGGGGCGAAGGCCAGGCTTGCCTCGCCCATGCTCGATTATTCGAATATCGCCGATGTGGAATTCTCCACCAAGGTTCTGGATGCTTTGGGCGAGGTTCAGAAGGTGGCCAAACCTGAAAACTGGGAGGTGCTCAGGCCCTATGCTGAGAAGCTCCTTGGCATTGAGATCCCATCCACGCAGGATGATGCCCTTATCACGGAGTACCGGGCCAAATTGCGGCAGCTCTTTGCGCAGGAAAAGGAGGCATCTTCCAGGACTGCAAGCCGCGCTCAAGGCCTGTTTGATATTTTGAAAACGGACAATCCCTACGAACCTGAGCTGGCGCAGGTCGTAAAGCTTTTCTCTGCAAACGTCGAAGGCGGTGATGACATCCATCTCATTCTTTACGCCCTGAAAGAGGCCATGAACTACCAGGCCTTCGACACGAATAAGGCGACCCCGGCGGAGGTTGACGACCTTGCCAATCGCCTGAAGAACTACCGCGACGTTCGGGCATTTCTCGAATATGAGCCCGAGATGAGAACCGCCCATGCCTATTGCGCTGTCACCCTGGGGGATGCAAGAGAGTTAGCCCAGGCGCGAAAGGCCATTGAAGGCGTTCGAGCCAAGCTCCTGAATCTGAAGGAGTACATAGACTCCGACGTTCAATTACTTGACGATGCATCCCGGCGAAAGATGGAGGTGTTTTTAAATCCCACTGTGCGCGAACGCCTGGAACAGGGAAAGACGGAGCCGTCCATCGCCGGTTTGCTGGCGTACAAGACTACCGAAGCGCTGCGTGCCTATCTCATCAAAGCGGTGCAGGAAACTCCCGGCACCGTGGACATCATTAACCGATACCTCAAACGCATTGTTGTGAAGCGAGTCAGAATCGCCGATTTCAGGCCCAAAGTAGGCACCATCCAGAAGGACCAAGTCGGTGAAGTAGCCGAGGAATTCGGCCGGTTTCTGGAAAAACAGTTCACCGATCATGAGGGAGATGATGATGCCCTTCCCATGCTCCAGTTGGAATAGGAGTGCGAACCAATGCTTTCGAGCTGGGTTCTTGAAAAGTTGGAGGCGTTGAAGGATGAGCAGATTCTGCTTGTCCAGAATTCGCTTCGTCTTCTTCCGGAAGCGGACGGCGCCGTCCACCGGTTTGCCAATGAGAGCGGATTTACGGTAATCATCGCATCCACGAATCTCGTCTTTAGAGAACTCTTTGAAAAGGCGGCCATTTCAAAGGACGCAAAGAAGCTCCTGCTTATAGATCGCGCGCCGGCACGAAGAAGGGCTCAAGCATCGTTATCGAAAGCGCCCCCTCCTTTCTATCCTGATCTTCTTTCAAAAACTGCGGCTGCGGCGCATATCGATATCAGTTTACGGCAGTTCCTCATCGAAAAGACAGGGGACCCGAACTGGCCTCAGGAATCCAATGATCCACGGTTCGCACGGCTGATTACCGGATGCATCGACGCGGTTCTCAAAGCACACGCGAGCCTGCGCGTAGCCCATCCGACGCGGTTTACCGATCACGATTTCAAAACGATTGTCGCCTATTCGGCGCTGGGCGTTCCCGACGCCGCCTTTAAGCGGCTGGAAGCAAGAAGCTACTGGCGCATCGGCCTTATCGGATATCCGGCGCTGGAGGAGCTTGATACGCTCGCTCCGGAAGTTGCCCATTCCATCCGCGCCGAACTGCGCAGCGCCCCAGCGCCCTCTTGCTGGTTTGCGGACTCGCCTCCGGAACTGATCGTCAGGGCCTTTTATCTCTCAACGATACTGATTCAGCATGTCGATCATTGGAAGCTTTTGCTTGCCGGTATCGACCCGGACCTCAAGGCCTTCAGCGAGATGGATGCCGCCCTGATCCGCGAAGCCGCTCCTGAACTCGTTTCGATCGATCCCCAAAGGGCTCATCGCGACCTTCAGGAGGTGGAGAATTCCTTGTCCAGGGAGGCGCTCAATCTCATCCTCCTCGACCAACTCGGGATTACTGCAAACGGCCGTTTTGCCGAGGTGATTGCCAATGAACGTTATTCCATTATCAGCAGCATATCAAGGACATCATCGACACTGAGGTCATGGCCATCATCCGCGGCCTGTCACCGGATACCAAGGTTTTTGTTGTGGCTGACCACGGATTCGGCGTTATCGGTCGTGAGCGGATCAAGATTGATCCGGCATGGTTGAATGAGGCGACGGATTGCTTTTATCTCAACGCATGGCTACGGCAAGCATTGGGGAGTGTCGTCGCTTCCCGGAGGGTCCGGGACAACGTTTGGGAGTTCCCTGTCTCTGATTTGCGAATGCCTGATTCCGTCGAGGTTTATGACCGGGCCGCGAATCGTACCTGGCAAAAGAAATACGCATCAATCATTTTTCCGCGCACAGGCTACGCCTTGGCCAGGCCGAAGTCGAACTTCAACCCGGACGCTTATTCCCATGGTGGGATTTCAATTCAGGAGATGCTGGTGCCCATGCTCGCCATGCGACTGAAAGCGCCGGAAGAGGAACTGCTTGTCCTCGGCTTGATTGCCGGTCCGTCGGATCTGATCGAAGGCGAAGAGGCTGAGTTTCGGATGCCCGTTCAACTCACTCAATCTCATAAGAATCGTGAAATTCGGATTGAAGTGCAGGCAACCTATCAGAACAAGGAAGGGACGACATCGATACCCAACCAAGTGCAGTATGTATCGGCGACGGGTGGGGATGCTGTTTTCCGATTTATACCGGATGCGGCGGACGCCTCCGATGAAGAGCGGAAAACCGGCATCATGGAAAGAACGTTAAGAATCAGCATCACGTACCGTGAAGTGCAACGCATGGTAAGGAAGGCGCGGATAATCCGATTTTCCTTGCGACTGAATTCCGAAAAGATCGTGCGCAGAGTGCCGGCCCATCTGGGGAAAATATTGGGTCTGACCCCGAGAAGCATGAAATGAGAAGCATATGAATCTGAAACTGAAAGAGGTTTTTAAAGGGAAGGTTGTCAATAAGGCCCATACGATCAATACGGGCGTTGACGAGTTTCCTCGCTACGTCCTTGAATACCTCATTGACAACTACTGTTCGGAGGAAACCTTCCACGAGGACATGGAGAAGGTTGTGAGGAGACTGAAAGAGACCTTTGTGTACGGAGCGGAAGCTGAGAAAATCAGGTATTATATCCGTGAAAACCGCCGCCATTCCGTGATCGCAAGTCTGGAAACCCGGCTGGTCGAAACGGAAGACAAGTACTGGGGTTCCATTTCGGCGATCAACGAAAATTTTGTGAACATTCCGGAAAACATCGTCCGGCAGTATCCCATGCTCCTTTCCGGCGGGATGTGGGGCACCATCGACCTGACCTACGATGAAACCGAGATTCATAGCAAGAAAATCAGGCCCTTCAAGATCACCGGATTTACACCCTTTCAGGTCAGCGTCATCAATCTGGACGAATTCATAGAACGGCGAAAGGAATTCTCAACAGAAGAATGGATTGATGTACTGGTCAATTCCTGTGGCCTGGATCCTGCACAAATGACTCAGCGTCAGAAATTACTCTACCTTTGCCGCTGCATCCCACTGGTCGAAACGAACGTCAATATGGTGGAGCTGGCGCCTCGGGAAACCGGCAAAACCTATCTATATCGCAACATCTCATACTATGCGCACGTGCTTTCCGGCGGTAAGGCAACCCCTGCCCAGCTTTTCATCAACATGAATTCGGGAAGGACTGGAGAAGTCGGCGTCCGTGACGCCGTTGTTTTTGATGAAATTGCAAATACCGATTTTACTGACCCCCGATCCTTCGTGAGTATTATGCAGGGGTACATGCAGGATGCAAAATTCAGCAGGGGGAAGAAAGAAATCCTGGCCTTCGCCAGCCTGGTATTCGTCGGTAATCTCGATGTGCAAGGCAATCTGCCGCACGAGAAATATTATCACCTCTTTGAGCCGCTGCCGGATTTTCTGCAGGTCATTGCATTTCTGGACCGCATTCATGGCTATCTTCCCGGCTGGGAGATTCCCAAACTGGCGCCGAACAGCTATTCACAGGACTATGGGTTTATTACGGATTACTTTTGCGAAATCATGCACGAGCTTCGCCGTATTGAGTTGCTTGGTACGGTGCGAACCCGCTTCGATGTCGTTGATCATGCCAGAAGAACCCACGGCGTTTCCGGACGGGATCAACGCGCCGTCATGAAAACTACCTCAGCTTTGCTTAAACTGCTTCATCCTGACGGACGGATTACCGATGAGGAGCTTGAAGAAATCTTGAGTTTGTCCTGTGAACTGCGTCAACGAGTGCGAGATCAACTCCGTCTGATAGCGCCCGGCGAATATGACCGTATCTCGTTAGGCGCACTGATGAAACCGTCGGGAAAGCAAGTTATCCCTGAACTTCCGGACAGCAAACGTGTTCAGCGCGTTGTTCTTCCTGATCAGCCTTCCGTCGGTGAGGTCATAGGATTGGCTGTCGAAGGGGACCATGGTTGCATCCTCCACTTTGAGATGCAGGCGACCAAAGGGTCTGGGCGCATCGTGCCGCTGGGATCAATCCAAAGGGTCATGCGGGAAAGCATCGAAGCGGCGGCGCAGTATATCCGGGCAAAGCATGAAGACCTCGGGATAAGCGCCGAATGGCGTAAAAGCTATGATGTTGCGGTACTGGCGACCTTTATGGGCGTTCCAAAGGAAGGGCCATCTGCCGGCATCACGATCGCGACCGGGATCGTGTCAGCCTTAAAGAAGCTCCCCGTTCGTAACGACCTCGCCATGACGGGCGAAAGGTTAACAAAGACGTCTCGTGCAACCAAAATGGTTGGCATTTCATGCTTGAACAGGTAAAAATACCACCCTTAGCGCTTCAAAGTGTCCACTCAATCCGCAAATGCTCATTTGACGTTCCAGTCATTCAATAGTTTAATAATGTTCATATTAGATGACAACAGGCCTACATAAACACCCATATTAAAACTTTGCCTTGACAATGGTTTAATTTTGTGATTTTTTGATGACTATGGCTACGAAAAGCAAAACAAAAATAAACCGTCTGATAAATCAGTGGACTGCCGGTACGTCCGGAACCACGTCCTATCTTGTCGATTCCGGATTCAGTCGAGATCTGCTCGTAAAATATAAGAATAGCGGCTGGCTAGAGCCGTTTGGGCGAGGGGCATATATACGTTCCGGGGACAAGGTGGATTGGCCGGGCGCTCTTTATACCCTTCAGAATCAGCTCTCCCTTCCTGTTCATACGGGAGGGAAAACAGCCTTGCAATTGAAAGGATATGCCCATTACCTGCCGGCAAGACAGAATAAAGTTTTTCTGTACGGTCCTCGGGGATTGATATTACCGGCCTGGTTCAAAGGGGATCGTTTCGGCGTCGAGTTTGTTGTGACGCGGACGAATCTCTTCCCTGCGGATTGCCGGGAGGGATTCACTGATTTTAAGGAACGTGATTTTTCGGTCAGGATAGCGGCCCCGGAAAGGGCGGCCATGGAGATGCTTCATCTGGTGCCCAAAGAAGTCAGATTCGACGATGCCCAATTGATCATGGAAAACCTGGTTGCCCTTCGTACCGATGCTGTCCAGTGGCTGCTGGAGGCATGCCGATCCATAAAGGTGAAAAGACTTTTTCTTTATATGGCGGAGAGACAGGAACACACCTGGTTGTCGAAGCTGGATTTATCAAAAATCGATCTCGGGAAAGGGAAGCGGATGATCATACCGCATGGCCGGTATGACTCGAAATATCAGATAACCGTTCCCGTTGATCGTGAAGGAATACCTGCGTGATCGATACAGTTTACTTCAAACAAGCCGAATTACTCCTGCGGACCATTCCGTTAATCGACAGAGAAGCCGTCTTCGCCCTGAAAGGCGGGACGGCGATCAATTTTTTTGTCAGGGATCTTCCCCGTATCTCCGTAGATATTGACCTCGTATATCTTCCAGTTGGTGAAAGGGATTTATCCCTCCGGGAGATAAGCTTTGCTAGAGAAGAACTGGTTTCCATGATCGTAAGAGAACTGACCCTCCAGGAAAAACAATTCATTGTCTCCATCAAAGAAGGGACACCTCGGTGGGAGTTGATAGGTATTGAAGGGGTTGAGAACCTGCCCGCCGTCAAGTGGAAACTTTTGAATATCGGTCGCATGAGCTCATCAAAACACAAAAAGGCGGTTCACAAACTGAGAGATTACCTGGGAGTATAGATGACTGCTTTTATGGGCTTATCGCCTTTCCGGCAAATAGTTTTCGAAAATAATGCCATAGAAACGGAAAGAAACTGGCCGATAATTTCAAAGTAGCAGGCTCTGAAGCCCCCGAAGCCCATGCCGAAGTTGACGCATGGGCTCATCTTTTTCCGGCTAAAAGTTTCTACAAGTCACTGATTTTATATGGCGAATGAAGACTTTTTCGCCCCTGGAGGAACTTTTTTGACGTAAAAGGACGTTTTTCAGGAGGATGGTCATGCACAGCCCCGTACCGACAGACACGACCCGCATCGTCAGGAATACCTTCATCGACATGGCCCTGTACCTGGCATGCCTGTTTCTCCTCCACGGCGCAAGCGACATCGCACGGATGAAGGTTACGCCAAGGCCATGAAAAATCTCCAGAAAATCGACATTCCGAAACCGAAGATCAAACGAAAGTCCACCATGGATCGCTTTCTCAAGAAGTTGGAGCAGGAAAGAATCTGATCGAGGGCTGTCCGGGGGTGAATCTCAAGAGAGGTGAATTATGCATGAAAGGAAGCATCTGTTACTATAAGCAGAGAGGGTACTATTACGTCTCCTGGCTCTATAAGGGAAAGCACTACAAGATATACCAAATATAGCGGTGAAAAAATCTATCACCGCAAGATCGCGGAAAAACTTCTGGCCTGCATGCAGGCGGACGAGGGAAGCGGATTCTTCCGAATCGAGAAATACACAGAAGTGAAGGTAGAGGCAAAGCGAAAAATCGTCGCCGACATCATCAGATTACGTAGGCACTCCATAGGCACCAGCGCCGATAATAAAACCTGATAAAATTAAATAAAACATTCATGAGCCATTGGCTCACAAAGAATGATGAAAATTGCAGTCAGGACAGCCGAGACAGCTGTCCTACCATGGATGGTGATTTTATAAACCAGCAGGACAGGCGTCTCGCCTGTCAAAGGGGCATTTTCAGGCAAATTGGCGGAAGTGCATGGGAATCGAACCCACCTGGGACGGTTTTAGCGCCCCACACTGGATTTGAAGTCGAACAATAGGATAAGGCGATTCCCCAATGTTCTTTGTTTTGTTCAACATACTGATTATGCAGAAACACAAAGTCCCTGATATTAAAACTCACTAAACAGCGTTCCTCCCGCACGGCAAGCGCAAGTTGTTCACTGTCAGTTTTCCCCTTTCTTTTCAGATCTTGAGCATGAACGACATCAAATCCCCTTTGCCGCAATGCATAAGCAAGACCTGCGTGGATATCCTCATCTAAAAACAATTTTAGTTTCATCAGCCGCTGTCATTACTGTTCGGGATGAGATTGAACCTGATTCTTCCAGTATTCAATATTAGCTATTTCTTCCAAATCCAAATTAATCTCGTCCTGATGGTCAAAGTAATAAGCTAACGCTGAATGAACTTGGGATGGAGTCAGATGATGTAAGCTATCGAGAATTTCATCAATACTCATGCCAAGCTGATAATATCCGGCAATACAGTTGACGGTAATTCTCGTTCCCTCGATGACTGGCCTTCCCCCTGCGATACCAGGATTCGACATGATGTAGGGATAATCAAAAAATTTACAGTTACAAAATGGTTACAATCCGGGCATGCCGCAAATTGAAAAGACCTCCGTGGAAGAGAGGCCTTTTCGTAACAACTTGATATTACTGGCGGAAGTGCATGGGAATCGAACCCACCCGGGACGGTTTTAGCGCCCCACACTGGATTTGAAGTCCAGGAGGCCCACCAGTGACCTTGGCACTTCCGCGCAGGATGTAAAGAACTTTTTGCAAATGGTTATGGGTATCCAGGCTGGGCCGTCTGTGCGAGAGATGTATCAATCAATTGCACTGTCACCTCATCACCTTTCCTGGCCGACGCTGCATCCTCAGGCAGGATGATGAGTCCGTTCGCCCTGACCATAGACTTCAGGATGCCGGACCCCTGCTCACCTGTGGTACTGACGGTATACATTCCCTCTTCGTATTTGACCATGGCCCTGACGAAGTGTTTCACCCCTTTGCTTTTCTTAATATCTTCATGGAGGAGGGCCTTGATCGTCCTGCGGAACAGGTCTTTGTGGCCCATCATTTTGAGTATAGAGGGCCTGATAAACTGTTCAAAGGAGATCATTGATGATACCGGGTTGCCGGGTAGTCCAAAAACCGGAATCCCTTCCATGGCGCCAAAGGCAAGGGGCCTCCCCGGTCTCATTGCTACACGCCAGAATTCCATGGCATTCCCTACTTCTTCCATGATGTCCTTCACAAGATCATAATCTCCCACCGAGACCCCGCCTGATGAAATGATGATATCCGCCCGCAGGGCAGCCCGGAACTTAGCGATCAGGTCTTCTCTCGTATCTTTTGCTATCCCGATATGCAGCGGGATGCCGCCGCAGTCCATCACCTGGGCGGTAAGGGAATAGCTGTTGCTGCTGATGATTTTCCATGGTGATGGCATCTCGTCAATATCGTCCAGTTCGTCACCGGTAGACAGAATGGCGACAAGGGGCCTCTGATGAATATATATAAAGGAACGGCCCAGAGCGGCCAGCATGCCTACCTCTGCCGGTCTTATGATCTCTCCCCGCGGGATTACCAGTTCACCCTTTTTGACGTCTTCTCCCGCATACCTGATGTCCTGTCCCTGTTTTGTCTGTGCATAGACCTTTACCCTCTGCCCGTCCTTCTCGGTATCTTCCATTCTGATGACGGCATCCGCCCCCTCGGGCACAGGGGCACCGGTCATGATCCTGGAGGCGGTACCAGGTTCCACACTTTTCCGGGGGATATGACCAGCGGGGATATCTTCGATGACACCAAGGATAACCGGGGTTTCCCCCGTCGCCCCCACTGTGTCCTGGGAGCGGAGGGCATAGCCGTCCATCGCCGAGTTGTCCTTCGGCGGGATGTTACGTCTGGCGTATATATCTTCACCGAGAACCCTTCCCAGGGCATCCAGGAGACTTACCTTTTCCAGCCCGAGAGGGACAATCTTTTCAAGAATATGGTTCAGGGCGTCTTCAACGGTAATCATTTTCCTCCGTTTTGCAAAGTTCCTACAATGTAACCAAAGTTTCCCACAAATAACCGGAAACAGTTGAAATATCTATACTTCAATCTCGAGTCTGTACGTAATTTTATTTTATGCCTATATTCATGAGGTGTGATTTAGTTACCAGGTGTTCACACCCCAGGTTTTTCAACAATTCTATTTGCGGTTCGGTTGGGGTGGTAATCTTTCTGGTCTTGATATTCATAGATTTTATGAGAATTTCGTTGACTAAACAGGGAGATAATGCCTGGTAGATGGACTCTGAGGACTTGAACAGTTCTCTCAAAGCCCCACTTTGCTTTACCATATTGACCAGAGTGATGTTTATCAAATAGGACAGTACACAAATAGTATAATGGGCCTTAATGCTGGGGGGTAGATATACATAAAAGGGCTCAATCTCGACGAAGGATTTGAGGTTTTTAAAGGCTTCTTCGATTCTATTCTTCTGTCGGTAAGGTTTTATAAGATCCTTGGACTCCATCTTAAATTGATTTTGCTCTTTCTCATAATGGTTAGTTACCAGTATCCAGAGTCCATCAACCCTTTGAACCTCTTTGCGATGTTCTTCATCAATCCTTCCGATAATCTTAAACGAATGGACCAGTTTTAACTTACCGGAGGGAAGCTCTTGCTCTATTTTTATCGGTTCAAGGGAATCTATCAGGAGGAGCTTTTTTAAGCCCAGCTTTTCTATTTGCTGATCGATGCTTTTCTTAGTGGCCTCATAGCTCCTTCTCTTTTTGGCCAAGAGAAGTTCTCGATTCTTTTCGACGACAAAGGACATGCCCTTTTCGATCTTCTTCTGCCGGGCCTTCCGCGCTTGATAGAATAAGAAGGGGTTAAAACAGAGGATAAATCGTTTTTCATCCTTAAGCCTGAGTTCCCGATAATAGAGGGTGTCATCGTACTTAGAGAAGCTGCTTTTTAAAAGTATCTCTTCGGCTTCTTTGAAGACATTCTCACAGTTGAAGGATTCGAATAAGGAGAACTCAATCTCCCTGAAGGTGGCAATTTGATCCTTGTCCAGAGCAGAGATGTACTTGAGTTTCTCTTTTTCTATCTGGTTGAGATTATCTTCAGAAACCATACCCCGGTCAAAGACCAAAGTGACCTCTTTGAGGTTAAACTCTTTTTTAACTTTTTCAAGGAGTTCGACAATGGTATTCACATCAGCAGTATTGCCCTCCATAACCTCCCAGTAGAAGGGATAGCCCTGATAAGATATGATCAGGGAGAGGACAATATGGAGCTTAAAGCCCTCCTTGCAATGACCGAATCTGGCCAGGGAGCACTTGCTGCCGGTAATGGTACTGGAGGTTAGATCGTAGAAGATGATATGGCTGGAATCTAAATTTTGTATCCTCCGAAAGAGATGTTTGGTTAAGGCCTCCTTCTCCTTTTCAATCTCTTCCAACTCTCTAAATATTCTACCCTTATTTATCTTGGAGCAGGGGATACCCAGGACGTTCTCAAGTACTGTTTCTCGATACCACTTACCTATTTTGATCTTGCTTCCGGGATCAAGGCATTTATTGATGGTAAATATCCTGGCCATATGATCAGTCTGAACATCTTTTCGGAAATTTAGGGGAAAAACATTGTCCAGAGACCAAAGCTCCCAGAGGTGATTGATCACAGCGCAGTCCAGATATCTATAGTTTCTCTCTACAAAGAGATCATCCCGGGTAGTGACAAATGCCTCTGGATATGATAGAGCCTTACAGATGGATTTGATTCTTATCGCCTCTTCATTAGATAAGGCACCCAGATTGGAAAGGATTCGCCTCTTATTTTTGCCTTCTTCCCTGTAGGCTTCGGCCAGGCTATAATAGTGATAAATTTTATCACCTCTACGTTTTTGATGGGTATGCAAATGAATATTTCTTGACATCGATTTTTCTTGTCTGTGCGTAATTAAAATTACATAAATCTTTTGTAGCACAGCATTAACATGATGTCAAGAAAAAAATGTCTGTACGTAATTCAAAATGGCTGAAATCAAATAATGGTAGTATTTCAATATGTTAGAACTTTCGCCCCTCCCTTAGTGGGAAACTTAGGATGTAATAGAGGCTCAATTCCCTGAATGAGCGTTTACAGAAAACTATCTTAAACGATCTACCTTGTCAATATCTAATCAAAGAGTATGTCATACCATTTCGCTTTCTTTGGCTAACTTTGTTGGCTTCGTCGTCGGCGTCCTCGACGTATTAGTAATACGCCTGCGGCGACTCCTCCTTGCCGCCGCGTTATCCTTTGAAAGCGAAATG
>Ga0100401_1001474_pt1 | contig 19197 bp, 12 predicted proteins | sample CryGeymeta201525_FD_80421 | JGI IMG/M metagenome (GOLD analysis project Ga0100401, IMG submission 80421) | Groundwater microbial communities from Crystal Geyser aquifers in Utah, USA - Crystal Geyser metaG 2015-25 | ecosystem: Environmental > Aquatic > Deep subsurface > Groundwater | place: USA... | reverse complement strand
GTTTTTTAATCAGAAAGAAGGGGTGCTTTACTATCTCCCTTTGCCCGGAACGGCTATCACTTCAGCAAAAGTGGAAATTGTAAGGCTGAAGTATTTGGTTGAATTTCAGAGTAACGTTAAAAACAAATTTATATGAAAACACAAACTATCGGAATTATCTTATCCTTTTTGGCCATAACATTTTCCTGCAACAATTCGCCAAAAGAAAAAGAGGCTGGTAAAGATCAACTCCCCAATATCGTCCTGCTCATGGGCGACGATCATGGCTGGGATGAAGTAGGTTATAACGGGCACCCGTTTGTAAAAACACCGGTGCTGGATGAGATGGCAGCAAGCGGCTTACGTTTCGACCGGTTTTATTCAGGGCATCCGACCTGTTCTCCAACCCGGGGAAGTTTTTTAACAGGCAGGCACCCCAACCGTTATGGCACATTCACCCCGGGCTGGTCATTGCGGCCCGAGGAGATTACCATTGCACATATTCTAAAAGAGGCCGGATATGCAACTGCCCATTTTGGAAAATGGCATGTTGGGCCGGTCAAAAAAGAATCGCTCACAAGCCCGGGAGCCATGGGCTTTGATGAATGGCTTTCGCACGATAACTTTTTTGAAATGGACCCTGTGCTGTCACGAAACGGCGAGGCTCCCCTGAAAATAGAGGGAGAAGGTTCAGAAGTTATTGTTGACGAAACGATAAAGTTTATTCAAAAGTCAAAAAATCAGAAAAAGCCTTTTTTGGCGGTAGTTTGGTTTGGCTCGCCGCATGAACCATACAGCGGATTGCCCGGAGACCTGGCCTTTTATAAAAACCTTCCCGACAGTCTGGCAAACAAACAATCGCGCCTGACATCCAATGAAACAGGGGAGCAGGTAACCCGCTCACTCCGGGATGTTTTGCAGGAACGCTATGCAGAGATAACGGCTATGGACAGGGCGATTGGCACATTAAGAACCTTTCTCAAAGAAAATAACCTGCATGAAAATACCCTGGTAATGTATTGCGGCGATAATGGCACACCTGCAGACGCAGCACGCACAGAAATGACTCTCCGTGCGCAAAAAGGGGACCTGTATGAAGGTGGGATTCGTGTTCCGGGGGTAATGGAATGGCCTGCAGCCATAAAAGAGCCGGCATCAACTTCTGCTATATCAGTAACAAGTGATATTCTGCCTACTTTGGCTGAATTAACAGGCCAGCCATTGCCGGAAAGACCGCTTGATGGAATTAGCCTGGTCCCGTTTTTTAATGAACCGGAAAAACAGCGAACCGAACCGCTCTGTTTCTGGCAGTTTGAACCGGGGAAAGTGTTCGGCGAAAATCAGGAACCATACATTGACCCGGAACTGCAGGAAGGAACCACACCGCTGGCAAAAATAATGGACGGGAAATTCACCCGTTCTTTCCGGAATTATAAATACAATGAAATTTCAGAAAATGATTATTCAGGCGAACGCGCAATAATGAAAAGTCAGTATAAACTTGTAGTTGATGGAAAGACGCCAAATGAGAAAGGGTTCGAATTGTATGATATTCAGAATGATCTGGGAGAAATAAAAAATCTGGCTGATGAATATCCTGAAATGGTGAAGGAAATGCAGGGGGAATTACGCAAATGGCAGGAATCGGTTTTGAATAGTTTAACAGGAGCCGACTATAAATAAAAAATCAGGAGTAGCGATTGGATATTACGTTAATTTAAATTACAAAAATTATTACTTATGAATTTACAAATCTTATGCACAAGTATTCTAATAATCTGCACATCATTCTTCATATCAATAAATGAATCAGAAAATCCCGAAACAGAAGAACAAGCTTTTGCAGAGGCTCAAAGCCTAAAATGGAATGATGTGTTAACAGATGATGGTACCGGCGACTGGACAGAAAAATGGTTTCTCGATGGTGATAAGGCGCGGGTGATAAACAATACCGAAGGCATGACTATGCATGCCGGGCCCGTTCCGGATGAAGACGCCAGCCATGCCGTACTATGGACCAAACGTTCCTTCGAGGGCGATATTAAGATCGAATACGACTACACCCGTCTCGATGAGTCCTTTCGGGGGGTGAATATCATCTATCTTTTGGCCACCGGCAGCGGGGAAGCGCCCTATTCAGAAGATATCTCAGAGTGGAACGAGTTGCGGCGGGTGCCCACCATGGGCAAATATTTTGGCAACATGAATACCTACCACATTAGTTATTCCACAACCGATCCTGACGACGATTACGTGCGCGCCCGACGTTATATCCCTGAAGGTAAAACCCTCCGTGGAACGAACCTGGATCCGGATTACAGCAAAACCAGTCTTTTCCATACCGGTGTTACCAGCCATATTACCATAATAAAACGTGGTGACTGGCTATTTATGGAAGTAAATCATCCTGAGCAGCGCAGGCTCTTTGCATGGAAAACGGACACCCATCCGAGCATTAGCAAGGGTAGGGTAGGACTTAGGCAAATGTTTACCCGCAGTTCACGCTATAAGAATATCCGCATCAGTTTGCTGGAGAAATAGCTGGTAAATCAAGGGAAATGACTACCGATAATTATTAAAAATACAACGAACCATGAAAATACTTTTTACATTTTTAATTGCTTTTGCACTTTTTTCCTGCGGAAAGAAGGAAATCCAAATCGCAAACCTTTCTGACACAAAAGTTGGGAATTTCTCCACATTAGCATTGCAAAAAAATCTCAGCCAATTATATACCGGTATCACATTTTCAATATCTTCCAGTGCCGAAGCCGATGTGCAGTTTATTCTTACTGAACAGGCCGAAGAACTTGGACTATCATTTTTACCTCATAAAAGAGAAAGTTTTTTAATAACCCAAAAAGACGGCAAACTTTACATTGTTTCACCCGACGAACGAGGTCTGCTAAATGCAAGCTACGCATTACTTGAAAAACTCGGCTGCGGGTTTTACGTTTCGGGCGATGTAATACCAAAACCTAAAAAGTGGAATGGTTTTGAAGGGTGGGAGATGAAAGATGATCCCCTCACAGGCGAACGCTTTTTATTTAACTGGCATAACTTTTTAAGCGGTTGCACGGGTTGGAATTTGGAAGACTGGCAAAAATGGATCGACCAGGCCAACAAAATGCGTTACAATGCAATAATGGTGCATGCTTACGGAAATAACCCGATGTTTAGTTTTGAATACCTCGGTGAAAAAAAACAAACCGGCTACTTAAATAACACTTTCTCCGGCCGTGATTGGGGAAACCAGCATGTAAACGATGTTCGAAGATTGGTTGGAGGAGAGATTTTTGATGATTTTGTTTTTGGTGCAGATGCTTCACTGGCTTCTGAAGAAAACAAAGAAAAGGAGGCCACAGAATTAATGCAAGGGGTTTTTCAATATGCCGAAGAACGTGGTACCAAAGTAATCTTTGCACTCGATTTGGATACCTGGATGTCAAATCCAAAAAACATCATTGAGAAACTTCCCAAAGAAGCAATTTTCGAATTGATAGAAGGACATATTACACCTAATCCAGATCATCCGGAAGGCTATAACTATTTTAAACAGATTTTAAAATCATTGGTTGAAATGTATCCGCAAATCGACCAGCTTTCGGTATGGCACCGAAGGCCCGGAACAACCGCAAATTTAGGGAGTATTTGGATGAGTTTTCCATATGGGAAGTTTCCTGAAAACTGGAAATTAGAGTACAACCAAAAATTACAGGAACATCCCAAAATTGAAGATAATTTGATGGCTTCCGGCACATTTGCTTATGGAAAATTAATTGCTGCCTTGCAAAAAGCTCGTGATGAAATTAAACCCGATATAGAAATTACCAGTGGCTCGTGGCGTTTCGATTATATTCCATATGCCGATGCCATGTACCCAAAAGATGTGCCCCTGCTGCCACTGGATTGGGATGTAGTTTTTGGAACCGCTGAAGCAAAAGAAATCCTCGCAAATGCAAGCCTTAACCGCGATGTTTATCCCATTATTTGGGCACATCACGACGACCATCGGTACATCGGCCGGCCATACACCCCTTGGGAAAATTTGTCCTTAATGTTGGAAGAAAGCAACTCAAAAGGATTTGGAATTATCCACTGGACAACCCACCCGCTCGATTTATATTTTACAAGCTCTGCCCGGCAAGTATGGAAAAATTCTGAAAACGAGACGCTTGAAACTACAGTGCAAAACTACGTGAATACTCGTTTTAACCGAAACAAAGAACAAATTGGAAATTATTTTTATGAATGGATAACAACAGGACCCATGTTTGGCCGTGAAACTTCCAATCATTTTATGGATTTGGGAAATCAAAAAGTCGGACATGGCTTTGAATTATGGGAAGTAATGGCTGAAAAGGCAAAAAAACGACTTGCAATGCTCGACGAAATTCCATTGATTGAAGAAAATAAAAATTTGCAGTATCAAAAAGCAATAGAAGAATTTTATATTTCGTTTTTTGAAAACCAGGAAAGGTTTGTGGAAACATATCAACTGGCGGGGGAAGAAAAAATGGATGAAGCCATTGAGGTTATTAAAAAAACCAACCCCGATGAAACCATCCAGAGATACGCAGACGCAACAAAAATTGTTGGGTTTACTCCGGGGGAGAAAGCTTTGGTTTTTTCGATGAATACACGTTGGAAGGCCGATTATCTGAATTTGCGTCAAAGATTGGGAATTGAACCGATCAGGTATAAATTTTCGCCCACACAACATGACCCGCTGGCGCAGTCTCCCGGTAGTTATGCCTATTGGATAGATCAACAGGGCAATTGGTGGCTGTGTTTGTGGGAACATGAACTCAACTCTTGCTGCTTCACTGAGGATGCGAATCAGTCAGCTTTGAGCCTGGAAGAGAGTTTTGAGATGAAAATGACCACGATGCATGGACAGGCCCTGGCTCCCGGCACTTATGAATTAAAACTTGATTATCAGGCCGATGCTCCGTTTAACATTTTAATTTCCGGTAATAGGAATGAACTAACTGCTGCTGAATTCCCTGAGCATTCAAAACAAGGTTCCATCACTTTTGCCACCGCGAATGAAACGGTGAAGCTGGCTATAAAGCCGGGGAAAACCTTAAAGCTCAATGGAATGAGTCTGATACCTATGAATCCTGATTCCGGTTTGATGAGCAAGTGAAAATGACTGCCAACTTACTTGTCACAGGAGACTCTATATTCATCGGCTACACGCCGTTTGTGGAAAAAGCTTTGGCTCCGGCAACATGGTAGCCCATAACCCCGGAAATGGCGGTTCTACAGTCAGAGGTGTTGAAAATATTGAAAAATGGGTGGATAACAGGCAGTGGGATATTATTATCTTCGCTCACCAGTAAAGTAAATACAAAGCAACAATAGATTTAGTAACACTTAAAATTTAAAAAAATGAGAATGTACATCATTATCGCGGCAATAGGTATTATGCTGCTAAATATAAGTTGTATGAAGATGGACAAAAAGGTACCAAATATCGTTATTATCTATGCAGATGATATGGGCTATGGCGACCTTAACTGTCAAAATCCCGATTCGAAAATTCCAACACCAAATCTGGATAAACTGGCCTCGGAAGGTATGCGCTTCACTGATGCGCACAGTTCGTCCGGGGTATGCTCACCAAGTAGGTTTGGCTTGCTTACGGGCATGTATCATTGGCGCAGGCAACATGGTATTGTGAATTCATTTGGCAAACCATTTTTTAAAGATTCGGATATTACTTTGCCTCAATTATTAAAAACAAAAGGCTACACAACTGCCTGCATTGGTAAATGGCATTTAGGGTGGGATTGGCAATTTAAAAATGAACCTTCAGGAGAAGCTGAACAATTTGGTAAAACGGTGAAATTTTACCAACCGCAGGACATTGACTGGAGTAAACCGATAAAAGGCGGTCCGCTTTCGCGTGGTTTCGATTATTACTTTGGCGATGGCACCATCAATTTTCCACCTTATGCATGGATTGAAAATGATCGCTTGCTCGAGATTCCTACTGAAACAATGCTCGAAAGTAATGTAGGTTTCAAAACCAAAGAAGGCAGGTGGGAGTTCAGAAATGGTCCAAAAGTGAAAGACTGGAATCCTTACGAGGTTTTGCCAACGCTTACAAAAAAAGCGGTGGAATGGATAAAAAGCCGGAATGAAAATGAACCTTTCTTTCTTTATTTCCCGCTGCCATCACCTCACGCGCCCATTATTCCCAACGATGAGTTTGACAACAAGTCGATGGCAGGGGCGTATGGCGATTTTGTTTTTCAATCCGATTGGGTTGCCGGACAAGTATTGCAGGCGCTGAAAGAAAAAGGATTAGAAGAAAATACCATCATTATTTTTACTGCTGATAACGGTACTGAAGCGTATGCATGGGAACGTGCCGAAAAGTTTGGACATTTCAGCATGGGCAGTGATCGCGGACTGAAACAAGATGTGTGGGAAGGGGGGCATCATATTCCATTCATTTTTAAGTGGCCCGGACATACCAAAGCGGGTTCGGTTTCGAATGAAGTAATTTCGCAAGTGGACTTGATGGCTACGCTGGCCGGGATTGCAGGTGCTGAATTGCCCGAAAAAGCGGCTCCCGATAGTTACGATATCACACCGGTTTTAAAAGGTTCCAACTACAAATCACCACTCAGGGAAGCTACGGTACATAACACATATAAAGATATATGGGGACTCAGAAAAGGCGACTGGCTTTACATTAATAATTCAACCGGAAGTCAACGTGAAATGCCTGCGTCGTTTAAAAAGCTCAGAGGTTATAGCGATTTCACTACAGATGGTGTGCTTTTCGATATGGAAAAAGATCCGGATCAACGCGTGAATTTGTACGAAAAATATCCCGAAAAAGTGAAGGAAATGAATCAAATGCTTCAGCAATATCGTGAAAGCGAAAGTACGGTAAAGCGTTAGTTTATAGAAGGACAAGTATTTGCAAGGAAAGTTTTGGTTCGATAGTTTTGTTTGAATATGAAAAAAATTAAATGCCTTTATCTGCTGATAGCATTTCTGAATTGTTCTTTTGCCCTTAAAAGCCAAAGTCTAACTTTTCAGGATTGTAGAATTGTTTTAAAAAATGATACATTGAGTATCACAAATAGTAAAATTCAACAACAATTTCTTTGGAATAGCGGTCAGTTGATTTTTCTTGGTATTAACAGGGCAGGAACAGATGCTAAGCTAATTACAAGAGGTAAGACACCTGATTTTATGGAATTTGGTGATTCAATCCTTTCGGAAAACGCGGAACTTAAATTGCGTACCAATCAATTTTCGGCTATGGATCCATTATATCTGGAAGCAGAAATCATTTATGCTTTACATGAGCTACAGGTAAAAAGAACCATCCGGATATTCCCCAATGAAGCTGCAATCACCCATTTTTTCTCACTAAAAGGTAAATCTTACAGGCATGAGAATGAGGCCCCGTCTGATGAAAAATTAGTGATGATTGAAAACAATCAAAGCCAAAAAATAACAAGTGCAGGAATAGGGAAAATACCACTTCAACATCCGCATTGGCAATTTGAAGCCATTAGCTTTACAGAGGCCACCGATCATCATAACACACTTGCAAGCAGTTATAATTTTGCTGCATACAATAAAGCTGAACGGGTACAGGGCAATGTTTTAATAGGCAGAAATACTTTGCAGAACACGGGTTTTTTCATCATCAAAGAATCTCCATTAAACAATAGTCAGGCAGACTATATAGGATATGATTTTGAGGCTGGTACAAATGAAGTCATTATTCATGGATTAGGAATTCCTGAAGAAAACATAAAGATTGAAACATGGACACAAGGCTATGGTTATACCATTGGCGTGGGCGAAGCCGACAGAAACTCTTTGCTGTATGATGCCAAGCGGTATCAGAAGCAAAAAAGAAGTTTGATAGAATCACGGGATGAAATGATTTTGGCCAATACCTGGGGCGATAGAAGCAGAGACAGCCGAATGACTGAAGCTTTTATTTTGGAGGAGTTGGAAGCCTGTGCAAAATTAGGTGTAACGCACCTGCAGTTAGATGACGGATGGCAACAAGGTTTATCTCGTAATTCTGCTTCTAAATCAGGCAGTAAATGGGACGACTGGAGCATAGACGACTGGAAGCCCAATATAGATCGCTTCCCTAATGGTTTTAATCCTATTTTAGAGTCCGCCAAACAGAAAAACATTGAAATTTGCCTTTGGTTTAACCCAGGAAAAATTGATGAGTATGCCAACTGGGAACGTGATGCTGACCTCTTGATTGGTTTTTATAAAAACTACGGAATAAAAATATTTAAAATCGATGGTATTGATCTGAGCAGCAAAACAGCCGAACTAAACCTGAGAAATTTCTTTGAAAAAGTAAAAGATACCACCCAGGGTAATGTGGTCTTCAATATAGATGTAACTGCCGGCCAACGCATGGGCTACTTTTACTTTATGGAATACGGAAATTTGTTTTTGGAAAACCGATATACCGATTGGGGAAATTACTATCCACACAGCACACTCAGGAATTTATGGATGCTGTCTCAATTTATACCGGCAGAAAAAATCCAGGTAGAGTTTTTAAACAAGTGGAGAAATCCTCAAAAATACCAGCAGAACGATCCCTTAGCGCCACAAAACATCCCCTTCGCCTACCAAATCGCCACTACTTTTGCAGGTCAGCCGCTGGCCTGGATGGAAGTGAGTCAATTACCCGAAGAAGCTTATGATGCTGCTGAACTGATAAAAAAATATAAGGAAATACAGCATGAATTTCACAAGGGCATAATTATGCCTGTGGGCGATGAACCGAACGGTCTAAATTGGACTGGTTTTCAGTCTGTTATAAATGATTCTGAAGGTTATATCTTAGTTTTTAGAGCATGGCATGATAGCAATCAAATGAAAATAAACACAGCTTTACCAAAAAGTGCTTTTGTAAGCTTTGAAAAAGTACTGGGAGATGGAGATTCATTTTCCGTTACCACAAATAAAGAAGCTGAGGTGGAGTTAAATTTACCCAACAAGCATAACTTTGTTATGTATAAATACACTTGCCAAAAATGAAATCAATGCAGTTTAAAAGAGATGTTGAAAATATTTGCAAATTGCAGGGGTTTCAAAATAAATAATCGTAATAAAACAAAATGAACAAATTAATTTCACTGTTAATCGTAATCACATTATTTTCCTGTCAAAAGCAAGGGAAAAAAACCGAAGTTTCAGAAGTAAATAAAAGTGTAAAGCCCAACATTGTTTACATTTTGGCCGATGACCTCGGCTACGGCGATTTGAGCTGTTATGGGCAAACCAACTTTTCAACGCCCAACATCGATAAACTGGCCGAAAACGGAATGAAGTTCACACAACATTATTCAGGTACAACGGTTTGTGCGCCTTCGCGGTCGTCGCTAATGACCGGCCAGCACACAGGCCACACGTTCATCAGGGGTAACAAGGAGATTCAGCCCGAAGGTCAACATCCGATTGAAGCCGGTGCAGTTACACTTGCCGAAGTGTTGCAGGAAGCAGGCTATGTTACCGGCGCTTTTGGAAAATGGGGACTGGGCTTTCCGGGTTCTGAGGGCGACCCCAATAACCAGGGGTTCTATGAATTTTACGGTTACAACTGTCAGCGGATGGGGCACAATTATTATCCTTACCATTTGTGGCACAACCAGGAAAAAATAATGCTTGAAGGAAATACCGGGAAAAAAACCGAAGAGTATGGCCCGGAAGTCATTCAGAAACAAGCCTTGAAATTTCTGGAAGACAACAAAGACAAGCCCTTTTTTATGTATTATCCGTCCATAATTCCCCACGCCGAACTTGTTGCGCCCGAAGAATACATGGCCAAATACCGCGAAAAATTTCTTCCCGAAAAAGTTTATAAAGGCGTTGACGATGGACCGGATTACAAAATCGGAGGTTACGGTTCGCAGCCCGAATCGCACGCTGCTTTTGCCGCTATGGTTGATTATTTAGATATGCAGGTGGGTGAAATTGTGGCAAAACTGAAAGAATTGGGTATTTATGAAAATACGCTGATAATTTTTACTTCAGACAACGGGCCACACCAGGAAGGCGGAGCTGACCCTGATTATTTCAACAGCAACGGAATTTTCAGGGGCTACAAACGCGATTTGTATGAAGGCGGAATCCGCGTGCCGATGATTGCAGTTTGGGATGGAAGAATTACCGCAGGAATCGAGTCAAACCACCTTTCGGCTTTTTGGGATGTGTTTCCAACAGTGGCCGAAATGACTGGAATTTCAACCCCTGAAAATATCGATGGCATTTCGTTTTTGCCAACCCTGCTTGGAAAAGAACAACCTCAACACGATTATTTGTATTGGGAATTTCATGAACGCGGCGGCAGAAAAGCGCTGCGCAAAGGCGACTGGAAATTGGTAAATTACGATGTATTCGACCCGGCAAAAACCACCGTGGAACTGTACAATCTTTCTACCGACATCGGCGAACAAAACAATGTGGCAAATGCAAATCCGGAAATTGTAAAGGAACTAACAGAACTCATGGAATCAGCCCGCACCGAATCGGAGATTTTCACCTTTAATTCAAAAACCATCATTAAGTAAAATGTAAGGGAAAATAGGAAGTCACATGAAGGGACTAAAAATTTGTTTGGTTTTAGCCATATTCAATTATTTTGGAGCGAATGGCCAAATTCCTCCTGAAATTCAGGATGAAAACATTTTTGGGGTAAATAAACTGCCGGCGCGCACTGCTTTCTGGCCTGCCCCTGATTTGCAGGAGGCTGGAAAAACGGACTATGATCACGCTGCCTGGGTAAAATCGCTCAATGGAAAATGGCAATTCCAGTGGTCACCCGATCCTCAATCGAGGCCGGTAACGTTTTATAAACCCGGTTTTTCACGAAAGGACTGGGCAACAATTCAAGTACCTTCAACCATTGAACGGCAGGGATTTGGAGTGCCGCTTTACACCAACTCAATTTATCCCTTCAAGGCGAATCCACCTTTTGTGATGGATGAGACTGATCCAAAATACACAACTTTCAAACAGCGCAATCCGGTTGGTTCTTATTGCCGGACATTTACAGTTCCTGAAGAATGGACAGGGAAACGAATTATTCTTCATCTCGCCGGTTCAAGTTCCGGGACTTTTGTTTGGGTAAATGGCAAAAAAGTTGGCTACTCGCAGGATTCCCGGCTTCCGGCTGAGTTCGATCTGACGGATTTTCTGTGTTCAGGAGAAAACTTTCTGGCCATCGAAACTTACAAATATTCTGATGGTTCGTACCTCGAAGATCAGGATTACTGGCGTTTGAGTGGAATTTTCCGGGATGTTTTTATTCGTGCAGTGCCACAAACCACACTTTGGGATGTTTATGCACAACCTAAAGTAAATATTAAAAACAGTCAGGGCAGCATTGTTTTGCATTACTCGGCTGCCAATTTTTACGGAAGAACGGCGAAAAATTATTCGCTAACGGTTTCTGTTACATCTCCTGCCGGAAAATCGATTGTCGATAAAAAGAGTTTCAATCTTGTATCTTTTAATCCAGGTTTTAGTGATGAAATTATGCTGCCTGAGATTGATTTGGGCGAAGTTGAGTTGTGGTACGATGACAAACCACTTCAATATACCGTCTGGGTTGAACTGAAGCAAAAGAATCAAGTTGTTGAGGCGTACAAACTTCCGGTAGCTTTCCGTAAAATTGAGGTTTCGGGAAACACACTTTTGCTGAATGGACAGAAATTCAAAGTCAGGGGAGTTAACCGGCATGAGTTCTCTCCGGATCAGGGCTGGACAATTACCCGCGAAGAAATGGTTCGTGACCTGGAATTGATGAAACAAGCAAATGTCAATTTTGTGCGAAATGCCCATTATCCCAATGATCCGAGGTGGTACAAACTCTGCGGCCAGTACGGGATGATGGTAATGGACGAGGCAAATGTGGAATCGCACGGGTTGAGTTACCACAAACGCATATTGCCTGGCGATAAACCCGGATGGACTGCCGCCTGTGTTGACCGCATTAAACGGATGGTTATCCGCACCCGACAATTTCCTTCCGTAGTAATGTGGTCGCTGGGAAATGAAGCCGGCTGCGGAAATGCTTTTCCCGAAATGCGCAAAGCCACCCATGCCAGCGATCCGGAAAAGCGGTTGATTCAGTATGCCGATATGAATGTGGCTGCCGACATGGACAGCCAAACCTATCCAACTATCGAATGGCTTAAACAGCATGTGCAAGGAGCGGCCACCCGTAAAGGAGAACGCGGAGAATCAACCAACGAAGAGCAACATGGCAAATACCCGTCTGGTAAACCATTTATGCTGAATGAATACGCTCATGCAATGGGCAATAGTTTGGGCAACTTCGATGATTACTGGAAACTTTTTTATCAGAATGACATGCTGGTTGGTGGTTTTGTCTGGGATTGGGTTGATCAGGCGCTGTATAAAAACAGGGTAAATCGGGCAGAAGGATTTGTGTATGGTGGTGATTTTGGCGATTTCCCGAATAACGGAAACTTTTGCATAAACGGACTAATAGGCGCCGACCGGATTCCGCACCCACATTATTACGAATTGCAAAAGGTTTATCAGCCTGTTTCGTTCAAATTGGTCAATACGAAACCTTTGGTTATCGAAATCAATAATCGCAACATGGCTACCAACTTGAACGAATACGATTTTCGTTACCAATTGATAGCTGATGGCCATCCCGTTGCGGCAGGACGACTGAATGTTGCAGATATTGCCCCGCTTACTCAAAAGCAAATTGTTCTGCCCGAAGTAACAGATTTTGATCCCATAAAAGAGTATTTCCTTACCGTTTCGTTTCTCTTGAAAGAAGATTGTACCTGGGCAAAGCAAGGTCATGTTGTTGCATGGGAGCAATTTCAGTTGAGCAGTCTTGAAATTAATAACCAACCTGTTTCATTAAAAGGGATTTCTAATATAGAATCAACAGAAACCGGAACCTGTTATATGCTATCCAATGATCGTTTTTCAGTTACCATTGATAAATCAACCGGAATGATTTCTGAATACAAAGTGGGTAACGAAGTTTGGATTGACGGAGCTGTGCGTTTTAATTTCTGGCGCGCCCTCACCGATAATGATCAAGGATGGAAGGTTGATCAGAAAATGGGCGTATGGAAGGATGAAGGCGAAAAATACAAGCTATTAAGCCTTTTGATAAATGAAACTGACAGCAATACTATTGAGGTAAAATCAAGCTACTTGTTCGAAGCTACAAAATCAAAACTTGATATTCAAAACTGTATTTATCCCGACGGTACAATTGATGTGGATTATCATCTTTCAATACCTGAAGATGCACCAAATGTCCCGCGTGTTGGCCTTCAGTTTTCCTTAAGGCCTGAATTTCAAAACATAGAATGGTATGGCCGCGGCCCTCATGAAAATTATGTGGATCGTAAATCAGGAGCTGCGATTGGTATTTATCAGTCAACACTCGGTAATTTTATTACGCCTTATGTCAGACCGCAGGAAAATGCCAACCGTTGCGATGTCCGATGGATTTTATTCAATAGTAACAACAAACAATCACTAAGTTTTGAAGCAAATCATGGTGGTGAATTTTCAGCAAGTGCCTGGCCTTATTCTCAAAAGTGGCTGGAACAGGCCACCCATGATTTTGAAATGGTTAAAGAGGGTTTGATAACCATGAATATTGACTGTGCCCAGATGGGGGTAGGTGGGGACAATTCATGGGGTTTGCCGGTTAATGAGACATATTTATTAAAACCAGGAATTTACAAATATAAGTTCAGGATAAAAGTTAAATGATTAAATTTATTAATTATAGAAACATTAGATGCAACGAAAATCGAACCGAGATTTAAACACCTGGTTTTGGTTTCATGCAATCCTCCCCGGCTAATATGGATAAGCAGGCCGGCAAAGGCGATGGATAAAACGGCGACAGCAACAATTAAGATTTTATACGGCCATTTTTTTAGTTTAACAAGGCCATACGCTGCTGCCAGATAAAGCAAACTGCAGATAAAGTTTGCCCAAACAACAAGCAGCACATAGTTTCCTTCTTTGGCCCTGATGCCAAACAAATCAAAAATGATGAACTACTCAGACATAAGGTTAGTAATCCAAAGACTGCCAACACTGATGCCAATAAATAAGGAAGCGCTCGTTTCATAATTACTTAATTGAAAGGATATAGTCAACCATTGCTTCTAATTCTTTTGCAGACAAAGCTTTTGTAACAGCTATTTGTGGTTGCATCACGATAGCCTGCGACGGATCAACAATGGCTTTGCCATCTCCTTTCAGGAATGCAGTCAAACCCGCTTTGTTTCCTGAATAAGCCTTTGCAATATCTTTGGTAGAAGGGCCAACCAGTTTAGTATTCAATTGGTGGCAAACCAGGCAGCCTTTGTCAGAATATAGTTTTTCTCCAATGCCGACACTTTCAGAAGCTATCCGGGTGGGTTTTTCTTCAGTTAGGCCTGGCTTAAAATCGCTTGTTTGCACTGTTTCGGTGCGTTTTTGATTATCCTTTTTCGGATCGCGGCATGATGCACTCATTACTAAAACCAAACTAATTGTGATAAGCATTTCTTTTTTCATGTTGAAAATTTTAAATTGTTTTAAATTGTTTTATTTTAATCATTTTCGATTTATTTTTTGGCTCGCTAAGCCTTGATCATAACCAACAGCACTTTAAACTGTTCAACAGCATGTAAGACATGTGATACTTTTGCCGGCCTTTTAGTTGTATATCTAATTCGACAATTCAAACATTCTCAGAATCGGCCTTCTTGCTTTTTCCATGATTTCAGGACTTATGTTCACTTCAAATTTTTCCTCATTCAGGCTGTCGTATATTTTTTGCAGGTCGTGCAGTTTCATAAACCGGCAATCGCTGCAGCCGCAGGTTGAATCAATTGGTGGCGCCGGAATGAAAGTTTTCTGCGGATTGTGTTTCCGCATTTGATGAAGGATACCTGATTCTGTAGCCACAATGTATTCACTTCCGCCGTCAGTTTCAACAAACTTCAGGAGCGCCGATGTTGAGCCAATAAAATCGGCAGCTATCAGAACCGGTCTTAGACATTCGGGATGCGCAATTAATTTGGCCTTTGGGTGAGTTTTTAGTATGGTCAGCATCTTCTCCAATGAAAATTCTTCGTGAACGTGACAAGCGCCATCCCAGAGAACCATATTTCTCCCTGTAATACTGTTCAGGTAATTCCCTAAATTCCGGTCAGGCGCAAAAATTATTTTTTGCTCTTTTGGAATGCTTTCGATGATTCGGACCGCATTTGTTGAGGTGCAGGTAATATCGGTCATGGCCTTAATTTCTGCTGTAGTATTGACATAAGCAACAACCAGATGGTTGGGATATTTTTCCCTGAATTTCTTAAAATCCTCAGCGGGACACGATTCGGCAAGGGAACAGCCCGCATTTGGGTCGGGAATGAAAACCTTTTTTTGAGGCGATAATATTTTGGCAGTTTCAGCCATAAAATTCACCCCTGCAAACACAATGATATCTGCATCTGTATCCGCAGATTTCCTTGACAGGTCAAGGCTGTCGCCAACAAAATCGGCGATTTCCTGTATCTCAGGAATCTGGTAATAATGCGCCAGGATAACCGCGTTTTTCGCTTTCCTGAGTGTATTAATCTGATTCATCAGAACGTCATTCTCGTTCATCATTTTCCCTTTTTATACGATTGTTTTTTCTGTAATATTCAAGTCAGAAGCATGTCCATTAATCGGCCTGCACGTTGCAATTCAGACAGGCCAGCGCGTATGCGTCATATTCATCGTAAGCTGGTCCCGGTTTTCCGTTAATGGTTATAATCCGGTCGATACGGACCTCGTTCCCGGATTTGAAAACCAAATATTCTTCAAAAGCCACTTTTTTTATCAAACCGGTAATTTTGCCCTTTACTTCTTCCACATCGCTTCCAGTTCCAAAATAGAATACTCTAATCGATTCCTTTTCCTGTTCTTCTGTAAACATGTCGTAATAATCGGGATGTATGGGACTAAATTGTGTTTTCATAACTTGCTTTTTTATATTCTTTTATTATGGTTTTTCGCGACAATACTTTGCAATTGATTCGACGTGGATTATCTTATTTATAATCTGTTTAATGTAGCCTCACGTTTATTAATTTTATTAACCAACGACTGAATTGATAGTTTGTTCACCAGCTTGACAGGCTACCTGTTTGCCCTTGTTATGTTTTTTTGCATATTTCCCCTATAGGATTTTTGGCGGTCTGGTTAAAAATAGCTATCTTTAAAACGTTAAAATCCAGTGCGTTGAATACAACAAAAACACCAAAGTTTTAACATAATTAAATAAATGTTATGGGGAAATACTGATACTTACCCCAACGGGCAGGGTACGAAAAACCCTGAAAATATTATCCCAAAAAATATTTTTTCCAACCATGCTTAAACCGTTGAAAACCAAGAGAAGTATTTTTTTACCGAATTAATGCATATTATTACTGAGAACAAAGAAGTTTTGTATTTCAGCGAAATTAAGGTTCTATGTTGTGTAGGGTTTTTGAAAAGTTTTTAATTCCATTTAAACAATTACTTTCCATTTAGGAATTCCAAAAATTCCGCCTCTTTCAAAATATTCTCTGATTTCTCACCTAATGCATTTACCGGATTAATAATTTTTACAGAATTTGCAGGTAGCAACGAAATCAAATCTTTAAAATCATATAATGGCAAACTTCCGGGAACCACGCCAAAAGCAAGTTTTGGTGAATAGTGTTCAGTTTGAATCAGGCTGAGGTTTGATTCCAGCGGATTCAGCAAAACTGTTTTGTTAAATGAATTTTTTAATACTGAATAATACAAAAGGGGTGAACTCATTATTCCTTCCGAAAATTCATCTGTTTCAGTTCCGGGAAAATCTTTTTGAATAAACTGAACCAGCAAGTCAATCGCTTCGGCTTGAATTCCGGCGATACTTTTCCCAACCAAATTTGCCCCGAAAGTATAATTAAACGGGACTTTCTGAATAAATCCGTCACCACGAAAAGTAGGGTCATTCAATTCTCCAATTCCAGGCAAATCAGCAGAAATGATCGTGTAACCACCATTCAGAAATTCAGCCAATAACGGGGAATCCAAAATTTTCTCTTTTCCTTCTTCCGGCAGCCAAACCATGTTTTTTGTGGTTTTTGAATTGGGTTTCGAAATCACGTAAACCGGCAGTGCATAATCCTTTTTATCGTTTTCGAGAAAGTATTTTTTTACCTCGAAATTCTCAGCAGTTATTTTTCCGGTGAAAACTGCTGCGGTTAATTTGCGGCTAAAATCAATTCCGGCTGTTTCTGCAATTTTTGCTTTCAGTTTGTTTTGAGCAACTTTTTCTTCTTTAAAGTATTTCCGGTTCAAACTGAATACTGTTTCTCCTTTCAACGAAGTTCTGATTTGTCCGGTTGTGGTACACCAAAGTTCTTCAACACTGAAAGGCTTGATTTCATGGTCTGAATTGTCGCCCGGAAGTTGCAGGTGTTTCTGAAAGAATGCGTACAAAGTTTCGCGATTATTTTTAGTTGATTCATGTTTCCCAAAATCTTCTGTAAACTGTATGTTTTCAGCACTGCCAAATGCTGCATACGATTTTTGCACTTCGGCAAAAGTTTCGAGGGCGCCCTGCTGACTGAAAAAATCGTGAGTAGTTGTAATTATCAAAGCAGGTTTTGGTGCGCGGATATGCAGAAAATCGGCGTGTTCCATTCCGTTTTTGATAAAATGATACGGGTTTTGTTCAGCGTCCTGCGGACCAATGGATTGCAGCAATCGTTTAAAACTGGTAATGTAACATTCGGGCGCTACAGCGTAAACCCGTTCATCATAAGCAGCAATCAGCGCCGACTGTGTGCCACCGCCCGAACGGCCTGTAATTCCAATTCGCTTGGTGTCCACTTCCTTGCGGGTTTCAAGGTAATCGATGGTACGCACACCGTCCCAGATAAAGTAGTCTGAAAGCGAAGTTCCGGTCAGCAAAGTTTGAACTCCGGCGTAGGAATGTTCGGTGGTTGAACCGCCCACTTTCGATTTTCCGGTTTGCGGGTCAACGTATTGCAAACGCTCGCCTTGACCGATGGGGTCGAAGGCAAAAACCACAAAACCCTTTTCAACCAGGTTTATCATCACCCGCTGATACACATCGCTGCGGAAACCCAATTCGGTGTGGCCGGAGCAGTAAATTACGACAGGCGCCGGTTTTTGCATTTTTTTGGGAATAAACATCGCGGCTGTAACATAAAATCCGGGGTGCGACTCGAAAATAATTTTCTCAACAGTAAAATTTTCACGTTCCAGTTTGCCGGTTACTTTTGCGTTTAACGGTGTTTTCTGGAATTTTGCAAGCGAAGCGCCAAATTTACGTTTCAGTTCGTTTTGGTAATTGGTCAAATCATCTTTTGTAATTAAGGTTTTTATGTGTTGCTCCCGCTGTTCCAACAATGTAAATGCTTCATTGGTAATTATTTTGTACAATGCCTGGTTGTTGTTCTGGTACAAAATCCATGGCCGGTTGTTGCCCGCGCTGTAAAAAACCGATTTTGAAGGTTCCTGGGCAATGAGTTGAAATACAAAGAAGCATAGTATTGAAAAAGTAATCGGTCGTTTCATTGTTTAAAATTTAGAATGAATGTTAAAGTTAAAAATGGTTTTCATTATTTGGTTGACGTTTGGCAGAAAAAGTACAAACAAGTAGCTTGACCAAAGCGCTAATCATTTAAAAACCGCTAAATGCCTTCCATTTTATAGTAATAATTACCAAATTCTATCCCAAATCCACCAAATTCTCATTCTCTGTTTTTTTAGTGTTTTCTTTCGTTTAGTTTTATGGAATAGGAATAATTATCATTTAGACTTTTTAATTGTATTTTGCACCAATGTAGATTTAATTGCTATTAAGTCAGGAATAATAAAAACTAAAAAACCATGTTAAAATTATTAATACTATTAATCAGCTTATTATTAAGCAATCAGGAAAAAAATATGGAAAGAGAAAGTTTTCCCTTTTCAATGGAACTTATAACTGCTGACGGAAAAAAGATTAACAGTTCAATACTAACAAATGATAACTAAAAATTCGAAATTATTCTTTTTGTAGTACTGAATAGGCTGTGGTTCGTTATAAGCATCAACTACTAAAAAACGACAACCTGTTTTGTTGTTGTGATTGATAAACCATGATTTAATAAAATC
>Ga0100401_1001452_pt1 | contig 19314 bp, 14 predicted proteins | sample CryGeymeta201525_FD_80421 | JGI IMG/M metagenome (GOLD analysis project Ga0100401, IMG submission 80421) | Groundwater microbial communities from Crystal Geyser aquifers in Utah, USA - Crystal Geyser metaG 2015-25 | ecosystem: Environmental > Aquatic > Deep subsurface > Groundwater | place: USA... | reverse complement strand
CAGAATTCTATTGACGCTGGGATTTGTGGTATTCAAGCTCGCCACTGTCATGGCGCAGAAGCGGTGGATTAGTCCCTGGAAGGACTCGGAGGAGAAGCCGAGCGTTTACCACGTGGTGTCGCGGGTGGTGGAACGACGCTTTGCCTTTGGTCCGGAGGAGAAGGAGAAGTTTCGGATGTTCATGCGGATGGCGGAGAACTTCACGGGCTGCCGGGTGCTGACTTACTGCGTGATGTCCAATCACTTCCATATTCTCGTGGAAGTACCACCGAAACCGAAGGAAGGGCTGCCGGATGAGGTGCTGCTAGAACGCATGGGAGCCTTGTATTCAAAGGGCCGCGTCGCGGCTGTAGCGGAAGAGTTGGTGGCTTTGAGGAGGCGAGGCAACAAGGTGGCGGAGGCAGCGCTGAAAGAGTCTTACTGTTATCGAATGAACGATTTGAGTCAGTTCATGAAAGTGCTGCTACAGCGCTTCAGCCATTGGTTCAATAGGGCCCATGATCGGACGGGGCGGCTGTGGGAACAGCGTTTTAAGAGTGTGATAGTGGAGAGCGGTGTGGCGTCGCGAACGATGGCAGCCTACATTGATTTGAATCCGGTGCGTGCAGGTATTTGCGAGGATCCGGCGGACTACCGGTGGAGTGGATATGCCGAAGCCATAGCGGGCGGAAAGCGTGCGCGTGGGGGATTGGTCCGTGCACTGAAGTTGGGCGATGGCCACGCTGGAACGGCGCGAGCGTGGGCGCAGGGTGGTTTGGCGAGGGAATACCGAGCGTTGCTGTTAGGTGGGGCGGTGGAGGTGAGGGTGGATGGTGAAGTGAAACGCCGAGGTATGAAGCGGGAACGGGTGGGAAAGGAATTGGCCGCGATGGAGGGGCGTGGGAGTGATTTGGCGATTTCCAAGGTGATTCGCCATCGGGTGAGATATTTCACGGATGGTGTCGCCATTGGGGGGAGAGAATTTGTGGACGATGTGTTCCGAGGGTGCCGGGAGCGCTTTGGGGCTAGGCGAGTCAATGGAGCGAGGAGGCCGCGGGGCGCGTTGGGTGAGTTGGCTGGGAGTGTGTGGTCGGCACGAGACTTGCGATCAGGGGTGGGATAGTGACCGAATGTGATTGGGCGCTCGGCTTCTTGATATTCTCCCTTTTATGTGCAAAGAACCATTCTGCGATGGGCACCCAAGTTTCTTCATCAAGAATCTGTGGGTTTTTTCAGCACCGAGTGGTGATCGGGCATCTCGGCGCACCCAAGTATTCAGCGATTGATGTCATCATGAGGCTTGGGTATTGGTGATGCTGTGGGTTAACTCGGCCCATGTCCGAATGGGTCCATCGAGTGCTTGGTGAGAGGTTTCCGACGATTGAGTCGGCGGTGTCTGAAATCGCGGCTTTAAAGGCGCAGCTGGAGCTTCCGAAGGGAGTCATTCATGTGATTTCCGACATTCATGGAGAGGCAAAAAAGCTGCGTCACGTGATCAATAATGCCTCGGGACGGTTGCGGCCGCTGGTGGAGGAATTGTTCAGGGATTCGCTGAGCGATAAGGAATTCCGCGAGTTCCTCAACGTGCTCTACTATCCGGCGGAGATTTTGCAGATCAAGTCCGATGCCCTCGCCGATGAGGAAGAACGCTATCAGTGGGTGTTGGCGACTTTGACGCGTCAGTTTGATCTGATCCGCGTGATGATTCGGAATCGCCGACGTAAGACGGTAAAGCTGATGGCCCCGAAGCAGAACCGCGAGTTGTTCGAGGTGCTGCTGAACTATCCGGCGGGTGGTCATGCGGAGGTGTTTTTGGAAGTGCAGTTGCGCGAGATGGTAAAACGGCGTTTGGCGTTTCCTGCGATCCGGAATGCGTCTCGTTTCATTCGCAATCTCACCGTCGAAGAGCTGATCGTGGCGGGTGACCTTGGTGATCGTGGTCCGAGGCTGGACCGGGTGGTGGATTATCTGTTGCCGATCCCGAACGTTTCGCTGATCTGGGGGAATCATGACGTGAGCTGGATGGGGGCGTGTCTTGGGCAGGAGGCCTTGATCGCCCTAGTGCTGCGGATTTCCCTGCGCTACCGCAGGCTCTATCAGCTTGAGGAAGGTTATGGGCTTTTGACGAAGGCGGTGGAGCAACTTGCCAACACGGCCTATGCCCATGACCCGGCTGAGTATTTTCTTTCGAAGCGGACCGGTGAGCGCGATCCGCTTTTGATTGCGCGAATGCACAAGGCGGTGGCGGTGCTTCAGTTCAAACTCGAAGGACAACTTGTCGAGCGCCATCCGGAGTGGGAAATGGATGACCGGAACCTGCTGCGGAAGATTGATTTTGAAAACGGAACCGTGGAACTGAAGGGTGGTGTCTTTCCGCTGCGCGACACGCACCTGCCGACGATCGATCCGAGTGATCCTAACAAGTTGTCTGAAGAGGAACAGCAGTGCATTGATCGCTTGAAAGAGTCATTCATGACCTCGCCGCGGCTGTGGCAGCACATGCAGTGGATGGCAGAACGCGGCCAGATGGCGACGGTGCGGGACAAGGCGGTGATCTTCCATGCCTGTCTGGCGGTGGATGAAGAAGGTGGGTATCTGCCTCTAAGCATCGAAGGTAAGGAACGCCGTGGGCCGGAGCAGTTTGAGGCGCTGAACCGTGTGATCAAGCGGGCGTTCCGCGCCGGCAGTCGTGCGACGGAGGAGGACAAGGATTGGTTTTACTATCTGTGGGCGGGGCCGAAGTCGCCACTGTTTGGCAAGGATCGCATGGCGACTTTTGAAACGTATTTCGTGGCTGATAAGTCAACGCACAAAGAGATCAAGAATCCGTGGTTCAAGTGGATTCATGATTTCGATTTTTGCGACCGGATCTGCAAGCAGATGGGCGTGGAAGAAGGGGGAATCTTGGTGAACGGGCACGTGCCAGTGAAGGTGGAGGAAGGGGAAAGCCCGCTGAAAGGGGGAGGGAATGCGGTGACGATCGATGGCGCATTTTCCGAGGCCTACGGAGATCGTGGCTTTACGCTGATCCTCGGACCGGAAGGGGAAGTGCTCGCGGAGCATCATGCTTTTCCTGATCCGATCGCAGCGGTGCGGGAGGGTGAGGATCTCATTCCGACAAGGACTTTGCTACGAGAGTATGAGCGGCCACGTTTGGTTGGCGACACCGAAGTAGGTGTTGGAATCCGTGAACAGATCCGGGTGCTGGAGGAGATGGTAGAGGCGTATGAGTTTGGTGATCTGCGCGAGGGATAGCGGTGGGGGGTTGCGGTTCAGAATACCCGCGCCGGGTGCCATCTTTGGGCTTGGAATGGGGGGGTGGGAATTAGAATTTGGACATCGGTATGCTCAACATCGTGATGATCGAACCTGAGATTCCGCACAATGCGGGAGCGGCAGGGCGCTTGGCTTTGGCGACGGGGGCGCGACTTCATTTGGTGAAGCCGTTGGGCTTTTCGCTCGACGACAAGCACGTGCGGCGGACTGGGCTCGACTATTGGAAGGACGTTGATGTGGTGGTTTGGGACAATTTTGATGAACTGCGCGCTGCGGCCGAAGCCGAAGCGCAGTTTTGGTTTCTAACAACCAAGGCGACGCGGAGTCACTGGGCTGCGGAGTTTCGCGCTGGCGACTACCTGGTCTTTGGTTGCGAGTCGCGGGGGCTGCCGGAAAGCCTGATCCGCGCTGCGGGCGATCAAGCGATGCGGATTCCGATGAAGGAAGGTGGCACGCGCAGTTTGAATCTCTCCACAGCGGTCGGCATCGTGCTTTACGAAGCCGTGCGGCAGGTGGGCGGTATTTGAGCTACTCTGCGGCCGGCTTCGGGAACACGATCTTCGCGGGTTCTCCACCGCCACCACCCATGCCGAAGCTATCGGGGATGTCCTTGGTGGTGACGTAGAGCATGATGCTGAAGAGCAGGAACACGAAGATGAGCTGAACCGTTTCGAGGACCTTGAAATTCACGGGACGCCTTGCGATGGATTCCATGATGGCGATGGTGATGTGGCCGCCATCAAGCACCGGGAAGGGAAGCATGTTGAGGATTGCGAGGTTGATATTGATCAGCACGAGGAAACCGAGAATGCGGTTCACGGGGTGATCCATGAGTAGCGTATAATACTGGATTTTACCGATGCCGATTGGGCCACTGAGGTGCTGGATGCCGATGCTGGAATTCGGTGAGGCAACGCTGGTGATCGTCAGCCACATGGAATCGAGGGTCTCCTTGATCTGCTTGAAAGGGCCGGGATGAATCCATTCTTCCTTGATGTCGCCGGTGGAGGTAAACGATGCGCCAATCATCGGCCGATCGTAGGCGGGGGTCGGATTGACTGGTTTGGTGGGGCTTACCGTTACGGTCTTTTCCTCGCCGTAGCCATCTTCGTTCTTCGGTTTGAAGGTGATTTGAAGGGGCTTCTCACCATTTTTTCCGAGGTAGGCGAGAGCCTGATCGACGGTCATGATAGGGATGTCGTTCAGGGAGACGATGATGTCGCCGACTTTGAGACCGGCATTGGAGATGGGGGCATTTTCGCCAGTGATTGCTGCGACTTCCACAGGGCCACTCATGGGTGAGATGCCGACTTGGCGGGTGGCGCGGCGTTGCCACCATGCGGTTTCGGGGATCACAAATTCGGAGACGATTTCCATCTGGCCGACGCCCGGGCGGTCGATCGTGAAAGTCACGTTGTCGTTGCGACCCGTGATGGTGCGGATGACGACGCTGTCGTTCGTGCCGTGCCACATGTCGACGGGGCCGCCATCGATCGCGAGGATTTTGTCTCCGCGCTGCAGGCCGGCGGTTTCACCCGGGCTGCCGGCTTCGACCCAGCCGATGGTGGTGGTTGGGATGGTTTCGAGCGGCTTTCCGACCACGGTGATGACGCAGGCGGCGGTGAGGGCGAGAAGGAACGAGAAAAGCGGTCCGGCGAAGGCGACAATGATCTTGTCGAGGGAGGAAATGGGAGGCAGCGGCTCGTTGTCCTCGCGGTTGTCTCCTTCGATCGCCTGCATGGGGGCCATCTGGGGCAGGGCGACGAAGCCGCCCGCCGGAATCCAGCCGAGCCCGTATTGGACGCCGTTGATGGTCTTGCTCCAGATCGGTTTGCCGAACCAGATTTGGAAGCGGTCGATTTTCAGTCCACGCCACTTGGCCGCCCAGAAGTGGCCGAGTTCGTGGATGAAGATGATCAGGTTGAAAACCATGATCACGACGAGGATCAAGAGCGCGATGAGAAGAGGCGTGGGTTCAGCGGGCATGGCGAGTTTCGCGCGGAGACTACGGTGGGAAAAGAATGCTTCAAGAAGTTAAAGTTTACGGCAGGGCGTTAGTCTTCTGCGCTTTGGGGACGGAAATCGGCAACGGGAATTGACGTGCCGGGTTTTGGCGTCCGAGTATCACCCACGTGGCACATCGGATCGATGAAGTGCTCGTTCGCGGCGAGATCGACAATACGGAGGAAGGCAAGACCACCGGGTGGCTGTGGCTGCTCGGACGGACGGAGCCGATCACCTTGGATCTGATTGGCGATTGTTGGAGGGATTTGGCGGGTTCCCGCTTGAAATTCCGGAACCTCGACCCGAAGCCGGGCCCGTGTGACATGCTGAACGCGATCCAGAAGGGCGTGGTGGGAGACATGACCGCGTCGCGGAAGGCGAGGGTGCCCGTTTGTTCTGCTGACGAGTTCGCGGCGCGCTGCGCGGCTGGCGAGGAGGTTCCGCTGGTTTGGAAGAACACGCTCTACCTTGAGTGGTTCAGCGACGCAGATGGGCGGGTGGTGATTGAGACGACCGGATTCGATCTGGAACTCTCGGAAAACGAGTGGCGCATGGACTCCGATGCGGAGGAGGCGCAAAAGTTGGCGAACCTCCAGGCGATGCGGGATTTCCTGGATGGCATGATCGGTCGTCGTCCACCGCCACCAGCGAGCAAGCTGCCGAGGGATGATGAATTTGAGTGGGAGGAGCGCCTGAAGGAATCAGATAGGCTGACGGATGCTTATCAGGAAGTCCTCGAGAAATACCTGGACGATCCGGATTCTGAGCAAAAAGAGGCCTTCGTGATGGGCTGGGATGGCTTGTTGGATGCGATGGCTGCTGAGTCCGAGGGCAAGGAGGTGGACACGCCGGACTGGGAGCGAGAGGTCTACGAGGCCGATGAGGATGATCGAGCCGCCGAGTCGTGGAAAGGCGCGGATGGCATCGAAGACGAGGACCTTCTCAAGGCCCATCCGCTTCAGAAGGAGGCCAAGGAATTAGCGATGCGCGCTTTTGATTTAGTCAGGGAAGACTCGAATAGGGCCTCGGATGCCTGCGAATTGACCGGAGCGTTGATGAAGGTGGCGGCGAAGCTCGCGGGGGCGCTCAATGGAACCTATCAGCGTGAAACCGGCTTTGTGCTGGCGATTCTAAAGCGCTGCCTAGTCTGGCTGAATGAGGCGCTAGCCGCCAGTGGGCGGCTGATCGAGGTCGAGACGGACGATGACAAGGAGCGGGCGCTTGAGGCTCTGAAGGATGAGGTTTTTGGGCTCAGACAAGAGCTGACGGATCTTCGAAAAAAGTTAAAGGGATCCTAATTATTGGGTGTTGCGCCCGGACAATTTGAGGGTTATGGGGATGGCTTATGAAGAAAGTCGCCCTCGCAATAATTGCTGTTTTCGCTCTGGGCTCGTGCAATACCACGATTGGCCTCGGACGTGATCTTCGCCAGCTTGGCAGTGGATTGGAGAACAAGGCCCATGGTAAGGCCTTTGATGGTTCCGATCCTGAACAAGACCAAGGCAACCTGCCGACCTACTGAAGCAGGTCGGCTAAGGGCTTGGAAACTGGTTTGGATGAACTCGGCCCGGTTTGAGCCGAGGGAAACTTACTTGCTGCCGCTAATTCTGCCGGAGCCACTATAGCCCGCATTGTAGCCCCAGATGTAGTTGTTGCGGTGGGCTGAGGGCAGGGCCTCGGAATCCTCATTGATATGAGGATTGTGGGCTTTGCCGGCGGATCGGTCGCTGCTGCCGTCGTCATAACCGCGCTTGTAAGCATCGGTCTCAGTGTAGCCGGCAGCTGGATGGTCGGTGATGACATCCGAGCAAGAGATTGCTCCAAATGCCATGCCTAGCGTAATCAGGGTGATTATGGGTGATCTCATAGCTTGGACTGCGTAGTCTTAAATATTCCGACCGTCCAGCTTGGATTACTGTTAAGGTCTCCAGAAAGTCAATTTGATGGGATTGTCGTAGTTGGTAGCCCGCATGGCATGGAAATTGCAGTATTTTCTGCGTTTTTGGTCGCTGCGACGGGTTTGGAGAGTTTTTTCATGGGTTTAACTCCCTGATCCGTCGCAGCCCGGATTTTCGGTAGAGGATGAAATTGCCTTGGAAATCAGGGGTTGGTGGCTTGACAGGGCGAATTTGGCGTGCATTCTCCCGCCCCCGCCGCGTTGGAACGTGGCGCTTTTCTCCTACCGCCATGAAAAAGGATCTTCATCCCGAAAACCACCCGGCCATTTTCGTCGACATGACGACTGGCACCAAGTTCATCACGACCTCGACCCGTACCTCCGAAAAGAAGGAAACGATCGACGGTGTGGAATACAGCGTGATCTCGATGGGCGTCACCTCCGACTCCCACCCGTTCTTCACCGGTCAGAAGCAGTTCGTCGACACCGAAGGACGCATCGACAAATTCCAGAAGCGTTTCGGCACCGTGCGCCGCGTCAGCAAGCCCAAACTTGGTGCCTGATTCGGGATCGAGACATCCCGAGTTTTTTCAGAGCTCGTCGGCGCTTGCGCTGGCGGGCTTTTTTGTGAGCGGATGAGGCGAGCTCGTGGGACGGCTGTGGGTTGAAGCCACAAGGATATCCAGATTTGACCCAGACGATCAGATCTGAGAGTCTTCCCTTGGCCCGAGCGTGTCCAGCGGTGGCATGGATTCCCGATCGTGGATTCCAGTCTCCGTTCCAATCGAAGGCCACAATCCGCCTCCAAAAGATGCGAAGAAGATGTCGATTACTAGCGTGGATCACAGCTGCCCTCTGCGGCCCGGCTGCTGATGCTGGCTCGATCATCGACACCAGCTTGTTTGTTTCCGGAACGACCACTTCGCTCACCCTTGATTCAGCAAAAATCGCAACACCCAATGGCAGGGTGAACTTGTCTAATAGCGGCAGCGATCTGGTGGTGAATTTCGATCGCAACTCATCGAACTCGGACTTCAACCTAACATGGGAGGGAGCTGCTGATGGTGTTGGCTTCAACACCGCTACCTACCGATACGTGAAAATCGATATCGTGGCGGCCTCCCCTGGATTGGTCGACGGAACTTGGCAAATGTATTGGCAGGACGATGACAGCACGGTGGGTGGTGGAAGCGACAGCATGATCCAGCTGGGCAGCGTCACCCCGGAGGCTGGCCCTTTCTCCATCATCATCGACCTTGATGATGGCGGGACCAACATCACCGGTGCCAAGGGCTGGGGCCCGGGGACACTTGACATCTTCCGGCTCGACCTTTTCCAGAATCTCGCCAACAGGGGCGAGTCCGTTACCATCAGTGCCATCACCTTCGGCAGCCAATTGAGTTCAAATCCCGGAACGGGGCGTATCAACTCCTTCCGTATCACCCATAGGTATGCGAACGCAGCCGACGGTTATTTCACGACCCCCCATCAGATCAAGGCCCGCGTTTGGTGGGATAAATACAGGATCATTGACGGCACATTCCTCCAGCCCATCAGCGTGACGGTGGACGACCAGCTTGACTATCAAGCCGGAAGCCAGACCGCAGACTTGTATGTGCCGCCTTCGTATGACCCCGCAGTGCCCATTGGGATCTACATCCACATCAATGCGGGTGAGACCGCCCGTTTGCCACAGAACTTGGAACCCGTTTTCGATCAACACAGTCTGATCGGTGCGTCGCCTGATCAAACCGGCAACACCCGGCATGACCCCGAGCGATTCGCCCGGGCTCTAGACACTGTCACGACCCTTAAGAAGCATTACAATATCGACGATTCGCGAGTGTATGTGGGGGGAATATCGGGTGGGGCGTTGATCGCGATTCTTTCCGGCATGCTTTATCCTGACACTTTCCGCGGCATTATCGCCACAGAGCACGCATTGAGTCCGCTCTACAGAGATCGGATTGCCAAAGATGAGGAAGTGCGCGAGATGGCCGCAAACGGCCAGCGTTGGTCACACATCCTCGGTAAGGATTCCTACGCTTACGATCAGCTCGCCTCCTATCCGACATCGTGGAAATACGATGCTTGGTTCGACCATAGCGAGCCGACGACACGCATCCGCTACGAACCCCTGTTCGACTGCTACAATCAACAGATCGAAGGCATGGGTCACACCAACGCCGCGCCCGAAGTGTTCGAAAGATCGCTCATCTTTGTGGATGCTCCCACCCAGCTGCCCAAGGTCGGGAATTACAGCGATTGGGTTCCATATGCGTTCCGTCAGGACGACCCCGACACGATTTTTTTCAGCTACTACATCGACGAAGAGTCTCCCCGGGCTCCAGATCCGACCATCAATCTCGCACCCGAGGACGATTTTGACGGCGATGGCACCAACAACTGGATGGAGTATCTCCTCGCCACGAATCCGATGATTGCCGGAGATCGGCCCTTGGTCCCTCTGATGACCATGATCGGCAAGACCCTTTCATTGAATTTCCGCGCTGGTGCAGGGGACTACCGAGTCGCGGTCCACACCTCGGTGGACCTGAATGAATGGAACACCACGGGCGATGGAGCCCAAGTTGTGGACACCAGGATAAATTCGGGGACGACCATGGGGCAAATTCGTTACGTTGCCTCGGATGTGACTGCTTCATCCTTCTTCTTTAGGCCTGTGATCAACTCGCAGCCCCCTCGATAGACCGAGGGAATAACCCTTGCAATGCTTGAGCCATTTACGGCGTTTCCAGTAGTAGATCATCAGGTTCCCACCCTTGCTTCGTTCGTCAGCCATCGCGGAGTTTTTTTGTGAGCGGCCGAGGCGAGCTTGTGGGACAATGAGGAACGATGAAGTGGTTGACGGGAAGCATGCTCGATGAAAAACGCTCGGTGGTTTACACCTTGGTGTTTGGGATTTGGGCGGAAGTGTTTTTCTACTGCGTCCTGCATGATCAGTATTTGATCCGCATCGCGCCGGAGCATTTTACCGTGTATCACGCGCCTTTGTGGGGGATCACCGACCTGACGACGCTGGCCTTTGCTTGGGCGTTCAAGGCTTCGATCGGTCCGGGTTTGCTGCTTGGCCTGGCTGCGGTGTTTGTGGGGCGCGCGGGGAGCTTGCCGAAGATGCCGGTGAAGCGGATGCTGAAGGTGGTGGCGGGCTCGATTGTGGTCGCCGAGTTGGCGGGACTGCTAGCGGGAGCCTATGCTTGGAAGACGGGAGAGATGATTTTTCCAGAGATCATCTATCCGGAGGAGACGCGGCCACTGATCACGACGCAGACGATTCAGTTGGCGTGCTATGTGGTGGGCGTGTTGACCTCGTGTGGGTTTTTAGCGTGGGTGGGGTGGTGGCGGAGGCGTCAAGGAGCGGGAACTTGACTGCGTTGAGGTTGATTTTCGGAAACAATCAGTTCTCGGGTTTTCGCAATCTCGATCGAATCCCAAAAGCGGCGGATCTTTTCGATCTTCCGGCGGTCCTTCTTCGTCAGACCGTTACGGAGGCCCTCGCTTTATTCTGCCAGCAGGCGGACCGGGCCCAGCAGGCCGGACGGCAGCAGTTTTTCCTCGCCGCTGAAGCTATGGCTCATGTTGCTGCGGGTGAAACGTTTGTCCAACGGCAGTTTGCTGTCGCCGATCATGCGGTTTGCCCAGAGATTGGTCACTTCCACGCGCAGGCGGTTGTCGCCCGCCTTGGCTGCTGGGCCGAGCTTCACCCGATAGGGCGGCGTCCACACCACCCCGAGGCTTTGGTCGTTGAAAAACACTTCCGCCACGTCACGCACATCCCCCAGGTCAATCCACAGGCCCGCCGCCTGTGCGGCCTCGCTCTTGGCCAGGGTGATGGTCTTCTCGTAGGTCGCCGTGCCGGAGAAATGCGGCACTCCGGGATTCTCGGAAGCCGTCCAGCAATGTAGTGATTCCATTTCGAGGGAACTCGGCGCGCCCCAGCCCTCGGGAAATCGGAGCTTCCATGGTCCGCTGATCCCGCGCAGCACACCGGGCTCGTCCTGAACCGCCAGGGCAGGTCGGCCGGATGGCTGCTTGGGAAACACGACAAAAACCGAACCCGCGGCCGGGAGGGCCAGCGCCAGGCGGCAACCGCCGTCCACCGGCAGCGCGTCGATGCCCGACCTGCCGCCAGTCACCGGGTTCCATAGCTCGACACGGTCCGCCTGCTGGCGGAACACACAGTCGAGCGACCTCGGCTCGAGCGTCCGGTTGCGCACGAAGTAGAAATCAAGCTCGTCCGTGGTCCTATGGATGGAGTCGTAGTCATCACGGGAGGCCTCCTCGACGACATGGAAGTCCGGACCGATGCCCTGCGCCATGAGCGCCTCGCGCCAGCTCGGGCCCCACAGGATGCGCCCCTTGCCGTAGCGGTTCTCGGTGACGGTCTTGCCGTCGCAGGCACCCCACAGACGGTCGGCGAGATCGCGCAGTTCGGCGTCGTGCCGTGCCGCTTCGTGCAGCCCATGGGTTCGCGTCGGTTTGCGCCCGACCACGGTCGCTCCCTGATTGACCAGTTGCTCGATCTTGCGAAGCACCTCCAGCGACATCATCTCCTGGTTCTGCAGGGTGAGGATGGCGTAGCTCATGCCGTCTGGGAGTACGATGCGCCCGTCCTGCACGTTCATGCGCGTGATCAAGGCCTGGGCGTCGCAGATATCATAGTCATAGCCGAGGCCCAACTCCTCGGGCACGATCTTGCGCGGCACATCCATCTTGGCCGGATAGAAGTTCGGTGCCTGCTCGCCGTAGAAATGGCAGACATCGGCGACAAAGAGCCCTTGGCGCAGCATGTGCGCCGTGCGGCCGAGGTAATCCATGAACGGCTTCACCTTGGGCCACCAGGTGGCGGTGCGGTTGATGTCGGTGCCTGCATGGTAGGCGAATCCGGGCAGACCCGCCTCCGGCGGCGAGCTGGCGACGGTGTGAAAGGTGAAGCTGTTGAGCCCTTCGCAAAGCGCGCGATCTGCTAGGTGTTTGTGAGTCACCGGCCCGTCGATCCAGCGCCTCCAGGTGGTGAAGGCCTCGGCATCCACCAACTTCCTTCCATAGACGTGGGACGCGCTCGCGATCTCCTTGACCAGAAAAATGTTCTTTGAATTGCCCATCCAGAACTCGCCACGCGGCACATCCACGGCACCCAGCGCCTTGATCGCATCGACCGGGCAGGAGTCCCAGATCGGCGGCCCGGGCCCGCCGGCTTCGGCCACGAGTTCGAGTCCGTATTCCCTCATCACCCGGCTGCCTGTCACGTAGTGGCTCAAAATCAGCTGGTCACTCAGTGACTTGCGGTAATCCGCTACAAAGCGACTGTTCGCCTCCTCATCCTCCAGCGACCACCCGCAGAGCAAGGGCAAGTAGGCAATCGGGCTGTAGCCGCGCATCTCCTCGAACCGCGCGGCGAACTCATCCGACCATAACACCCCGCTCATCAACTCCATGCTGTCGAATTCCAGATACTCGAAAGCCGTGCCGCGGAAGTCCTGGCGGCCGAGCTGCTTCAGGATCGAGTCGGCGATGAAGCGAACATGGAATTCCGTCGCCGCCGGATCGAAAAAGTCGATCATCGGGCCCTCTGAGTTCGGGCTCGGAACGATCAACGACTGCCCGTGGTTGGTGCAAATGACGCGCAGCGCCGTCCACTCGCCCTGCGGCGCGTCCCAAACGAGGCGGCCGCTTTCATCGACGAAGCGCGAAATGTCGATCACCTTGGCCACGCCCGACAGCTTGCTGGTTTTCGGCACGGCCAGCACCGCGACCGGCTTGGAGTGCAACGGCAGGCCGTCCGCCCCCTTGGGTGCCAGCTTGCTCTCGGGAAACGGCAGCGGCAGGTCGATCTTGCCGGGGCCCGTGATGTCGGTTTTCGACCAGAACAGGCCCTTGCCCGCATGCTTTGGCGGCACCCATGAACCGCCTGCGTTCCAACCACTGGATGCCACCATGCCCATCCGCAATCCCAGCCGCGTGCCTTCCCGGATGGCGTGGGCAATCAGTGCCACCGACTCGTCCCCCATGAAGGCTGACCCTGTCGGCACCACGCCGTCCGGGTCTCTGTGGGCCTTCACATCCCAGATCTCGGCTCCACTCATCCCCTTGGCCTTCATGTCCTCCAGATCGCTGGTGATCCGCTCCTTGGTCATGTTGCCGTTGAGCCAGCACCAAAATGCCCCGGCCCGCGAGTGGGTCGGCGGATCCACGAACTCCTGCTCCAACGACTGCCCTGCCAGAACCGTTACCAGCCCCAGCCATGCTCCCAAAATCGATTTTCCTCCCATCATCCTCATTATACCGGACTGATACTCACGAGCATGGCAAAATCTAGCACCACTTCCGCAGCGATCCACGATGATGTCATCTCAATGGCCGTGCCAAAACAACCAAAAGATGCCGATCAGTCTAAGTTCGCATCACTCAAAGAAGACCGACGAAGTCACCGGACGACGCCCATTTATGAGGGGTTTTCCGGGTGCGCCACGTAGATGCAGTGGCGCGTGCGCTTCGATTTTTCATGCGGCTTCGCAGGAAAAGCCTTTACCGAAAAACCTGCCCTCTGGAGAGCCTTTTCAAAACTCGGTGTCGGCATCGCAAGCCAGTAGGTCACATACCCGCCCGGCCTCAGCGCCTGTTTGATCTTTTCAAGAAAGCTCGCCGTGTAGAGACGCCCGTTGAGCTCGGTGATCAGCATCTCCGGCGTGTCGTCGATATCAATGAGGATCGCATCATAACTTTTCGCGCTACCCTTCATGATCAAGTCGTAGAGATCGCCGAGATAGAGCTTCGTGCGCTCGTCTTCTAACAGGGGCCCGTTGTGTTCGACCAGAAAGGTGCGGTTCCACTCGATGATCTCAGGAACCAATTCGGCTACTTCGATCGTTGCTGGGCGACCAATGAGCTCAAGTACTCGCTTCAGCGTGAAGCCCATGCCCAAGCCACCAATCAGCACTTTCGGATTCTTCGGCCGTGATGCGCTTCCCTCCAGAAGTTCCTCACAGCCCTTCTCCGCAAGCAGCTGCTCCGAAAATGTCAGCGCCGTGCTCATCAGATCGAGCCCGTTGTATTTCAGATAGAACTTCCCGTCATGCTTGTGCAGCGAGAACACGGTTCCATCAGGCAGGCGTGCCTCGGCAAGATTTACAAATGGCTTCATCCACGCCACCTTCGCCAGATCACCTTGTCCGGCAAGCCTCTCCTTACTCCCTTGTCATTCAGGACATCAATTAAAGCTCCTTGCCCCCTCACTCAGGCCTTCCTGAGTTCCATTCCTAAGAGGCAGACGTCATCGTCGAAGTGGTGACCTTCGGAGTGGGCGAGGACGGTAGCGATGACGCCATCGAGCATCTCTTCAAGATTCTCGTCCTTTCGAGCTTCGACGACTTTGATGAGGCCGGCTTCTCGGAAGTCTTCGCCATCTTCGTTTTCCGCTTCGATAAGGCCATCGGTGAAAAGGAGCAGGCGACGGACTTGATCGAGTGGGATTTCTTGGGATGGGAAACTGGCTTTAGCAACGAGGCCGAGGCCGGGTCCGCGTTCACTCTTGTTAGAAGCGAGTTGATAGACGCCGCTGCTTCCGCAAACGATGGCTCCGGGGTGTCCGGCGCAGGTGTAGCGGATCTGGTTTTCGTTGAGATCGACGACGGCGTAGAAGGCGGTGGCGAACATCGTGGCATCGGCGCGGTCGAGGATCGAGGCGAGGCCTTTGTTGAGTCCGCTGAGATAGGCGCTCGGGTCGGAAGCGCTGCGGCGTTGTTTTTCCATCAAGCCGCGAAGCATGGCGACGACGAGGGCGGAGCGGACTCCGTGGCCCATGACATCGCAGATGAGGAGACCGCAGAGATGATCGGAGATGCGGACGATTTCGAAGAAGTCACCGGCGAGTCCGGAGATAGGGAGATAGCGGGCACCGAACTGAAGTTCGTGTTTGTTGTCGAAAATTTGTGGGAAATGGGAGCCGGCGAGGGCTTGCTGGATTTCGCGGGCGAGCTGGACTTCTTCTTCGTAAACTTGATTTCGCTCGGCGAGTTCGAAGGCGAGGTTGGCGGCTTTGTGCTGGGCTTCGACGAGTTCGGTGACGTCGCTTGAGACGCCGAAGGTGCCTTTGATTTTTCCCTTGCGGTCGAACCACGGAAATTTCGAGGTGAGCACCCAGGTGCTACTGCTACTGCCCTCGCGCACTTCATGTTCAAGTTTGCCAGTGATGGCTTTGCCGGTGGCCATGATTTCTTCTTCGTCGCGGGCGGCATCCTCCCAGTGCTCGGAGGCGAAGAAGTCACGGTCGTGTTTGCCGGTGACTTCTTCAGGGCTGCCGGCGTTGTTCCATTCGGCCATGCGCTGATTGGCGAGGACAAAGCGGGATTTGGTGTCCTTGAAATAGACCTGAAGCGGTACGTGGTCGATGAGCAGACGGAGCTGGTGGCGCTCTTCGTCGATCTGGGCTTCGGCGGATTTCCGGCGGGAAATGTCGATCATCGAGCCAGCGATGCGGGTCGCATGGCCGCTGCGGTTGCGGACGACGGTGCCGCGGATGCGCAGCCAGCGCCAGCCGTCGCTGCCGGTGTGGACGCGACAGTCGATGGAGAAACGTTCGGGGCCGCCGGGATCGAGGGCGTTTGCTAGGGCGGCGATGAATCTTTCGCGGTCCTCGGCGTGGACGGTGCGGTGGGGCGGGGTGAAGAAGTTCGGTGCCTGCCTATCGCCGCATTCGAGGAACTCGAGGATGCGGCGCGAGTAGTAGATTTCGCTTTTGTCCGTCCACCAGTCCCAGATGCCTTCGTTCGATGCCCGGAGGGCGAGTTCGAGACGGCCATCGGCTAGATCGTGGATACCTTCTCCTTCGGGTGGCGGAGTCATCAGTCTGCACTCAAGCAGCGCGAGGTCCATCCTGCAAGCGGCATCCGGGGCAGCGGGGTGATTGGCAGCGCCTAGGCACGAGGGGTGCGTTGCGGTTTTGGTGCTGGAAGTCGCGGTCTTGCGCTGATGACGAGCGAAATGGCGGCGCGGTCGCGCTCGGCGGCCATCGCCCCGCAGAAGTCGGTGGTGGTGACATACTTGGGCTTGTGGTGACGCGACAACCCTTCGCAACCGATGCTGGCGGCCACGCGCGTGAACATCGAGTGCTGCCGCAGCGGCCTGGCGTTTCTTTTCCTCACGGCGGTGCCCGGCGGTTCGTCCAAGGTGCTCGGAGGGGACAACAGGGGGGGGAGCCCGGATCGGGCAGCTTCGACTCGATGTGCGTCCTGGTCTCGGGAGTGTTGTCTTTGATGGTGTCCGCCACGAGTTCGCAGCCGAGGTCGTGCTGGGAGGGCGTGGTGACGGCGGTCACGACATTGTGGCCGCCGGCGTGTCTGGGTTGTCTGCCATCAATGGCGACGGTTTCCTTCTCCGTGACCGGACCGCAGATGCGCCGCTTCCATTCGACCAGGACTTGCTCGACAATGTCGGTATCGACGAAGGTTTCGATCACCAGAGCCGGGTGGCCGTAGCGCTCCATCCAGTCGTCGCTCAGACGCGCGGTAACGTGGGAAACGACGGCGGAACCGAGATTAGGGCTGGTTTGATCGGGCAGCAGCAGGAAGCGGGAGTTGTTGACCACCTGCGGCAGGCGTCGCCGCCGCTGTTCGTCGCTCCGGCCGATCCCATTGATGGTCTTTCGCGCATTCCGTAGGTGGTGGACGATCGCTGGTTATTTTTTTGCTCCAATAAGCTTTACCTCCTGCAGGCTCAGCCCGTAGCGACCGCCGGGTGGGTTGATTTTGAGGTCGGTCAAATCCAAATCCCCGTTGTCGGTGGTGAAGTTGGCTGAGTAAGCGAGCCACAAAGTGCCTCCGTCTTCGGAGATGAACTTGCTGGGGAAGTTGAGGAAATATCCCTGTTCGCCGAAGCCCTCCATATAAGCGACCATGCGCCAGGGGCCGGTGAGGGTGTCGGCTTCAAGGATGTAGGAATTCATCTTCGCCACGGTGGGCCAGCCGTCGGTGACGCACATGAGGTATTTGTTCAGCCCCGGCACCCAGGTCACTGTGACGCAGCCCATGTGGTTGTTCCATTCGATGAGCGGTTTGATTTCCGAAAAATCATCAGTCCACAGCGGTTTGCTTGAGGCGTCATGACCGGCAAAGAACTCCCACGCCTTGATGTCGTTGATGGTTTCCGGCGAGGGCGTGACTCGGGCGAGATAGATTTGATCCGCCGAGATCCAGCTCAGGTTTCCATGAGCGAAGCGTTTGCCGTTGGCTTGCGGGAAGGCTGCTTCACATGCCGAGCGGAAGGGTTCTTGGATTTTTTCGCTTTTACGCATCTCGATGTGCAAGGGTTCCTCGCACTTGTCGTTGACCACGTAGCCGTTTCCGTCGTCGGCCAGTTTCAGACACGGGCGCGGCAGGGGGTCATTGGCCTCGGCACCCATGGCGACGACATAGGCTTTGCCGTCCGGCGAGTGTTCCATGTTCCTGCCGAAATCCACGAAGTGTGGGGCACCCATTTTGACGGGGTCGAGAAATTTGGCGGGTTCGGGAAAAAGCGGATTACTTACTGAAGTGCCAGGAGCTTCCCAGGTTTTGCCGAGGTCGCGGGAAATGTGGAAGCCCGGCATCGGACCGAGGTTGGGCCAGTTCCAAGTGAGGCCGTGGTGTTTGTAGCTCGCCGTGGGGCCGAGACAGTAAGTGCCGTAATACCAAATGCCGTTGTGAACGAGCGATCCGGCCGGGTATCTTCCGCGATACGGTGTGGCCAAGGCCTGCTTGGGAGGTGAGGTATTCGTGATTTCGAGTTTCAGCGGATCCTCACCGATCATCACCGCCTGGCCGGTGCGGAAGCCGTTAGGCATGCCTCCACCTGAACTGCAGGTCTTGCCGTCGGTGGTTCCATCGGTCCAGGGGGTGTAGAGGTTTCCCTCACTCGCCCAACTTGGATAAAAAGTGTCACCGCAGTGGTAGTCGCTGTGTCGGCCGGTGAATTGGATGCCGGTGAGGGTTGGGGATGGTTGAAACGGACAGTTGCCAGGAATCTTCGACGGCCAGATGAAGTTGGCGGTATCGTTGCTCTCTGCGGAGGGATTATCACTCGCCGCTTCAGCAAGCAATGCCGATGTCAGCAACTGCGATAGCAGCAGCGAGGAGAGTAATTTGGTCATACAACAATTACCGCAAGGTGTTGTAGGGGCTTTCATGTTCACAGCGTCATCCAGCGGCTCTACGGAAACTACGCGGCGCAAAAAAGATTCCACAGGCAAAAAAGATACCAAAAAAGATACCAGGCAAACAGTGCGCAAGGGATGACGAGACCTGCGGAGGAGTTGCTGGAACGTTATCGAAGTCAATTTGCAATCTTTCGCTGTTTGTCAAAGAGCTGAAGGAGCGCTTTTCGCGCTGGTTTAACAAGCACCACGGGCGGCGTGGGACGCTGTGGACGGATCGCTACAAAAGTGTGCTGGTGCCGGATGGCGATGCGCTGCGGACGATGGCAGCTTACATCGACCTCAATCCTGTTAGGGCGGGCTTGGCGAAGGATCCGAAGGACTACCGATGGTGCGGTTATGCGGAGGCGGTGGCGGGTTCGAAGCGAGCGAGGCGTGGGCTGTGCCGGGTGGTGGATCGTCCGATTGATTCGTGGAGTGATAAGGCGGGGCCATCGAATCTACCAGCTGCCGAGTGGTATCGCTGCTGGTTGTTTGGGGAAGGTGTGGAGGTGGAGGCTTCGATGAATTTGATGGAGCTCAATATTGATGCTGGGGAGAAGGAGAATGGCGCTGGTTGATGCGCTTTTTGGGAGGCGAATCGGACTACGGACTTGAGACCGCCCGCGATGGAGAAGCGCTTGGCTTGATAAGCGGACTGAAGTCCGCGCTCCGATTTGGACCTACCTTTTGAAAATCGCGAGATGGCGGTCGACGGATTTTCCGGGGGCGTCGGAGAGGGGGCGGGTGCCGGGGTGGGGGATGTTTGTTAGGAGCGTGGCACCGAGTTGTTGGAGGCAGGCGGTGGCGAGGGCGTGTTCGCGATCGAAGTAGGAGGTGATAGCGAGACCCTATTCGAAAAGCCGCTGACCGACCGAAAACACGTCGCAGCCTGCGTATGAATCATTCATTGAAAATAAAATAAATACCTTGAAAAGGTGTGACTCAACATGTTGTAATTCAATAACTT
>Ga0100401_1001450_pt1 | contig 19331 bp, 15 predicted proteins | sample CryGeymeta201525_FD_80421 | JGI IMG/M metagenome (GOLD analysis project Ga0100401, IMG submission 80421) | Groundwater microbial communities from Crystal Geyser aquifers in Utah, USA - Crystal Geyser metaG 2015-25 | ecosystem: Environmental > Aquatic > Deep subsurface > Groundwater | place: USA... | reverse complement strand
TTGAATTACAACATGTTGCGTCACACCTTTTCAAGGTATTTATTTTATTTTCAATGAATGATTCATACGCAGGCTGCGACGTGTTTTCGGTCGGTCAGCGGCTTTTCGAATAGGGTCTGGCTAAGGCGGCACTTGCTGTCGCAGGGGCGCAACTGGAACGGAGGTGTTTGCGGGCTTCGAGTGATGGTCAGGTTCTTGAGGTTTTTCACCGCGAAGGTGAGAGGGCGGAAAGCGGGCCGGCAATCCTTTTCGCGCCAGCGGATCGGAAGGTGGTGAGGGCTGAGGTGGATGAGGCTTTCGTGGGAAAAGTGCGGCCTGGTCAGCGGGTTTCAGTGACCGTTCCGGGCCCGGGTGGGGTTACGATCGAGGGCGTGGTGTCGATGGTGAAGCCGGTGATGGGTGACAAGCGGGTGTTCACCCGTGAGGCGCATGAGAGGCTGGATATCCAGGTCTTCGAGGTGTTTGTAAAGTTGGCGGAGTCGGACCTGGAGTGGCCGTATGGCTTGGAGGTGGATGTGGTGATCGAGATGGGAGGGTCGCCATGAGGACTCGGGTCTTTCTATTGCTGCTGTGCCTCGTCTCTGGGTGCGTGCTTGGGCCGGACCCTGAGACTGCGGAGCCGGAACTGCCGGGCGGCCTAGGGTCTCTGGATCCGGGAAGTGGGAATGGCTTTGGGGATTCGCCCTGGCGGCATCTGGTGAAGGGCCGCGAATTGCGCAAACTGGTCGATCAGGCGCTGTTAGAGAATGCGGACCTGAAGGTGGCGGAGGCTCGGGTGCGTAAAGCAAGAGCCAGGGCCGGGATGGAGGCGGCACAACGACTTGCGAGGCTTGATGGGGTAGGAATCGGTGGTGTATCGCGGCAGAGTAAGGAGGAGAATCCGTTTCCCGCTTTGGTCAATCCAGACCGTTCGCCGATGGGATTCGCGGTGGAGTTCGCCTGGGAGATCGATTGGTGGGGACGGAAGAAGAGGGGGCGGCAGGCGGCCGAGTTTGAGGTTCTTGCGGTGGAGTGGGATCGCGCGGCCTTGCAAACCGAAGTGGCGGCGGCGGTGGTGGGAGAGACGCTGGTGATTCAAGCACTGAGCCTGCAATTGGAGTCGATGGAGCAGATCGTTGAGCTTGAAGCGCAATCGCTCGCATGGGTGGGCAAACGAGTGAAGCGGGGAGAGGAAGGGAAGGACGCCTACCTGGAAGCCGAGAATCGATTGGCGAGAGTGAAGATGGAGGCAGAGAAATATCGTGAGGATTTGAATATGGCCCAGCGGGCCCTCGCGGAATGGTGCGGTCGTGGGACTGTGTCCGTGGGCTCGTTCCGAAGTGAGCGTGAGTTGGTGAGTCGCGGGCCCTCTGGCGATTTGCGGGCGGGGGTCGTTCTTCGGCGTCCCGATGTGGCGGCCTCAACGGCGCGATATCGCCAGGCGGTTGCCCGGATTGGAATCGCTGAGGCGTCCCGATGGCCGGAAGTGCAGATCGTCGGGGCGTCAGGACAACTCTCGTCCTCGCTAAGCGATTTGTTTGGAAATGGGGCATCGACTTACGGACTTGGGCTGGATTTACGGGTTCCGATTTTCGATGGAGGCGAGGGCCGGAAGCGCACGGAACAGGCCGTTGCGGCGGCCGAGGACGCACACGCCAGCCATGTGGGTGTGGTGTTGAGGGCATTGCGCGAGGTAGGGACCTCTGCGGATCGCATGCAGAGTGCGCGCCGAGTCCGGGAGGAGGTGGAAGGCGTGCGGCGGATCGTTGGTGAGCAGCTTGCGATCGAGAGGCGCCGAGTCGCCTCAGGGGAAGTCACCGGGGAAGCCCTGCGACGGCGGGAGATCGAACAAGCCAGGGCCGAAGTGCTTTGGTGGGATTCCCGTCGTCGTGAATCTGTTGCTACGGTTGATCTCTTTCGCGCGTTGGGAGGTGGGTGGTGAGGCGGTGGGGTTTGAAAAAGACTCTCCAGCTGCGGGGCTGGGATGCACTGTGGGGGACGTTCTTTCAGTCTGTGGCTTGAAGTCGGGTGGCGGAGCAGGATTTATCAGGATGGTGAAATTGCGAGAATGCCTTGATTTATCGTGGGGTAGCGGGCATGAAGCGCTCCGCTGCGGTGCAGAAAGGGGCTGTAGCTCAGCGGTTAGAGCAGGGGACTCATAATCGTGTCATAAGCCGGAAATCGTTGGTAATCAGTGGCCGAATGTCGGCGCTTTGACCACCTTTGACCGACTTTTGAGGACCCAGGTGGTCAACGGAGGTGGTCAACGGAGGTGGTCAAGACTGGCGGAGGGCGTCCCGAAAAAATGGCTGGCGGGAAAGGGACGTTTTCGGTGGACTGAAGTGCGCCAAATGAACCGATTGCCCGATTTTTCCGCCATCAGCCGCTCAATGGAAGCTCCGGTCTCCGAGAGGGTTTCTCTCCACATCGGAGATTCTGAAACCGCTGCTGTCGGTCACGGCACGCTTTCTTGCGAGTCACAGATTTCCCAGTGTGGGTCCGTAACGCTAAATGAAATCCTCGACGAGGGCGACCTGAAGAAGGTCGATTTGATTCTGTCGGACTCGCATGAATACCTTGTGGCCTTCACGGCTCTCTCGGAAGATCGGAGAACTGCGGAGTTCCAGATTAAGGCCAGCCAAAATGTTGAGAATGACGAGGAATAGAATCGCGGCCATCTCAGAATGGGTTGACGCACTTCGAAAGCCCTTAAGTTCATAGGCGGGGCATGAGACAGGCTAAGGCCATGCCGTTCCGGTGGCCCTACGGAATTTTCCTTCGAGGGCCTGAGCAACGGGTGGAGTGCGCCGATGCAAGAGTAGATGAACAGCTCGTCATGAATTCAGGTTCTAGTACGGGCAACCCTGTGGAGGTTCGAGTCCCTCGCGCGCACCATTTGTTTTCAGGGAGTTACAGAAGATTTGTCAGTTAGAGATGCATCGTCAGTAGGCCCGACTGGGCAGAAACTGGGCAGATCGAAATGGCGTTCCTTGTCCCAGTCTGACCATTGTTTTTTTTCTGGACGTACAAGTCAGAGCTGTCCGAGGAGCCCGGCAACCCGGCTCGGGCGAAGGGCCTTCCTCGGGAAACCGCTCAAGGTCACTCCTTTACAAACGCTTTCGATGACAACCGGCGTCGTTTGTGCCACTTGGAAGGACGGAGCCGAACTTGTACACCGACAAATGGAGTGAGACTATCCGCCAGCGATGGAACTGCTGTTGGCCTGCCCTCCGGGGAGGCATTTGATTCATTTGAGTCAGAATTGGGCGAAGGCGATCAAAACCGGTCTCGTCACGTCATCGGTTCAGACGATTGCGGTTGCGGGCGCGAGAGGCTGCCCCTCACCCCAATCAAAAACATGGGGAACACCCAAAGATTGTGCTCCCAAATTTTCCTCGATACGGTACCGTGGGTTTCGAGGAAGGGTCGGATTGAATTGTGAAATGATCACCGGATGAGGCGACTATGCTGTCTACAGTCAATATTGCAAATGAAGCCAGCTATGGCGTCACGCAAAGCCTAGCAGGACTTCGCGCGATCAACTTCATTTTCGGAACGAATGGATCCGGAAAAACTACGATCTCCCGCGTTATCGCCGATCCTGCAGCCAAGCCCGCTTGCAGTCTCGCATGGACCGGCCTGCCTTTGGAGTGCCTCGTTTACAATAGTGATTTCGCGGCGCGAAACTTCGCCTCACAGATGCCGGGTATCTTTACACTGGGCGAGGCTGAAACTGAAATCCTAACCAGGGTCGAAGCCGCGGCCAATATCGTGCAATCGCTAACCAATGAAATTCAGCAGCTGCAGAACACACTCGGCGATATCAACTCCGGCAAGCTTGGTGAATTGCGCACTCTGCGCGTCGACTTTGAAAACAAGTGCTGGGCGATCAAGACAAAGCATGACCCGCACTTCCAGGGGGCGTTTGCTGGCCTCCGTAGTTCGAAGGCCAGCTTCTGCGATAAAATACTCAGCGAGTGGACTCAGAATACGGCTAGCGTGGCGTCATTAGACGATCTGAAGAAACGCGCACTGACGTTATTCCAGAATAGCCTCGGGCGCATAGACTCACTCCCAACCTTCGAACCGAACGATCTCCTCGCTCTCGAACGGGTTCCTGTCCTCGGGAAAAAAGTCGTCGGCAAAGAAGATATTGATATCGCGGCGCTGATCAGTCGGCTCGGAAACAGCGACTGGGTCAGGCAGGGACTGACCTACGTCAACGAGCCTGGTGCCCAATGTCCCTTTTGCCAACAGGAGATGGCTGATGACCTCGCTGCAAAGCTGAACGAGTATTTCGACGAGACGTATCTAGCCGACATTGAGGCTATCGGCAGGACGCGCACCGTTTACGCAACCCACGTGACGTCGATCAAGGAGCGGCTTGAGAGCGTCGCTGCAACAGAAAACAGATATCTCGACGCAGTCGCCTTCAGGGTCAATATTGATCGCTTCGCCGCTAAGGCGGAGTTGAACCTCCGCCAGCTTGACCGAAAACGGAAGGAGGCAAGCGCGCAGATCACACTCGAAGACATGTCAGAGGTCACGACTGCGCTGACCGAGACAATCGCCGCTGCTAACGCTGAGATTGATGCCCACAACGCCATGGTGGAAAACCTTACCAGTGAACGTGCAACGCTGATCTCTGATATCTGGAAGTTCTTACTAGATGAGTCCAAGCTCGCTTTTACAGACTACGATGCAGCCAAGTCGCGGCTCGACCGTGCCGTCTCAGGCTTGAACGCAGGGTTGGCGACGAAACGGGCAGCTCTTGCGCAAGCCAGCGCCGAACTTGCTGAGCTTGAAAAACGTGTTACCAGCGTTCAGCCGACCGTCACTGAGATCAATGCGATTCTCAAATCCTTCGGGTTCACCAGCTTCCGGCTTGCTACCACAGGCGAGCACCAGAACCTCTACGAGATTGTTCGGGGAGACGGCAGCGAGGCGGCAACCACCTTAAGCGAAGGGGAGCGAAGCTTCATCACGTTCCTATATTTCTATCACCTGATCCGAGGCAGTACGACTACAAGCGGCATGAATGCCGAACGAGTAATCGTCTTTGACGACCCCGTCTCAAGCCTCGACAGCGATGTCCTGTTTATCGTCAGCGCGCTCATCAAACGAGTGCTTGAGGAAGCCTGTCGGAGCGATGGCCTCATCAAGCAAGTCTTTATTCTGACTCACAATATCTATTTCCACAAAGAGGTGTCATTCGATCCTAAACGCGGAGAAGAATGCAGGGCTCACGAGACGTTCTGGATCGTGCGGAAAGTCAACGATAATTCTGTAATCGTGGGATATAATCACAATCCAATTCGCACCTCCTATGAGCTGTTGTGGGCAGAGGTTCGGTCGCCCGACCGATCCAAGGTCACTCTTCAGAACACTCTTCGGCGTATTCTGGAAAATTATTTCAAAATCCTGGGAAATATTGATAAGGACGACATCATTGAAAAGTTTGATGGCAGGGACCAACAAATCTGCGGCTCACTATTTTCGTGGGTTAATGACGGATCGCATAGCTTCAACGACGATCTCTATATTTCCGCAGATGACGCGATTATCGCACGTTATCTCGACGTATTCCGCCGAATTTTCAAAGAAATGCGCCATGAGGCTCACTACGAAATGATGATGGGGCCCGAGGCGTTGGCGGCCATGGCCGCAGATGAGCCCATCGATCCGTGCGACGAAACTGTTGCCGCATGAGTTACGACTTTAAGAACCTGTCTTTTGCCGATTTTGAGGATCTCGCCCGCGACCTAATTGGGAAGGAGCTTGGAGTTCGCTTCGAAGCCTTCTGCCCCGGGCCTGACGGCGGAATTGACGGGCGGCATGCTCAGACGGACGCCAACGTCATCTTACAAGCAAAGCACTACGAGGGATCACGGTTAAGTAAGCTAAAAAGCACGATGAAGCGCGAGCGGAGAGCTATCGATGTGCTCGCACCAGATCGCTACCTGCTCGCCACTTCGTGCAAGTTCTCACCTCCAAGCAAGGCGAGTCTAGCAGCGCTGATAGGCCCGTGTCTCAAATCAGAGGCTGATATTTTCGGTCCGGAGGATCTCAATGGACTCCTGAGAAAGTATCCGGAAATTCTCAAAGCCCATATTAAGCTGTGGCTTTCTGGCGCGGGGGTTCTCGACAGGGTGGTGCGATCTGCCGCCCATGCATATGCGACAATCACCACAGAAGACATCGAGCATAAGGTCCGAGTTTACGCTTCGAATCCTAGCTTCGACCAATCTCTGAAGAAGCTCAGAAAACACCACGTTCTTATTATTTCTGGACCACCGGGCGTAGGGAAGACCACGCTAGCCGAGATGATTTGCTATACCTTCTTGAGCGAGGATTGGGAACTCGTGCCAATCCGGAGTCTGGAAGATGGGTTCGCAGCCATCAACGACAGCAAAAATCAGATTTTTCTCTTTGACGATTTTTTAGGGCGTGTAGCTCTCGACAAGCAGGCGCTTGCGCACAAAGATTCTGAACTTGCGCGTTTTATGAGTCGCATTCGACGATCACCCAATGCGCGGTTCATCTTGACAACTAGAGGTCATATTTTCGAGGAAGCGCGAAGAGTTTCGGAGCATCTAGGTGACGAACGTCTGGACGTTACGAAGTATGTGCTTGACGTTGGTGTATATACGCGGCGGATCAAGGCGCGCATCCTATACAATCATCTGCTTGTCGCCGAGGTGCCCAAGGCCCACATTCGAGCTCTAATTGAAAGTGGTAGTCTAGCGGAGATCATCGATCACAAAAACTACAATCCTCGTGTCATAGAGGCGATGACTGATAGCTTTAGAATCGAAGAGATCGAGTCGTCCGAGTATCCGGCGGCCTTCTTGACTGCGCTTAAAAATCCAAGCAAGATCTGGGACACGGCTTTTCGTAATCATATTGATAATCGTTGCCAACACCTGTTGATTACAATGTTTTTTCTGTCGGAATATGGTGTTTCGATACGGAATCTTCGCGTGGCCTATGATTCTTTGCACGCTACCATGAGCGCGTCTTACGGCTTATCCCATGGCCCGAAGGATTTCGAGGAGGCGCTGCGGATACTTGAGGGCAGCTTTGTGAGTATTCGAGGGGAGAATGTTTTTTTCGTGAATCCTTCGCTAAAGGACTATTTGGCGTCCTATGTCAGTGACCCCGAGCTGCTTTGTCGACTTGCGCCGACTGCGAAATCCATCGATTGGATTGCAAATCTCTGGGATTTTGCGCAGCGGAACCTGACAGTGTCCGGCGAGCAGGAACGGATTGCCCGTGCCTGTGTCGGCCTAGTAAATATGTTTGTGAAGAATCCTATTTGGAGGCCGATGCGCGGCGGACCGGGAACCTTGGAGTATAATGATGCTGGAATCTCGAAGCGTTGGGAACTCCTCATTGAATGGTGGCAGGTCACGGATGATATCCGTTTTGCTGACACGTTGATGGCTATCGCCAGAAACCCTCAGCAGGGATTCAGTGCGTGGTCCGACGGCGAGACGTTGATCCGGTTTTTTACCTGCCTACGAGATAGGGACTATGGCCGGGAGTTTATCTATGAGGAGGAATTCCTTACCATCGTCGAAAAAACTCTTGTTGATGTCATCTGCTGGCAGGCCAGTCGCGACGAATTGTCCTCAATGGTGGATGCCGTGGATGAAGCTGGAAGCGCTATACCCGAAAGCGTTTCATCGGCTTTGGAAAACGCAATCCTTCAGGAATTTGATGAGGTTGAAAGTCGCATCAGCGAGGAAGAAAATATATCCTCTCTGAATGATTACATTGAATCGTTGAAAAAATTCACACCACGCTTCGGCATTTCCGAAACCGTCTTGCAAAGCACGATATCCAAGGTGGAAGACCGGATCACCGAAATCGAGGAGAATAGCACCCCCGCCTCCTCGCCCAGCTTTTCGTCTCCCAAACCACATGCCGAGAAGTTCGATGACGATGCGCTAAAGAACCTCTTCACCCCTCTGCTCGACGAGTAGGCGGATATCCAGTCCCGTCGCAGTGCTAGTTCAGGCTATTCGTGTTCGGTGTCGCCGAAGCCGAAAAGCTTGTTGATGTCACCGGGGCTACCGAGCAATGGCGTCGGGATCGGTGCGATCAGGCCTGGAGCTCGCTGCCGGGTGTCCTCATGAAACTTGACCGCCATGGTCAGGTACATCAGAGCCGAACGGGTGACCCGCAAGGTCAGGAGAGTCATCCGCTTGAGTTCGTCGGGGGTGAGCGTTTCGGCAAAATCGCTGTCCGGCTCCCATACGCCGTGCTTTCCCACCGCCACGCGTAGCCACCCATGCTCGACGGCGTTGCGCAGCCTTCGAAGTTCGCTTAGTTCGGCCTGTGGTACTTTCCACACCCCTGGAGGAATCTTGCTCGTATCGGTGAGGTCGCAGGCGAGCCAGTAGAGGGAATTCAGAAATGGATTGTCGATCTGCCGAAGGTTCTCCTTGATCCATCGGGGCTTGAACTCGGACTGCGCCGCGCCACACTGGAAGTAGCGGTTCAGCAAAAGAGCGAGGCTATCAAAAACGCCGAAACACACCCGAAGAGCTGTTTTGAGCTTTTCGGTGGCCCCATCAAGACAGACGAAATCGAGGGTGTCGGTGAGGTAGAGGTGGCTGTTCTCCCATGAGGGGTGGATGTTCTTGAATCCTTCGTAGGCTAGAAACCGGGCGAAGCAGTATTCCCGTTTCATCGACGAGAATGCAGCCGGTAGAAACGGCCCTTCACCGACCTTCACGACGTGGTTGGGGAACTGGAGAACGTCAGAGCTTGCGATCCAGCGATCCGTAAGCAGATTCACCGTAAGCGGTCAACATAGTCTCTCTCGCATTTTTGCGAGAGGTCTCGCATCTCTGGCTTCTATGCTGCCGCGCTATAGTCGGTGTTAGCCGCTTCGCGCTGGAGCTTTACCCAGGCGACGGGCAGTAGGCCGGGAAGGTCTTCCGGCGCGGGGTTGTGCATCAACTTGTCGAAGACCCACTCGAAGTAGGCAAAGGGATCTTTCCCGTGAACGCGGATCTGCTCGACGAAGGTGTAGATTACGGCACTGCGCCAGCCGGTTTCTTCACTTCCGATGAACATCCAGTTCTTGTGGCCGAGCTTGAGCGGGCGAATCGAGTTCTCGGTGTGGTTGTTATCAAACTCGATCTGGCCGTCCATGAAGCACGGCTCGAGATGCGGCCACTGGCCGGTGGCATAGACCAGCGCTTTGCCGAGCAGACTGCCGGGCGTGATGCTGCGACGCCGATTCAAGTGGGCGATGAGTTTTCCGAGATGTTCGTAATGCCTGCGAGTTTCCAGCCAGCGGGCTTTTTGCCGTTCGAGCGGGCCGGCGCGGGAGTCGCGCAACCGTGCTTCGATTTGATAGATTTTTCCGATCTGATAGAGGATCCATCCGACGATCCGCGGGTGATCGTCGCGGGCTCCATGGAAGTGCCGGCGGATGTGGACGAGGCAGGAGACGGGGATGATGTCCAATTGGGAGTGGCGCGCGATGAAGGCTTGATAGGCGCGCAGGCCGTCGCTTTGAAGATGGCCGTTGAAGGAAGGCTCTCCGTCGTTGCCGATGAGGATGTTGTCGAGGCAGGTGTTGGCGCGACTTTTGTGAAAGTCGAAAAGCACGCCGTGTTCGGCATGGTGGTAGGCCCAGAAGTATCCGAGGACGGTTTTGCCGACACCGGGTTGAAGGCAGCGCACGGGAGTTTCGTCGACTTTGACGTAGGTGGCGGTGCGGAAGCTTGCGGCGATCAGGTCGTAGAGCGGAAGCAAACGGTCGGCGAGGTGGTCGTGCCAGGAGCACATGAGGTTGCGCGTGAGCTCGATGCCGTAGGCGGCCTTGAGTTTCCATTGCTCACGGTAAAAGGTGCTGTGGTAGCAGAATTTCTGGGTGAGCAGGTAGGCACCTAGAGATGGTGTCAGAACGCTGCCGGGCAGCAGGCAGGGTTCAAGCGGTGGAGTTATGGGAACTGCGTCGGGGTCGTTTTTGCGGACGTGGGTGAGGCGCTTGATGACCTCTACGGTGAAGGAAGCTGGCGAGACGTGGAGGCGCTCGCTAATCTCCTCGCCGATGAGTCGGAAGGCTTCCGGGTCGGCGAGGACTTCGGGGGCGATGATCTCGCGGGTCTTGGTCGGCAGACCTTTAAGCGAGTCGGAGAGCTTGTTGGTGCGGGGTGCGCGCTTCTTGGCCGGTGTGGTGTCAGCCACCGGTGGAGCGTCGGCTCCAGCGGCGGCTTCGGACTTTTTTGCCTCGTCCTCCAGGAAGGCCATGAGCATTTGGTCGGGGCTCATCTTTTCGCTCTTCGCGCCGTAGAGGCGTTTGAGCAGGGCGGCGACGAGTCCCTTCCGGATGTCGAGTTCAGCCTTGAGGGCGGCGACTTCCGCAGCCAGTTCGGCGATCTGTTGCTCGGGCGTTTTGATGGTTTTCAAAAGCAGCGAGAGTGCCAATCATGGGTTTAACTACGATGTTTATCGTAGTTCGTACCACGGGCGCCGGAGGCCGTCGCGCAGGTCGATGCCGTCGGTGAGCATGGCCAGCGCGGTGGGCTTGAGCACGAGTTGGCGACGGTCGCCTTCGATGTCGCGCGGCCAGCTGAACCGGCCCTTTTCGAGCCGCTTGGCCACGACCCAGTATCCGGTTCCATCGAAGTAGAGGATCTTGATGAGGTTGCGGGATTTGTTGGTGAAGAGGAAGGCTGCGCCGCTGAGCGGGTCGAGCCCGAGATGGTTGCGCGCGATGGCTGAAAGGCCGTGAAAGCTTTTGCGCATGTCGCAAGGCTCGAGTGCGACGTAAACCTTGAGGTTGCCGTTGAAGGTGAGCATGGCGGCGGGTCTCAGGCGAGGAGGCGCAGAAGTTCGGCAAGCAGGCGGACCTGGTCGGGGCCGGCGGCGCGGGCGACGGCTCCGCCCGGCAGACGCACTTCGAGTGCTTCACCGTCGGGCGCGGTAGGGAGTTCGGCGAGAATGAAGGCGGGGCGCTCCGTCGAATTGACCGGGTGTCGGTTACCCTGATTTCGTTTGGCAAGCCACGCCGCGAAGGTGGGATACTTGATGCCGCACTGCTGGGCAAAAGCCGGCGCACTGAGGCTGCTGGACTCGAAAGCGTCGAGGACCTCCTGCTTGTATTCGGAGGTGTAACGGGTGCGACCGGTGCGGTCACTCTTGATGATTGGACCGGCGGGCTGCTCGATGGGCGTATCCATAGACCGCGAGCCTACCGCAATCCGACCGCGCTTGGATAGAGGGGTTGTGTTAACCGTTTACGATTCACCGGATTGGCGAAAAGCCGACGCTTCAGGCACCATTCGCGATACGCGATATCATCCTCCGTGCCTGACTGTGCGGAGCTATTCTGCCAATCTAGGAGACTATCGAGATGGGCGTCTCCATACCCAATAAGCTCTCGAAGCTCCCCGGATGGTCCCAGAGCCGCGAGCACGAATGGGTGATCGGTTTCTTCTTTTCGGGCATCGAGTTCCCTGGCTTGTAGACAGGCCTCATACTGGAACAGGTGGCTATGACTGCTGTCGTTGAGCCACCGGCTTGTCCACACCAGCTCTCGGGCACGACTCAAGGCCGAGACGAATCCGGCGTCAGACTTGCGGGTCAAGCGAGGTTTCCAGTAGGCCAACGCTTCGATTCCGCGGCCCTGGTGGGCCAACTCGTTTCCGAGGTTCGTCCGAGCTTGGTCATGCCACGCGAAAGAGGCGTTCACATCCATCTTCAATGCCTTCCGGAAATGATCGGTGGCAGTGGAGCGCTTTACCGGGAATTGGTCGGAGCGCCATCCATCGGCGGTCTCTCCTTCGATGCGAGACCAGGCGGAGTAAAGGTTCCCTAAGCAGTAGTTCAGGAATGATCTGATCTCCTCTGCTGCAGCGGCGGCGTCCCTTGACCGAAGCTCATCGCATAGAGCCTCAATCGAGGCTGCGTCTCCAGCATCGATTGCCGCGTCACACCGCAGTCCAAAGTCCATGGGAGAGGAATCCGCCTCAGTCATATCCATGGAGTGATCGTATCGGCTATTAGGAGGTTAAGCAACCCGGCTCAGTCGGTCTAGGAGCGTGTGGCGTCCACTTGCGAGACTGTCGCGGTTAATTAAACCAAGTGGCGTAATGACGTAGTGTGGCGTGACAATTTGTCTTAAGTGTGCCATTATCGTAGTCATCCGCCTCTGTCGCGCTGGCGCGCAACCCATGGGAACCCGATCTAGTTTTTGCTAATCAAAAAGTGAATTACGGGCTTTTCTAAAAAAATCCGGCATCCATCTGGCAAAAGGTCGAGATCATTAAAAAACTGCGCCGGCATGCATGCCTAATCGAGACACATCCGATTGGCATGAATTGAGCGAAGGTTCGAGGTTAGTACAAAGGAGGTTTGGATGCAGAGTAATTTCGAATTCGGTGAACATTACATCCGTTTGCCAGCGCACCTGGCAAAAACAAAGCTTGGATGCGGCGCAATAGAACAGAGCGTTGTATCGGAGGGAGACTACCGAATCACGGGATATCGCAACGGTCGGCCGAAGAGATTCGAACTCGACCTTCACGATTGTCCAATCACGACACTTCATTTACAGGAAGGTCGAAGATGTCCAGTCGATTCCGAACTGCCATGCGTCTTCACCAACGATGCCGCCTCTCCTCTGATCCAGGCTAGTTCATGGCGCTTCAAGAACCCCGCCGGACACGCAAACACGGCTGATCAGATTAGGGAATCGTGGACCAACGCGCTGCGCCTTACCCGTGAGATCCCCGATGTCTCGTCCGGGTTCAGAAACGCGCAAGTGGGTGCAATCCACGCCGTGCTGGCGCACTGGTCGGTGTCCCAGCAGCCTTGCACCGTCGTGCTGCCAACGGGCACGGGCAAAACCGAGACCATGCTGGGGCTAACCGTAGCCGAGAGGGCCAAGCTTGTACTTGTTGTGGTACCTACGCAGGATTTACGCGTTCAGCTAGCTGGCAAGTTCAAGGAGCTTGGTATTCTCAAGAAGATCGGCGTGCTGGAGGGGAGCGCGCTCCTCCCCAAGGTGGCAACGCTAAGCAAAGGGCTCACGAAAACCGAAGACCTTGAAGCCCTACTAGCCTGCAATGTTATCGTCACCACTCCTTGGCTTTTCAACGACCCGAGTCTACGCAAGAAGCTGGCTGAAGAGGTGAGCCACGTGTTCTTCGATGAGGCCCATCATCTCAAGGCTACGTCGTGGGAAGCATTGAAGAAAGATTTCAGCAATTCGAAAATAGTCCAGTTTACCGCCACACCCTATCGGCTCGATCGTCAGCCGATCGATGGCAAAGTCGTTTTCCAGTACTCGATGGAGCAGGCGCAGATGGACGGCTGTTTTAGCGAAATCTCACTCATCACCGTGGGGGAGCGCAATCCGGACAAGAAGGATGCAGCTATTGCCCAAGCTGCTTACGACCGCCTGCAGGATGACCGGCGTGAAGGCTACGCCAGTCATTGCATGATGGTAAGGGCAGGTGACCGAGGAAGGGCGGACAGACTTTTTGATCTCTACTCCACCATGTTCCCACAAGAGAAGATCGTGAAGATCTATACAGGTGTTCGGGGGAAGAAGGAAAAGGTCGAGGCTGTCAAACGCCGGGAATACGGTATCATCGTTTGTGTTGACATGCTCAAGGAGGGGTTTGATTTCCCTGAGTTCAAGATCGCCGCCGTTCATGACCTTCACAAGTCGCTGGCAGTCGCGATGCAGTTCATTGGACGATTCACCCGTGATCGCTCCGACCTTGGAAAAGCCCATATGGTCGTAAATTTTTCGGAAATCGAGATTCCACGTGAGCTCGAAAAACTCTATGCGGAAGGCTCCGGTTGGAGCAAAGTGATCTCCGAAGTTGCTCAGAGCAAACAGCAGGAAGCCATTGAGTTCATAGAGTTTCTCTCAGGTTGCGAGCCCTATAAGACCTTCGACGAACCCGATCAAAGATATAGTCCACGTCTTGTGAATCCTGCCCTCAGCTGCGTGGTTTACCTCTGCCCGTCTGGCGTAGACTGGTCACGCTTTACTGAGGCATTTCCGAAAAAATATCGGTTCTCGCAGCCGTACGAACATTCCAAGAGCAATTTGTTCTACTTCTCGGCGCAGGCACGCGAGCCTGTAAAATGGACACGGTCCGAAGCGATCCGGGACCAAATCTGGACGCTTGTGGTGATGCACTATGCCGAGGATCAAGGACTCCTTTACATCGGCTGCTCCGACAAGAAATTCAAGCATGAGAAGCTCGCCGAAAAGGTCTGCAAGGGCAGTTTCAATCTGATCCGACAAAATCCGGTTTTTCGATCTTTCCAGAACATCAAGCGGCTGAAAATTATCCATGCTGGTCTTCTGAAGCCTGCCAATCGCAATCACCGCTACTCCAAATATAGTGGCGCTGATGTGACAACACAGCTTGAAGCCATGCAAAGCGGAGGCCCTGCCCGGAAGTCTGATTTTGTCGGGGTCGGCTACAGGGACGGTAAGCCTGTCGGCGTTGGTGCGTCTCAAAAGGGCAAGGTTTGGAACCCTGCGCGGGTGGGGAACCCCATGGAGTGGATCAAATGGTGCAGGATGACCGGGGCGCTTCTCACAGATGATGAGATTGATCCGAACCAAATATTCAAGGACACAGCCAAGGTGAAAGCGATCACGGGCTTTCCCGAAGATGTTGTCGTGCTCGCAATGGACTGGAACGAGGAGACGTTTGAAAAGTATCATCGCATGTCACTTGTTGATTCACGAGGTGCCCGCACGCCACTCTACCTGTGCGAATTTGCGGCTTGGGAATGTAGTGGGGATACGCTCCGGTTCGAGGTCCGCCGGGACGGCCACGATCCACTGTCGGTCATCATCGTTCTAAAGGGGGAGGATGGCCACGTTGTGGAATTGCCGGAGACGGAGAAGGCGATGATCAGCGGCTGGCGGCGTGAGGACGAACCTCTGGAAGAGTTCCTCCTCGATTATCCGCCAACGCTTTTCCTGGCTGATGGAAGCCTGCTGTCAGGTTGCCAGCACACGGAATTCAATGCTTCTGCGGATTCATTGCCGCAGGATTTCTTTGAGCGGTGGAACTGGAGCGGCGTGGATATTAAAACCGAGGCCGCTTACAAATCGGAGGATGGGCAGATCACCTTTCGGGCGAATTCGGTTCAGCAGCGCGTAATGGAGAAATGCAGGGACGATGGTGCTGTATTGGTGTTCAACGACGATGGCTCGGGAGAATCGGCCGATGTGGTTGCTGTCTTTGAAGACGAAGATGTGCTGTCTCTCAAACTCTTTCACTGCAAATATTCCAAAATGGCCGGTGCCGGCCACAGGGTGGGAGACCTTTATGAGGTCTGCGGACAGGCCGTAAAATCTGTGAAGTGGAAGTGGGACGCCAAAGCTTTGTTCAAGCACCTTCAGAACAGGAGGAACCTGGGCCTCGGAGTGGAACGCCGATTCTTTCAGGGAGATGAAAGCGTTCTCGCCGCGCTTATCAGAAAACTCGGTCATGCAGAAACGCGTTTCGAGTTCTGGATTGTGCAACCTGGGCTGAATTCGCAAGAGCTTCCTGATGACCTAAATCGTCTCCTTAGGTCCAGCATGGCGACAATCGCCGATATGACCGAGTGTCGGTTGCGTTGCATATCAAGTTGAGTGAATTGAGTTGCTGGCGTGCAGGTACTAATGACTTTGATGGGAAGTGTTCGTTTTGGTCTCCTGTCTGGGCGTCAAATTCCGCTGACCACAATCCGGTCGATCTCGCTTTTCCTGAAGCGAGGGGATGCGCCGACAAAGACCTTCGCGATCTTTCCAGCCGCAACCATCCGATCCAGAGTTCGGGACGAAATCGATTAGCCTCTCCGCCGCATCCTTCTTCGTCAGAAGCCTGTCGTCCTCAGATGGGTGAAACTCGGCTCTTTTCTTAGCCGCCTTCGAATGCTACTTCCTCCCTGCGTGAACTATTCGTGCCTCCGCGCCTTACTTCGTCTTTGGTTATAATTTTTTCAACGCTATGGATGATGAGAAGCTAAGATTGTTTCGATCTCATATCGTGGCGGCACAGAGATCATTTTTTTCAGCTGCAAAGAACGATGAGTTGACGCCATTGCTTGAGTGCATTCAACAAGCGGAAGCAGCGTTAGGAGTATTGGAGGCTGATGCCGGTTATTCGATCCCAGGCCCTGAATTCCAGAAGAGTCTATGCCTGAACATTCTCGGCAAGGCTCAAGCCGCAAAATACGATTTTGACGGCCACCACGTCAGTCTTTTACAGGGATTGGATAACCTCAGAGAAGCGGCTGAGATCGTATCAATTTTTCCAAGCTGGTCTTCATTTAGAAGTTTTCAGGAAGATCTCATGGTCGCATTGGTGAGATGTGGCGAACAATTTGGTGAAATCGAACTTCTTAAAGAGGCTGTGGCGATTTCCGACATTCACCTCGAGCAAAAGGAGCAGGTCGATCCGGAGGAAACAGAGTATCTGATGAGAAATACCCGAAGCGTTGCCGAATTGAGAATTGGCACAACAACGGGGGACCGGGGTTTGGTTGAAAAAGTCTGCCGAGATCTGCAGTCGCTGCTGAAAAATCCCAGACTAAGTCCGGAAGGCAAGGAATTCACTCAAAGGAACGTCATTGCGGCTTTGGCTGAAAATGCCAAGCAACATCGAAATCCTAGGGTATACCGTCAGTTGATCATCGTCTTGGTCGGTCTGGTCAAAGCCAACAATCAGAACGGGAGAGCCTTCTACCTTCACTATTTGGCGACCACCCGCCTTGAATTAGCGGAAATGACCCTAGACGTCGCTCTCATGAAGGAAGCGATTCTCGATCTCCAACAGATAATCGATTTGGGCATCGCTTCGGACGGCCTTGCATTCAATGCGTTGCATACGGTGGCTCATGCTCATTCCTGTGTTGGAAAGCATGAGAAGTCTGTGAAACACTTTCAGGCGGCAATTGATTTTTCTAACGAGGCCTTGAAACTGATTCCAATGGCAGGCAGTGACAGGGACAGTCGAATCACTCGCCTATTCGCAGATCGTGCGTCTTTTTACTTTGGACTCGGCTTGCTATCGGGAGACACCCAACATTACGTCGAAAGCGAGAACGACTATCTGTTTTCTTTGCGGCGGTTGTCTGCCGAGTCAGCTCCGTGGCTCTTTAGCCGAGTCTCGGAAGGATTGTTTCAGCTGCGGTTCCGACAGAAGAGATGGGACGAGGCTCTGGAAGCTTTCGCTGCGATGGAGCGGGGCTGGAGGATTTCAACCATGGAACCCTATTTGTCCGCCGAAATTCACGCGCAAAGGGCGCTTGAGATGGCCAAGGAGTATCCGTTGGCTGCCTATTGTTACTTGCAGAAAGATCAGCCCGGAATGGCCGCTGCGGTCGTTGACCGTGGTCGCGCCCAACAGTTGACTGTTTCATGGAATATGAATTCGTCGGATGCTCTTGAATTAGAGGACGAACAGGCTGTTGAAATTGCTCAAGCCGCCAAGGAATGGGAACGAACTCGGAGAGTGGGCAGTGAAGAAGAGTGTCGCCAAGCATGGCGAAATTACTCCGACCTGATGCACCAGGGAGCTCCAGACTCTTCTTCGTTTTCACGATCGCCGGATGATGTTGCGCACAACGCGCCTGATGAAGGGGTATTGGTTTTCATCTTTGGAAGCGAGCAATGGCTGAGAGGAATCGTTGTTCAAAGGAACCCAAATACTTTTACCTGCTTTGATTTTACTGATATTGAGAAAGGAAACATCAATAAGGTCCTCTGGGGAGACGGACAATCGGGTCAACCGGGCTGGGGATCTAGATATCAAAATTTTAGAGCCTGCGGAAACGATTGGGATATTGAGAAAGAGCAAGAGCGATTTCGATGTTGGACGGGAGTGATTGAGGATGGGCTCGAAAAACTGGGTGGGTCTTTGATGGGAAGAATTCATGAAGAGCTTATTGGTCTTGGGATTAGCAAGGGGTCTCCTGTTGTGATTTTGCCACCCGGTGAGCTGGGTGCGTTGCCAATGGCGTCTGCCGGATTGGATGGCGGGATTCGCTTCAATGAGTATTGGTCTGCCAGCATTGTTCCAAATTCAGTCCTGTTAGGAGAATCTACGAGAAGAGAGGCTCCTCGTTCTGGGCATCGTGTTCTTGTGATTTCAGACTGGGAAGAAAGTTCGAGCTCAAGCACCCTTGAGGACCTTCCTTTTTCAAGGAGGGAGGGACGTATTGTTGCCTCTTGGCTTGGTTCCGAAAGCCGTGTGCAGCTGCTGCGTGAAGGCTTTTCAGTTTCATCGGTGATTGATGCGTTCAATGAGGCTTCGATTGTCCATGTGGCTTGTCACGGTCATTATGATTGGAAAAAACCAGAAAGATCGGGCCTCAGGCTTCCGAACAACAGCTTGCTGACTTTGGGGCAACTAAAAACGACCCGGAGGACGAAGATCAGAAATCGGTTGGTGGTTCTGTCTTGTTGTGAATCCGGTATTTCTGGACAGACCTTACCTCCCGATGAGTTTGTTGGGATTCTACCATCCTTTCTAAATTGTGGAGCCCAAGCGGTCATTGGAAGCCTATGGCCGGTCTACGATGATGCGGCCATGCTGTTTGCAGACCGCTTTTACCGCTTCTATCTGGACTCAGACGGTCGGGAAAAATGTTATCCTTCGGAAGCATTGTCCAGGGCGCAAACCTGGCTTAAGAGTGTTACCTTTCGGGAATTGGTGAAAGAGGGTCTGATCTCCTCGGAAGAGGCGGCTGAATTGGTTGAGTCGAGATTTGGCAAGACTCGCTTGAGAATGCAGGAAGGAAGGTTCACAGGTGGCGGCCATAGCGCCAATTTAGACGAAGTGACGGACAAACTCCTTCGAACGAAGCCTTACTCTTCGCCGGTTGACTGGGCGGCCTTTATTGTGGTAGGATATTAAGATTGGGAGTGCGGATGCAGGCATCCGCCGGATCGCCCCACGGGATACTGTGGTTAGAGAGGATGGTGGAAACGTTGGTTACCGAGGAGCGACAACTGCTTGAGATGATTGTTCCCTCGTCAGGCGAGCATCGTAAGCGGGGTAAACGCGGCCACCTTGACAGCGCTCAGGCGGCGAGGTCGCGGCCGGGTGCGTTCCGGCGGGCGGCGGCAATACGCGCGGGCGTGAGCGTGGCGATGACCTCCGGGTCGGTGACGCCGGGAAGGACGGTCAGCAGCTCCTTAAGGTAGGCCTCGACCGGTAGGTCGTGGAGCTTGCAGTTCTCCACCAGCGTGTAGATCGCCGCTGCGTGGTGGCCGGCTTCTTCACTACCGAAAAACAGCCAGTTCTTCATGCCCAGCTTCACCGGTCGCATGCCGTTTTCGACCTGGTTGTTGTCGATCTCAAAGC
>Ga0100401_1001438_pt1 | contig 19403 bp, 17 predicted proteins | sample CryGeymeta201525_FD_80421 | JGI IMG/M metagenome (GOLD analysis project Ga0100401, IMG submission 80421) | Groundwater microbial communities from Crystal Geyser aquifers in Utah, USA - Crystal Geyser metaG 2015-25 | ecosystem: Environmental > Aquatic > Deep subsurface > Groundwater | place: USA... | reverse complement strand
TAGAAAAAGAAAAAATTCCTGAATTTTTCGAAAGATTTAAAGACAAAAGATACTGCATACTTATGTTCTTAAGGAATCCAACAGAGATTAATCCATTCGATATTAATAAAGCTGGATTTGGGGCAATGTCGGCATGGATTGCTATTGACGATATTTCTAAAATTAAGAAATAATTCCTGCGGATACGGAAATAAGTTCAAAAAGTATTACGGGAAGTAGAAAATTATGAAAATAATTTTAGGTTCACAATCTAAGGGCAGAAAGAAGATGCTTGAAGAAATGGGATATGAATTTGAAGTTATGTTAGCTGATATAGACGAAAAAGCAATTAGATTTGAAGATCCAAGAGAATTAACATTAGCTTTGGCACGGGCGAAAGCAGATGCGTTAAAGTCAAAAATTTCTGAACCCGCTATTCTTATTACTGCAGATGGGGTTGTGATATGTAATGGACAGATTCTAGAAAAACCAGAAAATGAAGAACAAGCGAAAGAGTTCTTGAGAGGATATGCTACCTTTTCGGCTGAAGTTGTGACTGCTATTGTCGTAACCAACGCCAAGACAGGGAAACAAGCAGAAGGAACAGATAGCACGAAAGTATACTTTACTCAATTTTCAGAAGAGGAAATAGATGAACTTATTCAAAAGGGAGATGTTTTTCATCTTGCTGGAGCATTTGATGTGGAAGGTCCTATATGGGGAAGTCATTTAAAGAAAATAGAAGGGACAAGAGATGGTGCAATGGGGTTGCCAAAAGACCTTACGGAAAGACTAATTCGCGAAGTTCAATAGAAAAGGTTCTTAACTTAGTTAACAGTTTTATTTATGGGAAGTAATGGATTCCTAAAATTCAGGCAAAAAATGCAAAAAGCGGCGTTACGTGAGTTTGGCAAAAATATTTATCCTTTGTGGGGGAATCAAAATGCTAAAATTGTTTCTATCAGCCAAGCTCCTTCTCTTTCGGTGATAAAATACCAAAAGCCGTTTTTTGATAAAAGCGGTCAGCGTTTGAGAAGAGAGTGGTATAAAGTTTCCGATGAAGTATTTTACAATCCAGATAATTTTTATTTTACAGCTATTGGCAAGGCGTTTCCGGGAAAAAACAAAAAAGGCGGTGATAATAAGCCTGACTATAACTGGGCTAATAGATGGCTTAAAAAGGAATTATCTTTTTTAAGTCCAAAATTATTTCTCGTTGTCGGTCGGGTAGCTGCAGAATTTTTCTTTCCAAAAAAAGATTTTACCGAATTAGTTTTTGCTGACCAAGAATTAAACGGAAAACCGGCAATAGTTCTACCCCATCCCTCGCCAGTTAATATTAAATGGTTTAAAGACCATCCTGACTTTGAAAAGAAAAGACTGCCGGTAATAAGAAAATATATTCACTTGTCCTTAAAATAGCATTTCTAATTAATAGGATCACCTTGCTAGAAAACTGCTTATGAAAATAAATCAGACCCCGAACATCCTTGTTCGAGGTCTTTTGATAGTCGTACTCTAGTCACATATATTTTATCGGGTTTTTTCTTAAACGAAACATCCAAAACCTGTACAAAAACAAAAAACTTTGTTATAGTAGACGCATGACAAAAAGAAGAAATTTCGTTACTTTATTGCTTGTCTTGTTGCTAGCTTTTTTGGCGGTGAACTTAAGTTATCCTGTGTATTTTGATAGAGCGGTTGATTTTGTTAACGCTAAATTGAATCTCCAAAACTCTAAATATAAAATTCCTCATTTTTTGGGGAAGCCTTTTAGATTAGGCTTAGATTTGCAGGGCGGTTCGCATCTCTTGTATGAAGCGGATTTATCCAGTATTGATAAAAAAAATTACAGTTCGGCAATGCAAGGTCTTCGCGATGTAATCGAGAGAAGAGTAAATCTTTTTGGAGTTCAGGAGCCTGTGGTTCAGGTTGAAGAAGCGGCCGGTCATCACAGATTGATAGTCGAGCTTGCTGGCATTAAAGACGTGACAGAGGCAATAAAAATGATTGGCCAAACTCCCTTTTTGGAATTCAGAGAACAAAGAAGCGAGGAGGAGGTAAAGCAACTGACGGAGCAATTAGGCATTAAAGAAGGCGATGAAATTCCGGCATATCTCTACGGAGAAATTTACTTTAAAAGTACCGAGTTAACGGGCAAATATTTAAAAACAGCTCAACTAGCTTTTGATCAGACGACTTCAAAACCAATAGTTTCTCTTCAGTTCAATGACGAGGGAGCGAAAATTTTTGAAGATTTAACTACGAAAAACGTTGGAAAACCCTTGGCAATTTTTATTGACGGCCTTCCAATCTCTGTTCCTGTTGTCCAAGGACCTATTTCGGGGGGTAAGGCTCAAATTACAGGTAAATTTACTCTTGAAGAGGCAAAGGAGTTGTCCAGAAACCTCAGCGCTGGGGCTTTGCCTGTTCCGATAAAACTAATTTCACAGCAAACCGTAGGCCCAATTCTTGGTAAAACTTCTTTAGAACAAAGTTTGAAAGCCGGAGTTATTGGTTTTTTGGCAATTATAATCTTTATGATTTTGTTCTACCGGCTGCCGGGGGTTTTAGCTTCTTTATCTTTGGTGATTTATGCCATTTTTGCGCTCGCCATTTTTAAACTAATTCCCGTGACGCTTACCTTGGCTGGTATTGCCGGGTTTTTATTGTCAATCGGTATGGCTGTGGATGCAAATATCTTGATTTTCTCTAGGATGAAAGAAGAGATGTCGCAAGGCAAGAATTTTGGCACCTCTGTTGATGAGGGTTTTCGCAAGGCTTGGTCCTCAATTCGCGATGGTAATTTTGCCACAATCTTGGTTGGAGTAATTCTTTTTGCTCTTGGCATAGGTTTTGTTAAGGGATTTGCCTTTACTCTTATTATCGGAAACGTGATCAGTTTTTTTTCGGCAATTTTTGTGACAAAGAATTCTCTGCAACTTTTTGTGGGAACCCGATTAGAAAAAAAGAAGTGGCTGTGGGGATAATAGATAAATTATCAATTATCAATTATTAATTACCAATTACCAATTAATAGTTAACAAATTTAGAATATGAAAAATTTTCTTTTTACTTCAGAATCAGTCACAGAAGGCCATCCGGATAAGCTCTCTGACCAAATTTCAGATGCGATTCTAGATTCGATTATCAAAGAAGATAAATATTGCCGCGTGGCTTGCGAAGTAGCAGTAGGTACGGGTTATGTTATTGTTGGCGGTGAAGTTACCACCCAAACCTGGGCTGATGCGGGTAACATAGTCAGAGACGTTATTCGCAACATTGGTTATGACAAACCAGAATATGGTTTTGATTATCATACAGTAGCAGTCTTTAATGCCATTCATGGTCAGTCTCCGGATATTGCCAGAGGCGTAAGAAAAACTGGCAGCAAAAAACAAGGCGCTGGCGATCAAGGCATGATGACTGGTTTTGCTTGCAAAGAAACGCCAGAGCTAATGCCTTTGCCCATAATGCTGGCTCATAAATTGGTAATGAGGTTGGCGGAAGCTAGAAAAAAGAAAATTTTATCTTGGTTAAGACCCGATGGTAAAAGCCAAGTAACCGTTGAATATCAAAATAGCAAACCAAAAACCATTCATTCGATTGTTATTGCTGCCCAGCACAATCCAGACGTGAGTAACAAAAAAATAAGGGAGGGGATAATTGAAGAAGTTATAAAGCCGGTTTGCCAAAATTATTTAACCCCAAAAACCCAATTTTTTATAAATAATACCGGCAGATTCGTTATCGGCGGCCCGGTGGCTGACTGCGGGGCAACCGGGAGAAAAGTAATTGTTGATACTTATGGCGGTATGGCTCACGTAGGCGGAGGGGCGCTTTCCGGCAAAGACCCGACAAAAGTCGATAGGTCCGGCGCTTATATGGCCCGTTATATTGCCAAAAATATTGTGGCTGCAGGACTAGCCGAAAAATGCGAAATTCAAGTAGCCTATGTGATTGGTGGTTATAAACCTCTTTCCATAAATGTAAATACTTCCGAAACGGGCAAAATAAGCGAAGAGAAACTGATTAAGATTATTCCTCAAATTTTTGACTTGACTCCAGGCGGCATTATCCATGAACTTGATTTACTAAGGCCCATTTATAAAAAGACTGCTTGTTACGGCCACTTTGGTAGAGAAGATGCAGATTTTACTTGGGAAAAGAAAGATAAAGTAAAAGAATTATTAAGGAAGGCTTAAGCAAAATTTATGTTTTTTGATTTTCTTAAATATACCAAGGTTTATTACTTTTTATTTGGTTTATTAGTCATAGCCAGTTTGGTATCTCTATTTTCTTTTGGTTTGAACTTTGGCATAGATTTTACCGGCGGTAGCATTTTGGAAATCGATTTTTTAGAACAAAGACCAAGCAACCAAGAGATTCAAGCAAAATTGAGCGAGTTTAATTTGGGCGAATTTGTCATTCAGCCGACTGGCGAAAAAGGAGTAATTATAAGAATGAGAGAGGTGGACGAAGAAACCCACCAGCAAATAATTGCTAAAATAGGCGAGCTTGCCAAATTAGAAGAGAAGAAGTTTGAGAACATCGGGCCAACAGTGGGTAGGGAGTTAAGGCAAAAAACCATTCAGTTAATAGTCATTTCTTCAATAGTTTTACTTGTTTACATTGCCATGGCTTTTAGAAAAATTTCTTGGCCAGTTTCTGGTTGGCAATGTGGAGTAGTTTCTATCGTAGCCTTATCTTTTGATGTGCTAGCGACTATCGGTATTTTTAGTTTGCTGGGAAAATACTCTAATGTCCAATTTAATATTCCCATTGTGGCTGCCCTCTTGACTATCTTGGGCTACACCATCAATGATAAAGTAATTGTCTTAGATAGGGTGAGAGAAAACATTCTCAAAACCCATGAGATGAATTTTTATAACCTCGTTAACCAAAGCCTGAATCAGATTCTGGTTCGTTCTCTTAGCACCGGCACCTGTAGTCTGTTGATTTTGTTGGCTATATTTTTCTTTGGAGGAGAAACGCTAAAATATTTTTCTTTAGCTTTAATTATTGGTATCATCATAGGAACTTTTTCTTCTTTGTTTTTAGCCAGCCCGCTGTTGGTTAGCTGGAAGGGAGGGAAGACTTCATCTCGTGCTTAGTTGATTGGATGATTGTGGCTGACCAATAGCTTTGACTATATTTTTAATCTATGATATAAAAGTATAAGAATCTTGCCTTCGGCAAGGACCTTGTTCCTCACTGCGTTAAGAATAAACATATGCCCAAAACAAACATCAATTATTTAAAAATTTGCAAAGATTTAACCAAAGACTTGTCTCAAAGAACCAAAGAGGTGATTTCTCGCCGTTTTGGTTTTGAAACAGGGGAAAGAAAAACATTGGAGTCAATTGGAGACGAATACGGTATTACCCGAGAGCGAGTTCGTCAAATCGAAAGAGATGGTTTTTCAAGAATTGAGCCGAAGCTCAAAAATTACGAGAATGTTCTTGGGCACTTTGAGGCTGAATTGCGCACTGCCGGAGATTTAAAAAGAGAAGACCTTTTGTTTGACCAGCTCGCCGGTGGCAAGAATAACAATTGCCTTTATTTTTTATTGACCGTGACCAAACCCTTTCAAAGATTTTCAGAATCCCAAGAATTTTATCCTTTGTGGACAATAAACACAAATTCCTTAGGTTTGGCAAAAAAGGTAGTGGACGCTTTTGCCGGAAAATTTGAAGAGATAAAAAAACCTTTATCGTTCGACGAAATTTACAATCTTTATGATAAAGAAATGGCTACCTCTTTTGATAAACCTTTGAATTCTCAAGCTTTGCTTTCTTACATTGAGGCTTCCAAAAAAATTGAACCGGGATATGAAAGGTATTTTGGTTTAAAAGAATGGCCAGAAATTACTCCAAGGGGTATGAAAGATAAGGCCTATTTAGTTTTGAAAAAAGAACAAAAACCTCTACACTTTGTTGAAGTGGCAAGACTTATTGGGTGTTACTTTAATCAAGAAAAAGTTTATCCTCAAACCGTCCATAATGAGTTGATTCGTGACCCCAGGTTTGTTCTTGTCGGCAGAGGGCTTTATGCGTTGAAAGAATGGGGATACGAACCTGGCGTCGTGAAAGATGTCATATTTAAAGTTCTAAAGACAGCCGGAAAACCTTTAACCAAAGAGGAGGTTGTGCAAGCGGTTTTAAAGCAGAGACTAGTTAAAGAAAATACAGTTTTGCTTAATCTTCAGGGTAGGGGAGAATTCAAAAGAACTCCTGAGGGGAAATACACCGTAAGAAAGGCATAGACGTTAAAAAGCATTTTTTGTTAATTCCTGCGCTTTGAGCGTAGAAATTAAATAGATGCCTCAAAACCCCGAAACATATAAAACTATATTAATAGTTTTCCAAGAGCTAGGTAACTTTTTTAACATAACCTGGGCAATTATTAAGGCGTGGTGGTGGCTACCAATGCCTTTTTTATTATGGCCGCGCTTCGCTTTTTATTGGCTTTGGTGGCGGCAGGAACTATGGGGGAAACAGCAAAAATTTATCTTGCTGGAAATTAAAATTCCAAGAGAAATGTTAAAACCTATTCGGGCAATGGAAACTGTTTTGACAGGTTTTTGGCAGATTTTTTCAGGGCCAAACTGGTATGAGAAATGGTGGAAGGGCCAATATCTTTTATCCTTTACTTTGGAGATTGCTTCAGTTGATGGCGAAACTCATTTTTACATGAGAGTTCCTGTAAAATCCCGTAATATTTTTGAACAGCACGTTTATTCGCAGTACCCGGAAGCAGAAATTGTTGAAGCAGATGATTACACAAAATATGTTCCCCAAGATATTCCCAATAAAGACTGGGAGATGTGGGGTACAGATTATAAATTAATGAAAGAAGTCGCTTATCCAATTAGAACCTATACTGATTTTGAGACTGAAAGAGAGATTGAAGAAGAAAAAAGAATTGATCCTATGGCTTCCCTTTTGGAAGGAATGGCAAAATTGCAACCCGGCGAACAAATATGGGTCCAAATTAGAGCCCAGCCAATTGGTCAGGAATTCGCTGATCCATTTCTTAATAAAGCGAAAGCCTTAAAAGATAAATTAGCTCGAAGACCGGAAAAAGCCCAGCCAAAACCCATGGTTACTGAAGCGTTCGATATTTTAGTTATGGGAAAAGTAGCGGAGGCGGAAAAACCTAAAGAAGAGTTAATTCCTCCGGAAATGAAGTTAACGCCTGGGGAAAAAGAAATATTAGCAGCGGTTGAGAAAAAGATGGGGAAAGTCTTATTTAATACTACTATCAGATATATCTATCTTGGAAAAAGAGACGCTTTTTTCGGCGGAAATTTAAGAATAGCAATGAGTTATTTTACTAATTTTATATCATCAAATACGAATGGCCCTGTTCCTGATGGAAATTATATCACCAAAGTTAAACAAAATTGGTATGATTGGTTTTGGTTTTTTGGTCGGAGGCTTTATTTAAGAAAAAGAAAACTTTTTAGGAATTATAAAATGAGAGTTTGGCCTGGTTACCCCAGGTGGTCTAGCGATCCAGCAAAAGTTGGGGTTTTTGTTTTAAATGCAGAAGAGTTGGCAACTGTTTATCATTTCCCGAGCAAAATGGTGGCAGCTGCCCCCTCGGTTGAAAGAGTTGAAGCCAAAAGAGGAGAGGCGCCTTTGGGACTACCAATAGAGTAACCACTAATAAATAAAAATAACTTCCAAAATTCGTGTAGACTAGAGTCTATGGACAACGAACAAATAAATTTTTTTGGAGAGACGAATTTCCGCAATATGCGGAAAAAATTCGGGATAAAGATTGATGACAGAAGAAGACATATGTATGTTATGGGTAAAACAGGTATGGGGAAAACCGTAATGTTGGAGAATATGGCTATTCAGGATATTCAAGCCGGCCGAGGTATTGGTTTTGTTGACCCTCACGGAGAGGCAGCGGAAAAACTATTAGACTACATTCCTTCAAGACGCGTTAACGACGTTGTTTATTTAAATCCGGCAGATTTGGATTATCCCATCGCTTTTAATGTAATGGAAAAAGTCGATTTGGCGCACCGACATTTGGTGGCTTCTGGTTTAATGGGTGTTTTTAAAAAAATCTGGCCCGATGTTTGGTCCGCTCGGATGGAATATATTCTAAATAATTCGATTCTAGCTTTACTTGAATATCCGGGCTCTACCTTACTGGGAGTTAACCGAATGCTAGCTGATCCCGAATACCGGAAAAAAGTAGTTGATAAAATAAGCGACCCCGTAGTGAGATCTTTTTGGCTTACAGAATTTGCTCGCTACACCCAAAGATTTGAAGTAGAAGCGACTGCCGCTATTCAAAATAAAGTCGGCCAGTTTATTTCAAACCCTCTTATCAGAAACATTATTGGTCAGCCGCAATCTTCCATAAATATGCGGGAAGTTATGGATTCAGGGAAGATAATAATTCTGAATTTATCGAAAGGAAGAATCGGCGAAGATAATTCTATGCTGCTCGGCGCCCTTTTAATTACAAAACTTCAGCTGGCTGCGATGTCAAGGGTTGATGTGCCCGAGGAACAAAGAAAAGATTTTTATTTATACGTTGATGAATTTCAAAATTTTGCTACCGATGCTTTTTGCAGTATTTTATCTGAAGCGAGGAAATATAGGCTATCTTTAATCTTGGGTAATCAATACCTCTCTCAATTAGACGAAATGGTTGCTACCGGAAGAAGCACCAAAGTGAGAGAGGCTGTTTTTGGCAATGTGGGTACAATAGTCTCTTTTAGAATAGGCGCTGAAGATGCAGAGTTTTTGGAAAAAGAATTCTCTCCTGAATTTATGGCTACAGACATTGTAAACTTGGCAAAATACAATATTTATTTAAAGTTAATGATCGATGGAATTGCCGGCCGGCCGTTTTCTGCTGAAACCCTGTCTCCTTTTCCAAAACCAGAACAGTCTAACAGAGAAAAAATTATTAAGGTTTCTCGAGAAAGATACAGTACACCTAGAAATATTGTTGAAGATAAAATCGCCCGCTGGACAGGCACATCTAGTCTTTTAAATGTTTCTATCCAAAGACCGTCAACTAGCGCAAACCCCGTTCTTTATGACGCAGTTTGTGCTCTATGTAAAAAAAATACAAAAGTGATTTTTCCCCCGGACGGCACGAGGCCGGTTTACTGCAAGTCTTGTCTTAAAAAGAAAGAAGCATCGAGGGAAAAGAAACCTTTGGAAGAGAAACCTTCAAAAAAATTTGACGAGTTGCCAACTATATCTCTTAAAGAAGCTGTTGGTATGGAACCTGTTTCATTTTCGAAAAAAGAACCGCAAAAATCCTTTAAGAGAAAAGAAGTTAATGTTGAGGAATTAAAAGAACTACTAAAAGAGTCGTTGTCAAAACCAGAAGAAAAAAAACAGTAAGAACCTGCCCTTCGGGCAGAACCTTGTTTCTCGCTAACGCTCGAAATAAGATGAAAACATTAAAGGAATTGAATTTAAAAAAGAAACGCGTGTTAGTCAGGTGTGATTTTAATGTTCCTCTTGATGAGGTAGGCTTAATTACTGACGATTCAAGAATAAAAGAAGTCTTGCCCACAATTGAATACTTGCTGAAAACAGAAGCTAAGGTTATTTTAATGAGCCATCTAGATGACCCTAAAGGAAGAGTAGTTGAAAAACTGAGGCTAAATGAAGTTCAGAAAAAATTAAGCTATTATTTAAAAATACCTGTAGCTAAAACCAGAGATTGTATTGGTAAGAAAGTTCAAGAATCAGTAATGAAAATGAAACCAGGAGAACTTCTTTTGCTGGAAAATTTAAGATTTCACAAAGAAGAAGAAGAAAATGCTATATCTTTCTCAAAAGAGCTTTCCAAATTAGGAGATATATTTATAAACGAAGCATTTGGAGTTTGTCATCGTAGTCACGCTTCAATCGTTGGGGTGCCGTCATTTTTGACTTCTGCTGCAGGTTTTTTACTGGAAAAAGAAGTAAGAGTTTTTTCAAAAGCGCTGGAAAATCCTTGGCGACCATTAGTTGTTATAATCGGTGGGGTAAAAATAGATACAAAAATTAAAACAATCGAGAAATTTCTAAAAACTGCCGATCATCTTCTTTTAGGAAGCAAACTTGCCGAGAGTATCCTTACGGTTAATGGACTACTTGTCGGTAGAGAGTTTCCCGAAAAAGAAATAACCAGCAGAATTAAAAAGATTAAATTAACGAATCCAAAGATTCATTTACCCACGGATGGATTAATGTCTTTACCGTCTTTGCAAGAAAACTATTTGAGAATTGGGGCAATCGGAACGCTAAGAAAGGAAGAGGAAATTTTTGACATTGGGCCAGAAACTGCAAGGTTATTCTCTGAAATTATTAAAACCGCTAAAATGATTATCTGGAATGGACCTGTAGGTTTTTTTGAAAAACCGCCTTTTGATAAAGGAACTAAAAAAGTAGCGGAAGCAATTTGTAAAAATTATTCGGCTTTTAAAATCGCTGGTGGCGGGGAGACCATAATGTTTTTGAAAAAATATGGCTTGATAGAAAAATTTGATCATGTTTCTATCGGCGGCGGAGCAATGCTAGCGCTATTAAGCGGAGGAAAACTGCCAGGCCTTGAGGCTCTGAAATGAGAGCATTGAATTAGTCCAAGAACCTCTGAGGGTTCTCCCGGTTTCTGATCGGGATTTTTTAACCTATTTTGTTTTCCACAGATAATTAGAAATCTTATTCTGAACGAAGTGAGGAACAAGGTTCTGCCCGAAGGACAGGTTCTTATTGCTTTAATTTTTATTTATTGGTATATTGTTAAAATTATATTTTTATGGAAATAAGCAAAGCTTGTTTCTCGCCGCGCTCGAAATAAGAACCCGCTTCGACCAGCCAAGTTGGTCTTCGCAGAACCTTGTTTCTCACTATGCTTGAAATAAGAACCTTTCGCCTTTCGGCTCAAGAACCTTGTTTCTCACTATGCTTGAAATAAAAAACTTAAAAAGTGTAGCTAGTATAATTTTAAAAGCCGTAAAAAATAAAGAAAAAATTATACTTTACGGAGATGCAGATTTGGACGGAGTGGGTTCGGTTGTAATATTGAAAGAAACGTTGCAAAATTTAGGTTGTCGAGATATTAAAGTATATTTTCCTGACCGGGAAAAAGAAGGATACGGAATCAGTAAAAAAGCATTAAGCTACCTTAAAAAGTTTTCACCAGCCTTGTTCGTTGCCTTAGATTGCGGAATTGGCAATTTTAAAGAAGCAGAAATTGCAAAGAAGCTGAAATTTAATTTGGTTATTATCGATCACCATGAAATTTTAGACAAGCTGCCGCAAGCCCAAATTATTGTTGACCCAAAACAGAAAAACGATCCATATCCTTTTAAAGGCCTTGCAACTGCAGGCATTGCTTATAAAGCCTCTAAAGCAATTTTAAGGAGGAACTTTTCCGAAAATTTAAAAAACAGTTTTCTTGAAATAGTAGCTTTGGCTACCTTAGCCGATATGATGCCAGAAAAAGATGAAAATATTGCTTTTATTGAAAATGGGTTAGATTCTTTAAAAAATACTTGGCGTCCTGGTTTAAAAGCTTTTTTTGAAATAGAATCTATAAGAGAACGCAGATCTATAAGAGAAATTGCTCAGAGAATTATTTCGGCTTTAAATGCGACAATAGTTAAAGACCATCTGAACGAAGCATATTTAATTTTAACTTCTTCAACCGTTAAAGACGCTAAGGTTTTAGCCGAAGATTTTCTTGAAAAAAGTCGTAAAAGACAAATAATGATTTACGAAATTGTAGAGGAAATTAAAGAAAGTCATTCAGAAAAAGCAGAGGAGCCGATTGTATTTGAAGGGAGTCTTTACTGGTCTTTTGCTTTAACAGGCTCTATTGCCTCAAGAATTTGTAATTATTTTAAAAAACCAACTTTTATATATAAAAAACTGGAAAAAGAAAGTAGGGGTTCGGTGAGGATGCCTTCGGGTTTAAATGGGGTCGAGGCGATGAAAAAATGTTCATCGCTTTTGGGAACTTATGGCGGGCACCCTGTAGCCTGTGGTTTTACGGTAAAAAATAAAAACTTAGAAAAATTTAAAGAGTGTCTAATAAGATATTTTGAAAAATATGCGAATTAAGATACGAATTTTATGCGAATAACACATTCATATATTCGTACTTGTTTCGTAATTCGTAGTGTATGAAAAAAATAAGAACCATGCCTTGCTACGCTCGGCAGGACCTTTTTTTTTCATTTTAATAAAATGAAGAAAATAATTATTTATACCGACGGTGGTTCTCGTGGTAATCCAGGACCTGCGGCAATTGGAGTTATATTCTGTAACGAAAAAGAACAAAAAATCAAAGAGTATGAGGAATTTCTCGGAGATAATTTTACCAATAACGAAGCCGAGTATTACGCAGTGATTTTTGCTTTAAAGAAATTTAAGTCATTATTCGGCAAAAAACTTGCTAATTCCTCAGAAGTGGAAATAAGGTCAGATTCGGAATTTTTAGTCAATCAATTGCAAGGACTATATAAAATTCTAGACCAAAAGATTGGGAGTTTGTTTTTGGAGTTGTGGAATTTGAGACTTGATTTTAAAAAAATTAGATTTAAATATATTGCTAGAGAAAAAAATAAAGATGCCGACAGATTGGTAAACGAAGCATTAGATAACCGCCACAGATCTCAAAAACTTTTGTAACAACTAAAAACAGCCCGACGCTTTAGTGTATAGGGCTGTTTTTAGTTACTAGTGAGTCTGTAAGCCGAATTCTGTTCCCAACTGCTCTGCAGTTGGCGGTAATCATCTATCTAGCCCCTCGATTACTCTTGCCCCGTTAGAAAAACTAACGGAGCAAACCCCATAGAAAAAGAATAATTTTCTAACGGGGCGAGGGGTCATGCGAGCTACTTTTTACCCCGCCCCTTCTGGGTTCAGGATTTCATAAATAAGCTTTATTTCGGAAGTTTATAAAGAAATCCTGCAGGTTCTACCTGAAAATAGAAGGGGCGGGGCTTGCTCTTGCGCCCTATAAGGATTTAGCCGTTTCATCGGAGCTTTCGGTAAAGATCCGCCGAAGCTGAAGCTAAGGCGGATTCACCTTATAGCTACGTTCGTCCTCCTTCGCATAAAGCTATGGAGGACGATTTTTGACTTTCGTCAAAAATCGTCACTGTTCGCACCTCTAGCCTTACGGCCGAAGGGTGTTACCCTTTATATGTTTATCCGCCCGCAACTGCATAGCTGTAGGCGGAGAGTGTTCGGACTTTCCTCCCCCTCCTAATTTTATCCTCGCATAATACTGTTTTTTATTCTTTCTTTTATCTTTCTCCAGCCCATTTTATGCTTCTTAAGTTGCCTTTCTCTTTTCAAACAATCTGTTTTTGATCTATACCACTCACAATAAACTAGTATCCAGGGTCTTTTTGTTCTGGTAAAGGTGGACAAACCCTTATTATGTTCTTTCAGTCTTTCCATTAATCTTTCTGTTGTTCCGATGTAAAAAGAGAAATCTTTTTGACTTTGGACTATATAAAGATACATGAAGGACAAAATTAGGAGGGGGCGATTACCCGACTCACTAGCTGGTTATATTGTATCTTTTTTTATCTTCTTTGTCAAACTTGACATATAATATATTTATTATATAACTAGGGCAGCATTACTCGAAGGGCGATTTCGAGTGAATCCCGTTAGAAATCTCGCTCTCACGCCTATGGCGTGGGTCCAAAAGACCTTGGTGAGGCTACTTCTAACGATGTAAATCACAAGGAGGATGGCGATGACGACTCAGTCGATCACGTCAGGTCAAGAGAAGCAGATCGTTCGATTTGGTTCAGATGCTGTTGAAGCCGCCCTCAAGTCGTTAGCGCTCGACAAGGACGGAGCTCAGCGTGTCATTGAACACGGAGATGAATTCGCGTCCGAAATCAGGAATGCCGCCCATGCCGTGCTCCAGAACCTTTCGCTAAAGGGTGAGGAAGTTAGCTCCAACTTATACATACCCCGAGGGCTATAAGGTCAAGGGAGTCGGGGAGCAGGTGGCGATACTGCGTCAGTTCTTTCCAGAGCTCAGAAACGCAACGTATGACACCAGCATTGCCGAAGAGCCTTTGCCGAACGGCGCCGAGGGATGGTTCGCCATCCCGAGATGGGAGAATCTCGGTTGTTCCGATAACTACAACATAGCTCTTCGCAAGGTGCTGAGGACCATTGCATCCAAACGGGCATTCTATGACTGGCGCGAAGTCCAAAGGGGGCCTAGGCGTCTTCGCCAGAGTGAAAGGTCCGTTGAGGCGTTCCAAAAACTCGTCCAGGAGCAGAAGGGGTACGACATCCTCATCGTCCCGTGCCAATTCGGTCTCCGTCACGCTGGCCGCTCGGTACGTCGGGCGCGCGGGTTGATGAATGAGAACGAGTTCGGTCTCGGTTCATTCACCGTCGGATGCATGATCCTGACCCACCCCGAACGGGAGGTCAAGGATGAACAGCTGCACGTGCTATGCGCCGGCGATGAGTTTTCTTTTGACGCCGAGGACTACTTTTCGCTCACGACACACTTCAGTTTCCTCATCGGCAAACTCGGTTTCGATGGTGGCAGCTGGGACTGCAACGCCAGCGAGCTCTTCGGTTCCGCTTCCGGCTTTTTGCTGGATGCAGCATAGATAGCAGAATGCTATGGGGTTATCCATCGCCCGGATAACCCCTTTTTACTTCCCTACAGGAAACCCCGCACGGAAGCGGCGTCGTCCTTAAATTGTAGCCGCTGGAGTGCGGGGATGAATGGGCAAAAATTCATTAAGAATTTTTGCTGTTAGCGCGAGCCGCAACTCGCGACACAAAAGGAAACCCCGCCAGAACGAAGTGATGGCGGGGAGGAGGTCATTTTGTAAATAAATTTGTAAATCAAGGATAAAAATACTAAAATAAAAAAGATATAGTTATTATGATAAACAGAGTTCTTAATTCCCAGACAAAAACCATAACTGGAGCGGCTATTGTTTTGGCTGTTTCAGCTGTTCTTTCAGGTTTTCTGGGTTTAATTAGAGATAGATTATTAGCTGCTACCTTTGGAGCTGGTATCGAAACTAGTATTTATTTTGCCGCCTTCAGAGTTCCTGATTTGGTTTATAATATTTTAATTTTGGGCGGCATTTTGGTTACTTTCTTACCGCTTTTTTCCGAATATTTTTCCGAAAATAAAAAAGAAGCTTGGCAAATGACAAATTATGTTTTGAATGCCTTTTTGATTCTTTTGGTTTTGGTTTGTCTTATTCTTTTTCTTTTAGCTCCTTTATTTGTAAAAGTTATCACTCCCGGTTTTGCCGAAAAGGATAAGGCTACGGTCGTTGCCTTAACCAGAATTTTATTTTTAAGCCCAATTTTTTTTGGCATAGCTAATATATTTTCAGGAATTTTGCACTACTTTAACTGTTTTTTAGCTTACAGCATTGCTCCTCTTTTATATAACATTGGCATTATTCTTGGAATTATTTTCTTAACTCCTTATTTCAATATTTTTGGCGCCGGTATCGGAGTTGTTTTCGGTGCTTTTTTATACTTATTTATCCAAATTCCTTCAGCCATTCATCAAGGGTTTGAATACAAGTTTTTAGTTAATTTTAAATATCCGGCGCTCAAAAGAATTTTCTTTTTGATGGTTCCGAGAGCCTGCGGAGTTGTTGCCAATCAAATAAATCTTATAGTTATTACAGCGATTGCTTCTACTATTACAATTGGCTCTATAGCTATTTTTAATTTTTCAAATAATCTTCAGGGAATGGCGGCAAGCGTTTTTGGAGTATCCTTGGCTACGGCTGTTTTCCCAACATTTTCAAAACTTTTGGCAAATGGTCAGAAGAAAGAATTCGCAGAAAAGTTTTCTTCGCTTTTGCGCCAAACCTTATTTTTAATAGTTCCGGTAAGCGTTTTAATGCTTTTATTGAGGGCGCAGATTGTCAGACTGGTTTTGGGAGCAGGACGTTTTGACTGGGAAGATACGCGGCTTACAGCAGCTTCGTTGGGATTATTTTCTTTGAGCATTTTTGCTTCAACTTTAATCCCTTTTATTGCCCGCGCCTTTTTCTCTTTGAAAGATACAAAAACACCAGCCCTCGTAACCATAATTTCTGTAACAGTTAATGCCATGTTGAGTTTTCTCTTTGTCCGGCTTTTAGCTTTTTCTAATTTTTTTAGTGAATTTTTAAAGTTTTTACTAAAAGTTCAAAACATAAAAAATATTTCTATGATAGGTTTGCCTCTGGCATTTTCCATTGCCGCAATTTTGCAGTTTATTTTGCTCTTGTATTTTTTACAAAAAAGAATTGGAGATTTCAGAGTCAAAGAAGTTTCAAGTTCGCTGAAAAAGATTCTTGCTGCTAGTTTTCTTATGGCTATTTTTGTATACTTAAGCCTTCAGTTTGCTTCAATGCTTGTGAATATGCAAACCTTTTTGGGTGTGTTTTTACAGACGACTTTTGCCAGTTTTGTAGGATTTTGTGTTTATATTTTGGCAACTAATGCTTTGGGTTCTTCCGAAGTGAGAAATATTAAATATTTAATCTTACGACAACTTTCGGGTTTGCATTAAAATGGAGCAGAGTCAGATTAAAAATTTTGTTATTATTGCTCATATTGATCACGGGAAATCGACTTTAGCCGATCGCTTTTTGGATTTAACTGGAACAGTCGAAAAAAGAAAAATGCGGGAACAATTTTTGGATATGATGGATTTGGAGAGAGAAAAAGGAATAACGATAAAAATGCAGCCCGTCCGGATGTCCTATATTCTATATTCTAAATTCTATATTCTAAACCTGATAGATACCCCTGGTCATGTTGATTTTTCTTACGAAGTTTCTCGCTCTTTAGCGGCGGTGGAAGGCGCAATTTTACTTGTCGATGCGACCAAGGGAATTCAAGCCCAAACTCTGGCAAACTTAGATCTGGCCAGAAAACAAAATTTAGTAATTATTCCGGCAGTAAATAAAATTGACAGACCCGAGGCTAAAGTTCAAGAAACCAAACAAGAGCTAGCTTATCTGCTAAACATTCCTGCAGAAGAAATTTTTTTGATTTCCGGCAAATTAGGAACAAACATTGAACCATTGTTGAGGGCTGTTGTAGAAAAAGTTCCATCGCCCAAGGGAGATTTCCAAAAACCATTAAGGGCTTTGATTTTCGATTCAAAATATGACTCCTATAAAGGCGTAATAGCCTATGTAAGGATGTTTGATGGAGAAGTCAGAGTCGGAGAAAAAATTTATTTAATGGCTGCAAAAACTAAAGGAGAGGTAAAAGAGGTTGGTTTCTTTAAACCAGAGTTGACTTCAAAAGATAAATTAGCCGTTGGCGAGATCGGATACATTGCCACAGGCATTAAGAACCCTGGGGAGGTGAAAGTAGGGGACACTATTACAATATTAAATAGAAAATCAGTCACTGCGTTCCTTGTAATTCCTTCGGAATTAAGTAAAGGTCAAATATCAAATATAAATATTGAGTCTTTGCCGGGATACAAAGAGCCAAAACCGGTTGTTTTCACCAGTCTTTATCCTGAAAATCCCGATGATTTTCCCTTGTTGTCAGAAGCCCTTGAGAGATTAAAACTGAACGATGCTTCACTTACCTATGAGACCGAAAGCCGCGAGGTCTTAGGCCGGGGATTTCGCTGCGGTTTTTTGGGTCTTTTACATACAGAAATTATAATTGAAAGGCTTAGGCGTGAATTCGGTTTGAATTTAGTTGTTTCCAAGCCCCAAGTTCTTTATAAAATTATTGAAAGGTCGGGCAAAGAAAAGTTAATTTATTCTGTTAGTGATTGGCCGGATCCTTCTCAAATTCAGGAAGTTCAAGAGCCATTAGCGAGATTGGAAGTAATAACGCCCATAAGTTATTTGGGTAGGATTCTAGAAATTTTGAAAGCCTTGGGAGCAAGGCATCTTGATACTCAATATTTTGGGCAGGATAAACAGCTGTTGATTTATGAAGTCCCCTTAAGGGAAATAATTGTTGATTTTTACGAAAATCTGAAAAATGCGACTGCGGGTTTTGGTTCAATGAACTATGAAATTCTGGGATATAGGGCTTCTGATTTGGTAAAAATCGATATTTTAGTTGCTGGTCAAAAACAGGAACCCTTTTCAAAAATTGTTCCAAGAGAGAAGCTTTTTGAGGAAAGTAAAAAAATCGTCCATAAATTGAAGGAAGTTTTGCCTCCCCAACTTTTCTCGGTTGCTTTGCAGGCAGCAATTTCAGGTAAAATTATTGCCCGCGAAACAATCAGGGCTCGAGCCAAAGATGTGATTGCTCCTCTTTATGGCGGAGATTATACAAGAAAAAGAAAACTGCTTGAAAAGCAGAAAAAGGGGAAAAAAGCAATGAAAGAAAAAGGGAAGGTTAATATCCCCTCGAAAGTTTTTATAGAAATGCTTAGAAGCTAGCCTCTTTGAAAACAAGAGGCTTTTTGTTAGAATAGAGAAGCAAATAGAGAGACAACCATACTGATAATTACCAGAAATACCGCAACGGCCCAGATTGTTTTGAAAATTATCTTCGAATTTAGTTTCATAAAGCTTAATAATCCTTCCTTACTTATGATAGCAAGACCAAAAAAATTTAAAAAGAGGATCTGCCCAAAAATTCCTTATCAGGGGATTTTTCTGAAAATCACACTTGGTTTAGTGATTATATTAGGGATAATTGCTTTAACTAGTTCCAACCTAAGGCTTAAACAAAAAAGGCTATCTCTCGAAACTCGAAGCGAGGCTCTAAAAAAAGAAATTGAGGCTTTGGAGAAAAAAAATACTGATTTGCAGGCACAGATTTCGCAGACTTCAAGCGAGAGTTTTTTAGAGAAAGAAGCAAGAGAAAGATTTAATTTGAAAAAGCCAGGGGAACAAGTGGTAACTATATTGCCCCCGGAAAGCGGCGAAGAGAAAAAAATAGGAGAAAGTTCAAAAAATCTTTGGCGGCAGTTTCTGGAAAAATTCGGATTATAAAAAAGAATAAGTTCCGCCGTCGCGAACTTGCGGGCTTTGCCCGCCGTAGTCCCGCGTAGCGGGACGCAGGCGGGTGTAGTATAACGGCCATTATGACTCCTTCCCAAGGAGTAGACGGCGGTTCGACTCCGCTCACCCGCTTAAAAGAATATGCCTGGGAAAGGTACGTGGGTTCTCCGCCAGAGGCGGACTCGCCTTGGGCGAGGATTCCCGTTACCCGCTTAGAGTCGATAGGGTTCGACTCGCCCCGTTTAATTACGAAGTTTTTTTTCGGGGTTCCCGTCTCTCGCTTAATTCAAGCAAAAATTGTGAGGGGCCAAGGAGAAGGTCGTGGATTCAAATCCCATCTGCCGCTCCAAGTAGCAACCATATATAGACCTTGCAACTGGTTGATGGATTGGGTATAATATAATTATGCCAATGCCAAAAAAACCAAGAATAAAGTGTCCGGTTTGTGGTA
>Ga0100401_1001434_pt1 | contig 19414 bp, 20 predicted proteins | sample CryGeymeta201525_FD_80421 | JGI IMG/M metagenome (GOLD analysis project Ga0100401, IMG submission 80421) | Groundwater microbial communities from Crystal Geyser aquifers in Utah, USA - Crystal Geyser metaG 2015-25 | ecosystem: Environmental > Aquatic > Deep subsurface > Groundwater | place: USA... | reverse complement strand
GCTTTTGCCCTTCGACCAGAAATTCTTCTCCTTGATGAACCATTTGCCTCCCTCGACCCCCTCACCCGTGATGCTCTGATCGAAGATTTGGAACATATCCTTCGTCAAACTCAGACAACAGCCATATTAGCCACTCACGATCGGATGGAGGCCTTGAGGCTTTCAGATCGAATCGCAGTCATGAATGCTGGAAAGATTCTTCAGATCGGTTCCCCCAGTGAAGTGATGAATCAACCTGTGGATGAGTTTGTCGCCTCCTTTGTGGGAGTGGAGACGATTTTGAGTGGGAGAGTGATTAAACGAAACGGGGGAACCTTTGTCGCCTCCGTCGAAGGTAGAGAGATTGAGGCTGTAGGAGATGCCCATTTAGAGGACGCTGTGATTTTATGCATTCGGCCAGAAAACGTGACTCTCTCGACCCAACCCTTCAAGGAGGGATCAAGTGCCAGAAATGTGGTTCCCGGAAGAATTGTGAAGATTACTCCTCTGGGGTTTTATCAAAAAGTTCAACTCGATTGTGGATTTCTACTTGTCGCCTACATAACGAATCATTCTTTGGAAGAGTTATCGTTGATTGAAGGGAAAGAGGTGAGGGCCTCTTTTAAGGCCACTGCCGTCACTGTGATAAGAAAAGAAGAAAATTGAGGAAGAAAGTGTGGCCGATTCAAGCGATCTTTAGAATCGTAAAGTTTTTGGCTCCCCCTGGGGTTTGTACCTTTACCTCGTCATCCACTTCCTTTCCAATTAAGGCCTTGCCCAGGGGAGAGGCGATGGAAATCTTGCCGGATGAGATATCTGATTCGTCGGGTCCGATGATCTGGTAGGTGACTTTGCCACCATTATCGAGGTTCTCTAAAGTAACGACAGAGCCAAATCCCACCTTCCCATTGGGAAGGTGGATGCTATCTATAATCTCAGAATTGGCCAACTTCTGTTCAATCTCTTGAATCTTCGTTTCAACGAATGATTGGCGCTCTTTAGCTGCTACAAACTCTGCATTCTCACTGATATCTCCATGAGCACGCGCTTCCTCAATGGCCTTGATCACCTGAGGACGAGTCACCTTCTTCAGATTCTCCAATTCTTTGTGGAGATTATTATATCCGTTACGCGTGATGGGACTGCGCGCCATGAAAACTCCTTTACCCCGTTAGAAATAATGCCCTGCTGATCCCTCTGGGCCGGAGGCTGCAGCGGCGTAAGATTTTATAATAATTCCCCCAGGGTTTATTGTCTCACTGGAATTTCTAACGGGGTTTACGGGAAAAAATATAACTGACCAAGATGAGTCTGTCAACCGGTCCTGGTGAAAAGATTAACGTCGGTGATGATGGTAGTGGCGGGGGAAGTAATCATAACGGAAACCAATTCCCCACCCCCAATAAGGGTAACCCCACCAAGGATCGTAATAATAGTAGGGATAGGAATAGTAATAATATTCCGGCCAAAGATAGATCTGTTTGCTCGAAAGGATGGGATAACGGTAATCCATTTCACCGAGAGGCTTGATTTTCTCTCCTATGATTTCCCCCGCCACAGTGATCTTCTTCCCGTTACGGAAGAGGTACGGATCTAAATATTTATCATAAAGGACTAAGAACCTTCCCTCGGAGGGATAGGTTTCTCTCGGTTCTCCTCTCCATCCCAGAGGCCTCTGGTAAACCTCGATCTGTGTGGTGGCATCTTTTTGAGCAACCGTCTCGATGATCTCTCCACCCCATACAACCAATTTTCCTTTAAAAGTGTCTGGATTCTGACGGACTTGACTGAGAGTAAGAGAAGGATCTGATTTTATCCTCAAATCTTTTGAAATGACATGGACACAACCAGAGAGGAAAACCATAAGAGCGAGAAGTAAAAACCATTGAAACCGACTTTTCATCTTCTTTCTCCCAATCTAATTTTAAATCATTCTGCGATAAGATACAACACAGTAAAAACTCCAAATCTATAAAGAAACAAAAAGGCCCACCTTTTTTGAGATGGGCCTTTTTATCAAGTCTTGATCTAACGGTAGGTTTTTTCTATCCTTTGATCAATCTCGGAATCATCATATGGTGGTGAGGGCAGATCGATATGGGGTTTTGATAGGCGGAACCTGCAAAGGCCACCATATATTTTCTCATATCTGCGAAAGAGACAATCTCATCGACCAACCCCTTTTTCGCACAATAAACAGGCCTCGACTTGTCGTAGTATTCCTGCGCCAGAGCATTCATCTTGTCAATGGTGGGCTTGAGCGGACGGCCGGAATCTTTTTCTTTTACCAATCTTCTTGCATAAGAGGCAACGGCTGCGGTTTCGCCATGCATCACATAAATTTCTGTGGTGGGTGTGCCCAGCGTAAACACATTATTATTGTTTGCCTGGGGTCCTCCCATGATGTAGTGGGCAGCGGCTGTCCCCTTTCTTAAGACAATGCACATCATGGGGATATCGGTCTGTTCAATGGAGTAAATCAAGGATTGCCCCAAACCGAGGAGCTCAGCTTTTTCCGCGATGTCTCCTACGTCAATGCCAGACGTATCCTGGAACCAGATGATAGGGACCCGGTCTCTCCCGCATTGGGTTACGAACTCGTTCATCTTGATGAGTCCCTGCCGATAGAGCTTTCCGCCGATCCCTGGATAAGGGGCATATTCCGGGTATCCCTTGGGTAAGAATCCCTGTCGATTACCGATGATGCCGGTCAAGAAACCATCGATTTTCACCAAACCCGTATAGACCTCCGGACCATAACCAGGTCTATACTCCATATGCTCACTGTTATCCGTCAGCCTGGCAAGAACTTGATCAAAATTGTAGGCCAACTTTTGATTGAAAGCGACTAGATAGTCGATCTCCTTGGATGAAAACTTGGGTTCTTTTGGTTTAGCTACCCTGAAGAATTTAGGATCATAGGCCGGAAGATACTTCATGTATTCTTTCAGTCCATCCAATACCCCTTCTTCCTTTTCAAAGACAGCCTTGAAGAAACCAGTGGAGTCGTAATGGATTTCCACACGTCCTGGAGGAACAGACTTGAACTTTCTCGTCGCCTCAATAACGAGCTCTGCCCCTTCTTCATCAAAAAGACCTTTAGGGCTCATCCCACTGACAATACCCCCACCACCGACAGCAATATTGCATTTCTTATGCGCCAAAAGGATGGTAGGACTAACCCCTTGGTATCCTCCACCTGCAGGATTGGTCCCATAAATCCCTGCCAAAATGGGGATCCCCAATTTTTCCAGTTCAGCATGTCTAAAGAAGGTGGTTCCGCTTCCTCTCCGGTTGGCATACACCTTTTCCTGCTCAGGGAGTTTTACACCGCTACAGTTAACTAACCAGACCAGAGGGAGATGGAGGCGCTTTGCCATGTCGGTCACTCTCAAGATATTTTCTGACTGGCCGGCAATCCAGGCTCCAGCCATAACTTTATTGTCGAAGCCGATGACGACAGCCCATTTTCCACTGATTTTACCCAGTCCATCCACCACGCCAGTTGTCCCTGATTCTTCTTCCATCGGGTCGAAGAGGGTGTGTAAAGGACACCATGTGCCAGGATCCAACAAATATTCAAGCCTCTGGTATACGGTCATCTCTCCTCTTTTATTAATTACCTCTGTGGCCAGACCCGCTTTTTTCACCTTTTCCACAGCTTCTGCAATTGTTTTTTCAACTTCTTTAATTTGTTTAACATTTTCTTCCGCCTTTTGAATCTGTTGCTCAGTCAAGGCTTTACCAAAATCGGTCATCTTTTCAAAATATGGTTTCATAGATAATCCCTCCCCTTTTGGAATTAATGAATTTTTTCACAATATATTTACCAGAAAAAAAATAATATAGCAAGAAAAATTTTTTTATTTACTTTTCCCTTTATTTCTGATAATTTATAGGTATGAAGATATTCACAAAAACTCAATTGGCCCTGATCTTTTTAGCGGTTGCCTGTTTAATAGGCGTTGTAACAAGTATCATTGTGAACTCCCTTATAACCAACCAGATTATTTTTGAAGCACAAGAAAGGGTCAAAGAAGATCTCAATACAGCCAGATGGGTCTATGCTTCTAAGATCAGGGATATTGACCGAACGATCCACTGGACATCCATCAGGCATGTGCTGAAAAAGGGATTAAAAGAGAAAAACATCTCTCCCATTCGGAATGAACTTGAAAGACTGATGGCTGAAGAAGGACTTGATTTTTTGACATTGGTGGACCGATTGGGAACGGTCGTATTTAGATTTCATAACCCTCCTGCATCAGGGGACAATTTGCTCAACGATCCTTTTATTAAGAGTGCCCTGGAGAAAAAAGAGATTTCAGGAACCCAGGTGCTCTCAGGAGATGAGTTGTCAAAAGAAGGGAGGAGTTTGACCCAGAAGGCCGCTATCCAGTCGATTCCCGTTCCCAAAGAAAAACCGATTAGAAAAATAGAAGAGACTTCTGGAATGGTATTGAAATCAGCCCATCCCATACTTGATTTTAATGGAGAGATTTTGGGTGTTTTGACAGGAGGAGTGCTCCTCAACCGGAATTATGAGATTGTCGATCGGATTAAAAATATCGTTTTCAAAGATGCTAAATACAAAGGAAAAGAAATTGGGACAGCCACTATCTTCTTGGGCGATTTGAGAATATCGACCAATGTCATCGATAAGGAAGGAAATCGGGCCATTGGAACTCGAGCGAGCAGAGAAGTTTATGAGCACGTTCTCGGAAAGGGACTGCCATGGATACAAAGGGCATTTGTTGTTGATGATTGGTATATCACTGCCTATGAACCCATACGAGACGTACAAGATAAGATTGTGGGGATGCTTTATGTGGGGATGTTGGAAAGTAAATATGCTTTGATGAAGGAAAAGCTGATCCTTCTTTTCTTTTTCTTCTCCATGTCAGGCATGTTGATCGCCCTGACGGTCTCCTTTATCCTTTCTTATATGATGCTTAAAAAACGAGTTCAAAGCGGCATCCAAGAATCTTTTTCCATTCACAAGAGATTTTCCATTGAGAGCTTATTCAGATAGGTCTTCGTTTTTATTTTCTTCATTTTTCTGAGGTTCTCTATCTCGGCCTCCTCTTTTTAATCCTTTCCTGAAACCCGAGATCAGAAGCCATATGACAATGATGACGATGCCAATGGCTAAAAAATTCGGAACCCCTATTTTTCTTAAAAAGTCTGAGAAATATTCAATCGTCTCCATCATTCTGATTTTTCGGCAACAACAAGGAGGGAGGTGCCGAAGGGAAAGGGGAAAATTTTTTCCAATTTGAATAAGGGAACGAGGAGATTATAGATTCTTAGTTGAAAGGAGGGGAGCCTCTTTCTCTTGAGTATTTTGCTATTTAAAAACCATCCTAGGATCCCAATTCGATTGAAGTATTTCAGAAAAATTACTTTAAACCCCATGGCTTCTAATTTATTTTTTAATTCCTTTTTTCTATATCGCCTGTGATGGCCTAAATGCTGATCTAGACTTCCATAGAGCCATGGATGAGAAGGGACGAGGAGGAGGAGTCGTCCCCTGGGTTCCAAGAGGTTATAGATATTTTCTAGGGCTTTTTCATCCTGTTCAATATGTTCCAATACATTGAAGCAGAGGACAGAATCAATATGATAGGATCGGTAACGTTCCATCTCTGACCCGGAGAGGTCGAGGTGTTCGATCACAAATTTCTTATATTTTCCAAAGGTGTTCTTTAAAAGGGCGAGGTATTTTAGCTCCACATCGGTAGCAATGATGAGCTCTCGGTCTAAAAGAAACTTGGTGATATTACCGACCCCAGAGCCGATTTCTAAAACTCGTCTCCCCAAAAAAGGCCGAAATTTTAAAAAAATCCACTGATTATAACGATGGAGTTTCTTCATCCTCTGGAGGGTTTGGTAAACGATATCCTCGGTCTCCGAATCAAAAAAATTATACCGCAGGATGGAAAAGATTGCCTTCAGTCCATCCATCGCTTTGATTTTCTTTCCTTCCCAATAATCTCGACCGCTATAGGAGATGGGGACTTCGTAAATCCGGTAATTCATCTTAGCTATCTTAGCTGTCACCTCAGGCTCAAAACCAAAACGATTTGACTTCAAGTGGAGATGCCCCAAAACCTCCTTTTTAAAAACCTTATAACCTGTTTCCATATCGGTAAGGTTGAGATCGGTGCAGAGGTTAGAGAAGAAAGTCAGGAGCTTATTGCCCAGAGTGTGCCTGAACATTAACACCCGCCTCGGGGTGCCGAGGAATCGAGAACCATAGACGACATCCGCCCTTCCATCGAGGATCGGCTCAATGAGTTTAGGATATTCGTGGGGATGGTATTCTAAATCCGCATCTTGGATGATGACGATCTCCCCTGTGGCTTCCTTGAACCCGGAGCGGAGCGCAGCCCCCTTGCCCATATTTTGGGATTGATAGAAGATACGAATCTCATCCTTGGATCCTTTTTCCCTCCCCATTTCCAAGTCTTTTAAAAATTCCTTTGTTCCATCTGTGGAACAGTCATCCACCACAATCACCTCTTTAGGAAGATCGACCTCGAGAACCCTGGAGAGAATCTCGCCAATGGCATTGATTTCGTTATAGACAGGAATAATGACAGAAAGTTTCATAGAGAATTTCTAGCGATTATATCAGAATAACGAACATGAGAAAAGTCTTATTTTACCAATTCGTTTCAAGGCAAGAAGGAAAGGGTGCATTAAGAGAAGATTGTCATTGACCGTTCCATCGATTTAAAGGTACACTAATTTCGTTCAATTCGATTTCAATGATAGGGGGGTGATCCCAATGAAAAAATGCTTCTTATTACTCATCGTTGTTCTGCTTTTATTCATTAACCAGAAAAATGTTTTAGGAGGGGAGGCCATGGAAATTTCATCCACTGCGTTCAAGGATGGGGAGAAGATTCCGATTCAGTACGTCATGCCGGGGGCAGGAGGTAAAAATATTTCAATCCCTCTGGTTTGGAAGAATGTTCCCGCTGGAACAAAATCTTTTTGCCTTTCGATCGTTGATATACACCCAGTTGCCCAAAATTGGGTCCACTGGCTGGTCATTAATATTCCGCCGCAGGTAACTTTCATTGAAGAAGGGGCATCTAAAAAGAAAATGCTAAAGGGATCTGTTGAACTTAAGAATTCTTGGGGTAATATCGGTTATGGTGGACCACAGCCTCCCAGGGGAACAGGCGACCATTCCTATGTGGTGACCCTTTATGCGCTTAATATAGAGAAGCTCGATCTGGGAGGGAATACCTCTCTTTCGGCATTCAAAAGGGCCATTGAGGGTAAAGCTGTAGGCTCGGCATCCATTATTGGCAAGTATGGCCGTTAATTCTCAGAAGCTTTCTCAATGATCTATACAACTTAATGATAGTCCAGGAATTAGTACCTGAACAGGGCGGCTGCCCAGGTAAAGCCTGCGCCAAAGGAATTCGCCAAAACCAAATCTCCACGTTGGATCTTGCCGCTTCGAACAGCTTCATCCAAGGCCGTCGGAATGGAAGCTGCGGAAGTATTACCGTATTTATGGGCGGTTACAATCACCTTATCCATAGGGATTTCCAGACGATTGGCGACTTCCTCCATAATCCGCATATTGGCCTGATGGGGGATGAGCCAGTCTATATCTTTGATGGTGATTCTTTTTGATTTCATCACATTACGAGCGGCATCTACCATCGTACGAATAGCATATTTAAAGACCTCGTTTCCCCGCATCTTTACGTAATGGAGGCCCGCGTCTAACATCTGATAGGATGGAGGGTTACGGGATCCTCCTCCGGGCACATGGAGCAAATTCCAGAGGTCCCCATCGGAGTTGAGTTGAATGGCTAGAATCTCTCCATCTCTATTTCCATTGGAATGTTCCAGGACAATGGCGCCTGCTCCGTCACCAAAAAGGACGCAGGTGGATCTATCTTTAAAGTCGATCCGGTTGGAGATGACTTCTCCCCCCACCACAAGGGCGTGGTGGTATGAGCCATCTTGCATAAACTTCTGGGCTACCGCCAAACCATAGATGAATCCCGGGCAGGCTGCATTGACATCGAAGGCCACAGCATTTTTTGCCCCCAATCGATGTTGGAGAATACAGGCTGCTGAAGGGCTTAACATATCCGCTGAGGAGGTCCCTACAATAATGATATCCAGTTTTTTAGGAGAAAGACCAGCCATTTCCAGGGCGCGTTCAGAGGCCGGTGTAGCCAAATCGGTGAGCGCCTGGCCCGGTTCAATCATTCTTCGTGATTCGATTCCTGTGCGGGAGATGATCCACTTATCTGTGGTGTCCATGATTTTTTCAAAATAAGAATTAGGGACAACTCGCTTGGGAACATAAGAACCGGTCCCTTTAATACTTATCTTCTTCACGATATCTTTTTCCTCCTGATATAGCTTGAGGGAAGTATTTCCCCTCGGGAAAGCAAATATTGAATCGTACCACTTTGGCACATTCCTGGATTTTATGCAACCAGATTCCGATCTAAAGTGCGGTATTGAATGGCTTCGGAGAGGTGGGCAGGTTGGATATTTTCCTGTCCTTCGAGATCGGCAATGGTTCGAGCCACCTTTAAGATGCGCGTATAAGCCCGGGCGCTTAATCCGAATTTATCAATCGCCATCTCCAGCAATTTTTGACTGGTTTCATTAATCTGACAAAACTTCTTGATATGGCGGTTTGTCATCTGGGCATTGCAGTAGATCTTCAGCCCTTTGAACCGATTCAGTTGAGTCTTTCTGGACGAATCGATCCGTTTCTTCATTTCTCTCGAAGACTCCCCGGCTTCACGGCTCGCCAGGTCGCGATACTTTACGGCAGGAACTTCAATATGAATATCGATTCGATCCATTAAGGGGCCGGAGATCTTGGACCGGTAGCGCTGAATCTGTGGGATGGTGCAGATGCATTCATTGTTCGGGTCGCTATAATAACCGCATGGGCAGGGGTTCATGGCAGCAACCAGCATAAAGCGGGCAGGGTAGGTGAGGGAGGTGGCTGCCCGAGCGATCGTCACTCTCTCCTCCTCTAAGGGTTGACGCATCACCTCCAGAACGTTCTTCTTGAATTCTGGCAATTCGTCTAAAAAAAGAACACCGTTATGGGAGAGACTGACTTCCCCGGGCTTTGGAATCTGCCCTCCTCCGATGAGGCCTGCATCGGAGATTGTATGGTGAGGATTACGAAACGGTCGGGTGACAATGAGGGCGCTATCTGGAGGGATCAATCCCATCACGCTATGGATCTTTGTTGTTTCAAGACTCTCTTCAAAATTCATGTCCGGTAATATCGTTGGGAGTCGTTTGGCCAGCATGGTTTTTCCAGAGCCAGGTGGACCAATCATAATGACATTGTGACCTCCTGCAGCGGCCACTTCCAGACAACGCTTCACATGCTCTTGCCCCTTCACATCATTGAAATCAACGGGGTAATTGATCTCTGTCTTAAAAATCTCATCGAGATTAACTGCGACCGGATCGATATGAAGATCTCCATTTAAAAATTGAACGCAGTCAGAAAGAGTATCCAGAGGAAGGATATCAATTCCTTTCACCACCGCTGCTTCTTTTGAATTTCCCCTGGGAAGCAGGATGCCTCGATATTCCCCATCTCTCGCCGCCACAGCAACGGGGAGTGTTCCTCTTATTGGCTTTACCTGTCCATCGAGGGAGAGCTCACCTAAAATAAAATAATGGGCTAACTTGCTTTTTTGGACTACCTCAGTAGCTGCCAAGATGCCAATGGCCATGGGAAGATCGAAGGCTGCTCCTTCTTTCTTGATATCGGCTGGCGCCAAATTGACAGTGATTCGTCTTGGGGGAAAGTCGTAGCCGCAGTTCTTAATGGCTGCTTTGACCCTGTCCTTGGATTCCTTGACTGCACCTTCAGGAAGCCCCACGGTTGCAAAGGCAGGAAGGCCCTGTGCAATATCTACCTCGACTTCTACCACGTAGGCATCGATTCCAAAAACCGCACTGCTTAAAACCTTGGCTAACATAATTGTCCTAACTTATATCAGGAATGCAACAGCGAGACAAGAGAAAATTTATACACAAAAATAGAGCCTGGCCGGATAGGATGAAGGGTAATTATATTTTTCTATTCACCCCCACCCTCCCCCCTTCGAGGGGAAGGGGAAAAACTTTACTTGACAAAGAAGAAAGCCATCTTCATACTGGTTTAAAAATACAAAGGAGGGGGGATATGAATGTTTTATGGATTGTCAATACGAATACGTTTTTGTTAATCCTTTTGGTCATTATGGTTTCCTACCTTACCACACAAGTGAATGCATTGATCAGGTGGCTGAAAAGGGAATGACATCTTTACAGCGGGAATAATGGAACAGTGGAGTGATGGAATATTGGGTTTTAAGAGAAAATACTCAGCAAGACCTTATCTTCATGAATTGACATTCTTCCAATATTCCAGTATTCCAATATTCCGTGATTGATTGATATTATTTCAGTTTCCAGTTTGTTCCAGAAGGGGTATCCTCTAAGACGATTCCTTTTGAAAGAAGGTCATTTCGAATCTCGTCTGCCCTTTTCCAGTTTTTTTCTTTCCTGGCCAAATTCCTCTCCTCAATGGATCGAAACATCTCTTGTTCTGTAAGATTCAGCTTCTTCAGCCCCTCTTTTTTCTGCTGATCCAGATATTTCTCTGGATCCTCTCGGAACATTCCGAGTACCCATCCAATGTTGGAGAAGTGGCTAACACCTTGCTTCAACATCAAGTTGATCTCTTGAGTAGGGTGGCCTTTCGAGATGTCCAAAAGGCTGTTCAGACTTCTTTGAATATCATAGAAATATCCCAGAGCCTCAGCGGTATTGAAGTCGTCATCCATGGCTTCTTCAAATTGGGTCTGGAATGATTCGATGGTTTTGTGGCAATTTTCGATTACAGCAGAATTCCCACCTATACCCTCTCCATCCTCCGTAGCAGAGCTACTTTGGAGGACAGGCCCCTTGGAGGGGGAGGAGAGGATGGGGGGTTGTGGTGTAACAGGTTTCTTTAGCTCTTCCTGAATTCCCTCTAATGTCATATAAAACCGGTCCAATCCCGTTTTTGCATCGATGAGGCTATCCTCCGAATAATCCACAGGGCTGCGGTAATGGTGGGAGAGGAAGAAGAGTCGAAGGACCTCTGGATGCCAATTTTTAAGAATTGCCTTGATGGTTAAAATGTTCCCGAGGGATTTGGACATCTTTTCCTTGTTAATGTTGACAAAACCGTTATGAATCCAATATCGGACAAAAGGTTTTCCGGTGGCCGCTTCTGATTGAGCAATCTCATTTTCATGGTGAGGGAAGGTGAGGTCTCTCCCACCGCCATGGATATCAAATGTCTCTCCCAAATATTTCTGGCTCATCACAGAACATTCGATATGCCAGCCCGGTCTTCCTTTTCCCCAGGGGCTTTCCCAAAAGGGTTCCCCGGGTTTGCTGGCTTTCCAAAGGGCGAAGTCGAGGGGATTTTCTTTCTTTTCATCAATCTCAACCCGAGCGCCAGCTTGCATCTCCTCTAAGTTCCTCTTAGAAAGTTTTCCATAACCTTTAAATTTGTCCACGGAAAAAAAGATATCTCCCCCGCCCTGGTAGGCAGATCCTTTTTGGATGAGGGTTGAGATCAACTTAATCATTTCCGAAATATGCTCTGTGGCTCTGGGTTCGACCGATGGTTTTTCGAGGCCCAATCTTCCCATGTCGATATTAAATTCACCAATGTATTTTTCGGCAATGGTTTTGGAATCCACCCCCTCCTCATTGGCCCGCCTGATGATCTTGTCATCAATATCAGTAAAGTTTCGAACAAAGGTCACCTCATATCCACGATATCGAAAATAGCGATAGATCGTATCGAAGACGATCGCAGAGCGAGCATGGCCAATGTGGCAGAGATCATAGACCGTCACCCCGCAAACATACATCCCCACCTTTTTCTCTTGGAGGGGAACGAAATCCTCTTTTTTGCCGGTTAGAGTGTTGTGGATGCGGAGAGCCATAAGTCCATCCTAAAACGGAATAATGGAATCATGGAATGATGATATGATGAAAACTGACTCTTTCTGAAAAACCCATTGTTCCAATATTCCATCGTTTCAATATTCCAGATTTCTCAAGAAATCTCCAACGCCATTTTTAAGCGACGTATCATCCTTTCCTTTCCAAGGAGAGGAAGCATTTTTACCAACTCAGGTCCTTTTGTTTTTCCGGTGACCGCTGCCCGAAGGGGAGCATAGAGGTCTTTCCCTTTCCTCCCTGTCTTTTTTCCCAATTGATTGAGCAGGGAGGTCTGCTCCTCTGATGTGATTTCTGATGAATCCTCCCATACGCTGATAATGGAACGAAGGGTCTCCCGGGTTTTGGGATCCAAAAGTATGGTTTTAGCGCCGTCCTCAAAAAAGAATTTTTCATCGAAGAAGATACCCAGATATTCCTCCACCTGCGAAAGGACGACTAAATTTTCTTTTAAAACCTCCGAAATTTGATTAAGCCATCGATGATCGATTTGATCGATTTGTATACCAGCCTTTTGGAGGTAAGGGATCAAAATTTGGGAAAGTTGTTCTTCCTCTTTCTCCCGGATGTAAAAACTGTTCAGCCACTCCAATTTTTTACGGTTGTAAATGGGAGCGCTTCTTGAAATGTCTTGGATTGAAAATTCCTCTACCATTCTTTCTAATGGGAGGGTTTCTTGCCCAGACCGAGATGCCCAGCCCAAAATAACGAGGTAATTCTGAAGGGCTTCTGGTAAAAAGCCTTCATCTCGATATTGGGAAACGGCCGTAGCGCCGTGGCGCTTGCTCAATGGAGATCGGTCCGGACCAAGGATCAGCGGGTGATGAGCAAAGGCAGGAGGTTGCCAGGATAAGGCCTGATAAAGGAGGATCTGTCGGGGCGTATTGGAGAGATGGTCTTCCCCTCGGATGACATGAGTGATATGCATCAAATGGTCATCAATGACACAGGCAAAATTATAGGCGGCCATCCCATCTGAACGGACGATAATGAAATCGCCAATTCCAGCAGAATCGAAATTCATCTCTCCATGGATGAGGTCTTCAAAGAGGACCGACCCTCCTCCCACACGAAATCGGAGGACGGGGTGAAGGCCAGACGATTCCATTTTCGCAATCTCCCCTTCAGAGAGGGAACGGCAACGCCCGTCATATCGGGGCATCGTTCCCTTGGAGAGTTGTTCTTTTCTAACTTTCTCGAGTCTTTCTTTGGAGCAAAAACACTTATAACCCCTTCCTTCTTGAAATAGTCGATCGGCAAATTCACGATAGATGGATGAGCGTTGAGATTGACGATAAGGACCCTCTGGTCCATTTCGGTCAGGGCCTTCTTCCCAGGAAATCCCCAGCCATCTGAGATCTTCTATGATCCGATCAATGGAGGAATCAGTGGATCTCTCTAAATCGGTATCTTCAATCCGAAGGACAAATGTTCCTTGATGGCGTTTGGCAAAGAGAAAATTGAAAAGAGCAGTCCGAGCGTTTCCGATATGGAGAAGCCCGGTAGGGGCAGGAGCAAAGCGAACCCGAACATTTGAAATCATTGGAGACCTTTAGATGAATCGCAGAGGGCATAGCGCATAGCGCAAAGGGTTGACATTAAGATTTCGACACGATGCTCTATGCGCTCTGCTCTATGCTGTCATTGATTTTAATTTGTTACTTATTTCGTCCACCAGGGCCACGGCATAAGCGGCAATTCCCTCTTCTCTGCCTGTAAATCCCAATCCTTCAGTCGTGGTGGCTTTTACATTCACCCTTTCCGTCTCAATCTCCAGGACATCCGAAATCTCTTTCACCATCCTGGGGATGATATCTGAGAGCTTTGGTTTCTGGGCTACGATAGTGGCATCAATATTAAGAGGGTGAAACCCTTTCTCCCTCACCTTGGTTAGCACATTTTTTAAAAGAATCGTGCTCTTGATATCCCGGTATTGTGGATCGGTATCTGGGAAATGTCTTCCGATGTCTCCCTCTGCGACGGCTCCCAGCAAGGCATCACAGATAGCGTGGATAAGGACATCGGCATCCGAATGCCCCATCAGCCCAAATAGGTAAGGGATTTTTATCCCTCCCAAGATCAATGGTCGGCCTGAAACAAAAGAATGGACGTCATATCCAAAACCCACTCTCATCTATTTTTTGCCCCTCCTGCTGGATCTTCTTTGGTAAGGGAATTCATCTTGGCAAATAGATTGGCCCATAACAGGTCTTCAGGGGTGGTTACTTTGATGTTCGTGTAGGATCCCGGAAGGATATGGACCTTCACCCCTAAACGTTCGACGAGAGAGGCGTCGTCCGTTCCAATAAACCCATCTTCTGTCGCCCGGCAGTAAGCTTCTTTGATGATATTGACCTGAAAGGTTTGCGGGGTCTGGACCTGCCAAAGGGATTCCCGATCCAATGTTTTAAGAACTGTTCCATCTGGATTGGACATCTTAATCGTATCCTTCACCGGCATAGCTAATACCACAGCTCCATATCTTACAGCAGAGTGAATTGAATCTTCGATCATGCCTTGGGTGACGAAAGGCCGGACTCCGTCATGAATCACTACAATGTCTGCATCCTTTGGAAGGGCGTTAATTCCATTCTTTACAGACTCCTGCCTTCGCTTTCCACCTGGGATGATCTGGGAGACCTTTTGGAATTTATATTTTTCAATGACTTCTTTCAAGCAGTAATCCATATCCTCCTGGCCAACTACCAGGAGGATGGAACGGATCAGAGGACAGGTTTCGAATTTATCCAGGGTATGGGCGAGGATAGATTTTTCCCCCAGGAAGTGGAACTGTTTCTTCCTCCCTTCCATGAAGCGGTGTCCCTTTCCAGCGGAGACGATCACTGCAATGGCTTTCATCGTCCAATAGATAAAATATGGAAAAACGGAATAGCGGGTTCAAAAAACTTTTTGAAAATTGAGCAATGGTCAATTTTTAATAATCAATAGTTTTTGAAAAAGATGTATTTGCAATGAACATTGACCATTTTGAATTGACGATTTTGATATCACCCATCATTCCAATTTTCCATTATTCCAAACTTCCTTTAGAATTCACTGTCCAGAGGGTAATAATAATCCTTCCCCTTGGTTTCGATTTGCCTCCTCCTTAAGACGAGCAAAGATCATCCTCCCCGCAGGGGTTTGGAGAACGCTGGTGACAATGACATCAATCGTCTTGCCCATCTGTCTCCTTCCATTGTCGACCACAATCATCGTCCCGTCATCCAGATAGGCCACCCCCTGTCCCATTTCTTTTCCTTCTTTGAGGATTTTGACATTAATCTCTTCTCCGGGGAGGACCACAGGTTTTAGAGAATTAGTTAATTCATTGATGTTCAACACCTCGATCCCCTGGAGCTCTGCCACTTTATTGAGGTTGGAATCATTGGTGATGATCTTCCCACGAACCTCTTTAGCCAATTCAATCAATTTTGAATCGACCTCTTTGACGGTAGGATAATCCGTGTCCACAATACGAACATCCACACTGGCCTGTTTTTGGATGTGATGAAGAACTTCCAAACCCCTTTTGCCCCGCGTCCGTTTGATGGAATCTGAGGAGTCGGCAATGTGTTGGAGTTCATTCAAAACGAATTGCGGAATGATTAGCGTTCCCTCCAGAAAACCAGTCTCTGTGATGTCGGCGATGCGACCATCAATGATTACACTGGTATCCAAAATCTTCGCATTCTCACTTTGAGGAGCGTTTTTCGAGAAGAGTTTCCAACCGGGCAGGTGAATTTCTTCTCCCTTCTTGAAACCGATTCGCAGACCGATATATCCACAAACCCCATAGAGTACACCTAAGAGGGGAAGAGTGGTTTGTTGATGGTTATATAGATTGGAGAAAAAGACGTTAGAGAGGAGATTGGCCGCCATGATGCCGAGGATCAATCCGATGAAGCTTCCTAAAAGATTTTTTAAAGGGATTTTTCTCAATCCTATCTCGATGAGAAGGGTCAAGGCTGCGAGGAAAAGTCCACCGATGAGTCCCAAGAAAGGAATCGGTGGAGAGGAAGAAATTCCTTGGGTTAAATTATACCCGCTGATTCCGCAGATGAGGAATAATACGATACGAAGAATCCATAAGCCCAATATGCTCACCTCCTTTCCATGGATAAATGATATCAGAAAACATTTCAATTAAAACTAATTGGTCATGTCCGCTTGGCCTCCCACGAACCATGAAAATTCCTAATCCCCCCTCGCCCCCCTTTAGCAAAGGGGGGTTGGGGGGGATTTGAAAGTTATTTTCTAAGTAATGATAGGGATTTTGAAGAGGTCATGGTCCAAAGATCGAATTGATCTCCCTCAAAATATCCGTCTCTTTTACATCCCGGGCAACAGCCAGCTCCTTGACCAGGAGATTTTTGGCCGTATCCATAATTTTCCTCTCACCGAAGGAAAGTTCTTTCTCTGCCTTCAGAAGGTGGAGGTCTCGAAGCACTTCAGCAATGCCATAGATGGACCCGGTGTTGATTTTTTCCATATACTCGCGATATCTCCGATTCCAGGTCTGATTATCGATGGTGACGTCCCGGTCCTTCAGGATCCCGATGACCTTTCGGACGTCAATTTTTCGAATGACCCCCCTCAACTTGGCCGCCTCCACATTATCCCTGGGAATCATAATGGTCATCCCGTTTTCTAAAATTCGGAGGATGAAAAAGATCTGCTCTCTACCAGAGATCCGCTTGGACTCAATGGCTTCAATAACTCCCACTCCATGTCCTGGGTAAACCGCTTTATCACCGATCTGGAACATAATATTTAAACCTCCTTCCTGACAATAAGAAAAAGGGGAATTTCAATCCGGGGATGAACGATGTCATGACAACGGGGAGATACTCCCAAAAGGGACAGTTTTATGGTGGCCAACCTAACTTTTTATTGAGAGAAAAGGAAAGCCATGCGGGAGATTTAGGTCCCTTCCCTTTTGGCCAATTTCAAAATGTCATTTACATCGGGGTTTTTCCCTTGGATCAGCCTGCCCATTGAGGCATCGATTCCAAAGAAGGCTGAAATTTGAATTTTGCCTTTAACCTCTCCTCGTTCTCCAGATCCGCCGGGCCGAAACACTTCCATCACATCTCCCACCTTTAGACCGGTTAATCTTCCGGCATTAATGTAAACTTCTTCGCCTTCTACCTTGGCGATCCGACAAAACCAATCCATGCTGTCAAATTCTCTGGCAAGGGAGCGTCCCAGGTCAGCAATGGCGAGATCGATCGCCTTCACTTTGGCCTTCTCTTCGGAAAAGGATCCCTTTTCCTTGGCCGCGATGATGGGATTACTGGCGGATAGGTTTTTAAGAGTTTTACCAGAGAAGGTGTCCACTAACCTCATGTCTATTTTGATAATGGCCGAAGCCGTTCCTTCTTTATCTTTGGTTGTCTTGGTGGTGAAGACATAGGGGCCTGAGAGTTGCCCAGCCACGAGGGCATGAACCCCAAAGACCTCGTTGAGGTATTGGAGGACCTTGGGTGTCTCAAGGTCTTTTAAACCGGTTCCCTTTTTTTCCAGAAATTCTTTGACCATTTGATAGTCTGTAAAGAGGACTTGCAGAGACCTCCGGTTGATTTCTTTCATCAGCTTTTCAGCCACCCAGTCTCCCAACACCTCTTCGCCTTCAGTGGTTCGATCATCAAAATAAGTGATCAAAACTTTTTTCTTTAAACTTGGAAGCGTGGGTTTCGATGGAGATACGATCAGGACCTCTTCCTCTAAAGAAGACGATGGTTTTGGGGAAGCAACGGAGGATTCTTTTTTGACTTCCTCCATCCGAATGGCCGGGGTGGCAAAAGTTTCTCTTTTGGAGAGGTATTCATTAACGGGAACATAAAGGTATTTGGGTTGATCCTTTCCCTCAGAGGCTCTTGGGTTTAAGACTTTGACATATTCTTCCTTGTCAATAATGATCACTTCTTTATCTAACAATTCTTTCATTTTTGCCTTGTGGGGGGGTCCTTTTTTAATCGGAACCCAGGACGGTATGGAGCAGGCGAAAACGAGAAAAAGGGCAAAGATAAGAATAAAAATGAAAGGGCGAGGCTTAGTTTCTCTTAGGTTCATTTTTTCACTTTGAAGCAACACAATAAGTATACATTAAAATTATAGGAAAATCAACCCTAGAATATTCATTTTTTACCACTCTTATCAGAGGAGAAAGGGGTGGCGGATGTTAATAAAACATAAATAAAACAAATGGTTATATATTTTTTGAGGAATATTTATTGAGGAAGGGAGAGATAATTCGTTACTTTTTGCAGATCTTCAGGGGTGTCCACGGATAGTGGTTCGTAATCGACAGGGTTGACTTTTATACGGTAACCGTTTTCTAAAGCCCGAAGTTGTTCGAGTTTCTCAAGTTTTTCCAGAGGGGTGGGCTTCATTTTTGTAAAATGGAGGAGGAATTTCCGGCGAAACACATAGACGCCGATGTGTTTGAACACCCTCTTAGGAAGAGGCCGATTCGTTCCAAAGGGATTGGATTCAAGCCGTCCAATTTTGAGATTCCGGGGAAAGGGGATGGGAGACCGGGAGAAATAAAGAGCAAAATTCTTTTGATCCACCACGACTTTCACAATATGGGGATTGAGCCAATCCCTCACCTGCTCGATCCTGGTCATGAGAGTGGCCATTTGGAGGGACTCGTCGGTGAGGAGAGGGCGTATCGCTTTATCAATGATATTTCCTTTTATTAAAGGCTCGTCTCCCTGGACATTGACGATGATTTCTGACTTGAGTTTCTTTGCAACCTCTGCCACCCTGTCTGTTCCGGTGAAGTGGGTTGGGGAAGTCATGATGGCTTTTCCACCAAAGGATTTAACAGCCTCTATAATTCTTTGATCGTCAGTGGCGACGATCACCTCGTCAATCAATTTCGATTGACTTATCCCCTCATAGACATACTGGATCATCGGCTTGCCGAGAATATCGGCAAGGGGTTTCCCCTCAAAACGAGCCGACCCATACCGCGCAGGAATAATGGCTGAAATTTTCATAAAATAGTGCCTGGCGCCCGCCTCTTCTTTGACTCCTTTTTGTCATTCCTGCCCCGTATCGGAGTACGGGGTAAACTCCAGCAGGAATCCAGTCTTTAAAACGAATGAGTAGCCGCACCTGGCTGCGGTAGACAGAGGCTTTAGCCTGCGTTTAATCATTATACAGTTTAATTAAATCAAATTAGCAGAGAACTGTCAACTTTTAGGCTCAAACCATAATCCTTAATTGTCACCCTAAACCATGCCCTGAATCAAGTAATGTCATCCTGAACCAGGTCCTGAACTGGGTTCAGGATCTAACGATTTCAAGATCAGGGTCTACAATTTCAGGGTCTAAAAATTATAGGAAATGAGAAGTGTCATCCGAGGAACGGAACGACGCGGCAATCTCTTCCTATGCCCCTCTC
>Ga0100401_1001423_pt1 | contig 19506 bp, 19 predicted proteins | sample CryGeymeta201525_FD_80421 | JGI IMG/M metagenome (GOLD analysis project Ga0100401, IMG submission 80421) | Groundwater microbial communities from Crystal Geyser aquifers in Utah, USA - Crystal Geyser metaG 2015-25 | ecosystem: Environmental > Aquatic > Deep subsurface > Groundwater | place: USA... | reverse complement strand
ATTTCATCGAAGCGCGACATCGGTTTGATCTCCATTTCCGTTTTCTTCGAGTAGTTTAGCGCCCCCGTGGCAGGTTTCCAGCTTGGGGCGACAACTTTGTTTTGCCGACACCGGATTCTCCGCTACACCTTTTTCGATCCCATCGCATAGGAGCTTCAACCATGCGCGCTTTCTTCACTGCCCTCGCCACGGCTTCGGCCTTTCTGCTTTCCCCACCGGCCCACGCCCAGGACATGCGCGAGATGCAGTTCGTGCTTGGGTTGATGGAGTCGATGAACCAGTTGAGCGTGCGCTTCAACCGGGAAGTCTGCGGATTCATCCTGCAGGATGCAGCGGGGAACTATTCCTCCACCAAGGTGTCATGGGGGGGCGAGGCCAGCTGCGCCTCGCTGCCGATCGAGCCGGGCATGCGGGCAGTGTCGTCGTGGCACACCCATGCGGCCTGGGGCATCGGATATGATGGCGAGGTTCCCTCGATCCAGGATGTCGAAGGCGACATGCGGTTCGGCGTGAATGGGTGGGTCGCCACGCCCGGCGGGCGGCTGTGGTATGTGGACGGCACCACCGGTTTCATCATGCAGGCCTGCGGACGGGGCTGCCTGCCGGGGGATCCTGGCTTCTTCCCCGAGGAACACGGGCCGGTGGCGGAAAACTACTCGCTTGATGGACTCTACCAGCGCTTCGGGCGGTCGCGCTGAGGCGGCGATCGCGGTGCAAAAGCCCCCTTACCACGCGAAAAATGTGGTTAAATTCATGAGTTATGATGAAAAAGATATTTCCGGCAAGGTCTGGAGCGTGCCGCGTTCAGTCGCAGGCACGCGACCCGCTCTGACCTTTTGATACCGCACGTCCGAGACGCGCAAGACCGGTTTCCACTTCTGCGCGACGTGCTCTGGTCAACGGGTCGCTGCCATCGCATGCGAGGGCGCCCGTCGGCTTCCGTTCAGGTGCCTCGCACCGCCTGCCGGGCCGCTCAGGCAGCAGTGGCGAGCTTTTGCATATTGGCGAATGCGGGCATGGAGACCTCCTTTATCCGCTCATAGACCGCCTTCACGGCCGGGTCCGATCGATCGACCTCGCGGGCGGCGCGGCCAAATCCATCAAGGCGACACGCCGCGATCCAGGCTCTCAAATCGGGATGCTGCGACCAGGCGAACTGGTTCGTCACATTCACGATCTGGGACACGACCCAGCTATGGACCGTATCCGTCATGGGAACCGGCTTCGCGAGCGCATTCTTCACCGTGCCATCGTCGAAACCCGCCTCGATCCGGGCCAGCAGGGCAACGCTGAACGTCGGCTGGTAGAGGCGGATCATCTGCAGCGCAATGCGATCCGAATCGAAAATCGGCCACGTGTCGGTATGCCCCAAGGCGCGCGCCGTGCAGTCGATATAGAGCGTGCCGGGTTTTGCCGGGCAGGTCCCGCCGACAAGCCGCATTTCGTCGGGCTGGATCGCTTCGACATGACCCATCCGGACGATATCGCGCACCTCGCGCAGCCGGTCGACTTCCGCCATCGAAACCGATGCACCATGCATGATCGCCGGACGGACCGAGGGATCGAGGCGCATCCACAAACGGGCCGCTTCCATCCTGTCGGCAAGATCGTCGATCGACGTCGCGGCCATGACGGCTTCCATCTGGCGCAGCGTCCCACCGTAACTTTCGTGGTAAAAGGCACCGCTGGGTTGTGTGAAGGCGCGGTTTATCATCCAGGGATCGCGTGGCACCACCCAACGGATCTGCCCCGCGTCCGCCCCATGTTCAAGCAGCCAAAGAACGCTGTCCATGGCCGTCTTGCCCGCCCCCAGGATCGTGAAGGCGCCATGGAGCCGCGCCCGGTTCGGCAGGAAATTCGGCGGGATGCAGGCGACATCCTCCGCCACATCGAAGGCCCGCCGGTGCGTCAGCGGAATGCCGTTTTCAAGCAATCCCGCGTCAACAAAGCGGTGGCGCACGTCGATCCGGGTGATCTTGTCCGACAGCAATTGCCGCACGTCGCCGTTCCCGAGGTGTTCGGACATGGGCAGGAACCGCACCCGACCGGATTGCAGCAGCCGGTCGCGCATCACGGCGTGGAAATAGGTTGTGACCTCCTGGCCCGAGGCAAGTTCTTCGAACCCCTTGTTGAGGCCGGACGTGTCGATGCGTCCGCGGCCAAGGTCCAGGGACGGCACGCCGTAATAGGAAGAGGGTTGGTGAAGGCGCACGAACGGGTAGGCATCATTCCAGTGGCCGCCAGGCTTGTCGCGGCGATCCACCAGCGTGATGTGGGCGTCCGTTTCCGCCAGCAGCGTATCGGCAAAAGCAAGCCCGGATGCGCCCGCACCCGTGATCAGGTAGTCCGTTTGAAGCCTGTCCATCCCGCGCCCCACCCGTCATGGCGCGACTCTACAGACGGATACGGCGCTGGCATAGCTCAAATGTCTTCAGGATCGTGTTTTGCCCCCTTACTCCGCCGCGTCCTGATACGTCTCCAGCGGCGGGCAGGTGCATACAAGGTTCCTGTCCCCCGCCACATTGTCCACGCGGTTGACCGGCGGCCAGTATTTGTCCACCCGGAATGCACCCGGCGGGAAGCAACCCTGTTCACGCGAATAGGCACGGTCCCAGTCGCGGACGAGGTCCTCCATCGTGTGGGGTGCATGGTGGAGCGGGCTGGCCTCGGCGGCGATCTTGCCGGCTTCGACCTCGGCGATTTCCGCGCGGATGGCCTGCATGGCGGTGATGAAGCGGTCCAGTTCCGCCTTGGGCTCGGACTCGGTGGGTTCCACCATCAGGGTGCCCGCCACCGGCCAGCTCATCGTCGGTGCGTGGAAGCCGTTGTCCATCAGGCGTTTGGCGATATCGTCCACGGTAATGCCGGCCTCGGCGAAGGGGCGGGTGTCGAGGATGCATTCATGGGCGACACGCCCGGTCCTGCCCTTGAACAGGACGCCATAGGCACCCTCCAGCCGTCGCGCGATATAGTTCGCGTTCAGGATGGCGACCTTGGTGGCCTGCGTGATCCCCGCGCCGCCCATCAGGTGCACATAGGCATAGGAGATCGGCAGGATCGACGCCGAGCCGTACGGGGCGGCGGAGACCGGGCCCGGTGAAGCGGCCTTGTCGCCTGCGCCGACGGGGCCGCCTGTCTCCGGATGGCCGGGAAGGTGCGGGATCAGGTGCGCCTTGACACCGATAGGGCCCATGCCCGGACCGCCGCCGCCATGGGGGATGCAGAACGTCTTGTGCAGGTTCAGGTGGCTGACATCGGCCCCCAGGTCGCCGGGTTTCGACAGGCCCACCATGGCGTTGAGGTTGGCCCCGTCGAGATAGACCTGCCCGCCATGGGCGTGGGTGATGTCGCAGATCTCGCGCACCGTCTCCTCGAAGACGCCATGGGTGGACGGGTAGGTGATCATGCACGCGGCAAGCCGGTCGCCCGCGGCCTCGGCCCTGGCGCGGAAATCGGCGAGGTCGATATCGCCGTTGGCGGCCACCTTGACCACGACCACCTCCATCCCCGCCATCTGGGCGGAGGCGGGATTGGTGCCATGGGCCGACACGGGGATCAGGCAGACGTGGCGTTGCCCGTCGCCTTGGGCGCGGTGGTAGGCGGCGATGGTCAGCAGGCCCGCATATTCGCCCTGCGCGCCGGAATTGGGCTGCATCGACATGCCGTCATAGCCGGTGATCTCGCAAAGCTTGGCCGACAGGTCGGCCAGCATCGCGGCATAGCCCTCGGCCTGGTCGGCGGGCGCGAAGGGGTGCAGGGCGCCGAATTCGGGCCATGTCACCGGCATCATCTCGACCGCGGCGTTCAGTTTCATGGTGCAGGAGCCGAGCGGGATCATCGCCCGGTCCAGAGCCAGGTCGCGGTCGCTGAGGCGGCGCATGTAGCGCATCATTTCCGCTTCGGCCCGGTTCATGTGGAAGATCGGGTGGGTCAGGTAATCCGAGGTCCGAAGTTGGTCCTCGGGAATCGCGGGCGTGGCGGTGGCGGGGGCAAGCGGGACGCCGAAAGCGGCGCAGACGGCCTCCAGATGGGCCTCGGTCGTGACCTCGTCGACGCTGATGCCGATGCGGTCCGCGCCCACGTCGCGCAGGTTGATCCCGCGCGCCACGGCGGCGGCCATGATGCGGGACTGCATCGCGCCGACATCGACCGTCATGGTATCGAAGAAGGTTTCGCTTTCGGGGGGATACCCGCCCGCGCGCAGGCTTTCCGCCAGCCGGGCCGCGCGCAGGTGCACCCGCTCGGCAATGGCGCGCAGGCCCATCGGCCCGTGGAACACCGCGTAGAAGCTGGCCATCACCGCCAGCAGCGCCTGCGCGGTGCAGACGTTGGATGTCGCCTTCTCGCGGCGGATATGCTGTTCGCGGGTCTGCAACGACAGCCGGTAGGCCTTGCGCCCGTGGCTGTCGACCGACACGCCCACGATCCGCCCGGGAAGCGAGCGCTTCAGCGCGTCGCGGCACGACATGAAGGCCGCGTGGGGGCCGCCATAGCCCAGTGGCACACCGAAGCGCTGCGCCGAGCCGATGGCGATATCGGCCCCCATCGCGCCCGGCTCCTTCACCAGCGTCAGCGCCAGCAAGTCCGTGGCCACGACCGCGATGGCCTTGGCCGCGTGCAGGGACGCGATCTGCGCCGAGGGATCGGCAAGGCCGCCATGGGTTCCCGGATACTGGAAGATCGCCCCGAACACCGCCGCCGCGTCCAGCGTATCGGCGGCCCCGACCACAACCTCGATCCCCAGCGGCGCCGCGCGCGTCCGGATCACCGCGATGGTCTGCGGGTGGCATCCCTCGTCCACGAAGAACGCGCGCGCCTTCGACTTCGCGGCCCTCTGCGCCATCACCATCGCCTCCGCCGCCGCCGTCGCCTCGTCCAGCAGCGAGGCATTGGCGACCTCAAGCCCGGTCAGGTCCGCCACCATGGTCTGGAAGTTCAGCAACGCCTCCAGGCGGCCCTGTGCGATCTCGGGCTGGTAGGGCGTGTAGGCCGTATACCAGGCCGGGTTTTCCAGCACGTTGCGCTGGATCGCGGGCGGCGTGTGGGTGCCGTAGTAGCCTTGCCCGATCATGCTCACCATCGGCTTGTTCTGCGCCGCGATGGCCCGCATGTGGTCCAGCAACTCGGCCTCCGACAGGGCCGGCCAATCCAGCGCCCGTGTCTGCCGGATGGAGGAAGGAACCGTGTCGTCGATCAGAGCATCAAGGCTTTCCGCCCCGACCGCCGCCAGCATCTCGGCCATTTCAACGGGCGAGGGGCCGATATGTCGGCGATTGGCGAAATCGGTCGGGTCGTAATCGGTCGTCGTCCAGGGCATGTATCGGCTCCATTGGCAGGGCGCAGGGGCCCTTGCTCATTCATCTTGGCGCATAAACTCCGGGGGGCGCGCGGAACGCGCGGGGGGCTGGCCCCCCTTGCGACGCCGCCGCTGCTCACTCCCCGATATGGTCCTTGTATTCGTCCTCGGTCATGTAATCGTCGAGCGCGCGGGGATCATCGACCTTGATCTTGAAGAACCACGCGTCCCCCATTGCATCCTCATTGACCAGCGCCGGGTTCTCGACGATCGCCGTGTTGACCTCCACGATCTCGCCGTCCAGCGGGGCAAGAATGTCGGAGGCGGCCTTCACGCTCTCGATCACCACGATCTCGTCCCCCTTGGCGACCTGGGTTTCGATCTCGGGCAGTTCCACGAACACGACATCGCCCAACTGGCTGGCGGCATGTTCCGTGATGCCGACGGTGATGATATCGCCGTCTTCCTTGAGCCATTCGTGGTCTTCGGTGAATTTCATTGAGGGATCTCCGTGTGTCTCAGCGTTTGTAGCCGGGTTGCGTGAAGGGCAGGCGGGCTTGTGCGGCGGGCAGGCGCTTGCCGCGCACCGCGCCGAAAAGTGTGACGTCGGGCGGGGTGCCCGCGTCGATCAAGGCCAGCGCCATGGGCGCGCCGAGGGTCGGGCCGAACCCGCCCGAGGTGACATGGCCAACAGGTTTGGCGGCGTCTTCGCCGGCGTAGATCTTGACGCCCGCGCGCATGGGGGCTCGACCGTCTGGCAGCAGGCCGACACGGCGACGGGGCGCGCCATGTTCGATCTGGTCAAGGATCACCGCCGCTCCCGGGAACCCGCCCGCCCGCGCGCCACCGCGGCGGCGGACCTTGCCGATGGCCCAGGCCTGGCCCGCCTCCACCGGCGAAACGCCCGTATCCATGTCCTGCCCATAAAGCGGCAGCCCGGCCTCCAGCCGCAACGAATCCCGTGCGCCAAGGCCGATGGGTGCGACCCGGTCATCGGACAGAAGCGCCCGCGCAAAGGTCTCTGCGGCAGACGTCGGCACCGAGATCTCGAACCCGTCCTCGCCGGTATAGCCCGAGCGGCTGATCCATAGCTCCGTCCCGGCCCAGACGTGGCGCTGGCTGTCCATGAACCGCAAGTGCGCCACCGCCGGAACCAGGGCCGCAAGGACAGCTTCCGCCTTTGGTCCCTGAAGCGCCAGAAGCGCGCGATCCGTGATCTCGACCACCCCGTCGATATGGGCCCGCAGATGCGCCAGATCGGCGTCGCGGCAGCCCGCATTGACCACGACGAACAGCCCGCCGGGGACCCGCGCGATCATCAGGTCGTCCAGCACGCCGCCCGCGGCATCGGTGAAAAAGCCATAGCGTTGCCGCCCGTCGTCCAACCCCAGAACATCCACCGGCACCAGCGCCTCCAACGCCTCCGCCGCGCCGGCGGGCAGCAGGACCTGCCCCATGTGGCTGACATCGAACAGGCCCGCATTCTCGCGCGTCCACAGGTGCTCGGCCATGACACCGCGTGGGTACTGGACCGGCATGGAAAAGCCCGCGAAGGGCACGAATCTCGCGCCCAACTCCGCGTGCAATCCCTCCAGTTCCAATGTCTTCAGATCGTCGCCCGCCATCGTTTTCGCCCCGCGCCATCCATGTCCGGGTCTTGACTGGCCCGGCATCTGTCCCACGCCATGCCGGCGTGAAATGATGCCCCCTCTGTCCGTTCGCCTGAGATCGTTATCCCTTCGGCGGAGGAGTTCCCCCCTCACTCTCCAGAGTTTTCTTGCACGCCGCAGGTCCTTTTGCCTGAGAGTTTACCGGGGCGGTTGCTCCTTCGGCCCGGGCGTCGGCGGATGCCGCGCGCCCATGTCTCCCTGCGATCATGCGGCAGACCATATGGAGCATTGGGACCGCGATCAAGAGGGCTTGATCGACGGTCTCTATTGCCCCATTCGAGGCATCATGACCGCCCCTGTGACCGCCCCTGTGCCCCCCTCTGCCACCGACCCGTTCTTCTTCGGCTATGGCAGCCTCGTGAACCGCCGCACCCATGCCTACCCGCAGGCGATGCAGGCCCATGTGACCGGCTGGCGGCGGGTCTGGCGCGGCACCCGCCTGCGCAAGGTGGCGTTCCTGACGGTGGAGCCCGATCCGGCGGGTGAAATCGCGGGCCTGATCGCGTCGGTTCCCGGCAATGACTGGGCCGCGCTGGACCGGCGCGAAGGGGCCTATGCCCGGCACCGGGTCGACCGGATCCGCTTCGGCGATCGCGCTCCGCGAGATGTGCAGATCTACGCGGTGGAGCCGCATCTGGCGGACGACGGGACGCACCCCATCCTGCTCAGCTATCTCGACACGGTGGTGCAGGGCTACCTCGATGAATTCGGCGAACAGGGCGCGCGGGGGTTCTTCGATGGAACCGGTGGCTGGCACCTGCCGATCACCGATGACCGGGCCGCGCCGATCTATCCGCGCGCCACGGTTCTCAGCCCGGCCGAGCGCGCTTTCGTGGATGCGAACCTGTCGCGGGTGCGGGCCTAAAGCGTCATGTGCCGCGCACGGGCCCCCCGTTCGATCGCCGCGGCATGGAGGCGGTCTATGTTCAGGGCGTGGCGCAACTCTTCAAGGTAGCGCAACTCGGCCTGCGCGGTCGCGCCATCGGCGGCCGCGACATCGCAGGCCAGCGCATAGGCGGTTTCGAACAGCCGTTCGGGCAGGACGTCCTTCACCATGCCGAACAGCGCATCAAGGCCGTCTTCCTCCTCGAACAGGTCGAACACGATGCCCGCCACGCGCCGCATCCGGTCGGCGTCATAGGTGCCGAACATCGGCAGGTAGTTCACGATCTGCTCGATCGACAAGAGCTCGGCCGTGCGGATGGTTTCGTCCGAGACGGAGATCCCGACCATGACGGCCACGAGGCTGTCTTCCGGGCTGAAGCTTTGATCTGTCATGGCGGTGTCTCCATTCCTGCGCGACTGGTCATTTATTGACGACGGGCGCGGCAAACAATAGGTGCTGTCGCGGACCAATGGTCCGACAGGTGCTGTCGCGGGCCAATTCGCCCGCAGTCTCAGGAAGCTTTCCCATGACCGATCTGCGTGACGCTGCAATGACCTCCAGGGCCTGGCCCTTCGAAGAGGCGCGCGCCGTGCTGAAACGCTACGAGAAGTCCCCGCCCGAGAAGGGCTATGTCCTGTTCGAAACCGGCTACGGCCCCTCCGGTCTGCCCCATATCGGCACCTTCGGAGAGGTCTTGCGCACCACCATGGTGCGCCGCGCGTTCGAGGTGATTTCCGACATCCCGACCCGGCTCATCTCGTTCTCCGACGATCTCGACGGCCTGCGCAAGGTGCCCGACAACGTCCCCAACCGCGAGACCATGGCCGGTTCGCTACAGATGCCGCTGACCTCCGTGCCGGATCCGTTCGGCACGCATGAAAGCTTCGGTCACCACAACAATGCCATGTTGCGCCGGTTCCTCGATACCTTCGGGTTCGACTACGAATTCTATTCCGCCAAGGAATTCTACGAATCGGGCCGGTTCGACGACACGCTTCGACTTGCGGTCGAGCGGTATGATGACCTGATGGCGGTCATGCTGGCCTCCCTGCGCGAGGAACGCCGCAAGACCTATTCGATCTTCCTGCCGATCCACCCCGAGACCGGCCGCGTGCTCTACGTGCCCATGAAATCGGTCGATCCGGTCAACCACACGATCACCTTCGATGACGAGGCGGGCCGCGAATGGACGCTGCCGGTGACGGGTGGCCGCGTGAAGCTGCAATGGAAGCCCGATTTCGGCGCGCGATGGGCGGCCCTTGGCGTGGATTGGGAACCCTATGGCAAGGAACACGCGCCCAACACGGCGATCTATTCGAAGATCTGTTCCATCCTTGGCGGGCGGCCACCGCAGGTGTTCACCTACGAGCTGTTCCTGGATGAGGTGGGCGGGAAGATCTCCAAATCCCAAGGAAATGGCCTGACGATGGATGAATGGCTGACCTACGCCTCGACCGAGTCGCTCAGCTACTTCATGTATGCCAAGCCGAAGACGGCCAAGCGGATGCATTTCGACGTGATCCCCAAGGCCGTCGACGACTACCACCAGCAACTGCGCGCCTATGCGACGCAGGATACCGCTGCGCGTCTGGCGAACCCCGTCTTTCATATCCACGGCCACAACGTGCCCGCGTCCACGATGATCGTCAGCTTCGCCATGCTGCTCAACCTCGCCGCCGTGGCGGGGGCTGCGGACAAGGACGCGCTCTGGGGCTTCATCCGCCGCTACGCGCCCGATGCGGGACCCGAGACCCACCCGGATCTGGACCAGGCGGCAGGCTTCGCGGTGCGCTACTACAACGACTTCGTGAAACCAACGCGGGTTTTCCGCGAAGCGCGCCCGAACGAGATGGCGGCATTGGACGACTTGGCGACGCGCCTGCGCGCCTATGACGGTCCGGTCGAGGACGAGGCGTTGCAAACCCTTGTCTTCGCGGTCGGCAAGGATCACGGCTTCGATCCGCTGCGCGACTGGTTCAAGGCGCTCTACGAGGTGCTGCTGGGCGCATCCCAGGGGCCGCGCTTCGGCGGGTTCATCGCGCTCTACGGGGTGAACGAGACGGTGAGCCTGATCGAGGACGGGATGGCGGGGCGATTGATCACCTGAAACTTTCCGTGCGGGCACTACGTGTGTTGAAATCATCACGTGACCTTGAACCCAGGAGGCCCCCATGACCCGCGTACTTGCCCTGTCCGTCTTCCTTGCCCTGAGCCTTGGCGTGATTGCAGCCTTCGTCGCGCCGCGCCCGGCGGCGGCGCAGGAGTTGTTGGCCCCGAACCCCGAGATCGAGGCTGTCATCGGTGGTCAGCTCGACGCGTTCCGGGCGCAGGACCTGCCGCGCGCATGGGGATATGCCAGCCCGACGATCCAGGGCATGTTCGGCAGCATCGAGCGGTTCGGACAGATGGTGCAGCAGGGCTACCCGATGGTCTGGACCCCCGGGGCAGTCGAATTCATCGACTTGCAGACCTTTGGGGGCGTCATTGTCCAGCGGGTGGAGATCGTGGACCAGGACGGTGCGGTGCATTACCTTGGCTATGCGATGATCCAGACCGACGAGGGCTGGCGCATCAGCGGTGTCCAGATCCTGCCCGCGCCCACCGTGGCGGCCTGACGCCTCGGCGGGGGTCGGGTCGGGCAGCCCCATCGAGCGGACGGAAGCCGCGCTGCGGTCGCGCATGCGACACTTGCCAGGATGAAGGGGCAAGGCGTGCGGCCCATACGGGCGCGGCGCGTTTTCCGGGCAGCCTTAACCTTCACTTAACCTCCTTGGCGTAAACATGAACCTGCAACCCGGGATTCGGCTGTTCCAGTCAGCCGCCCCCGGGCCGATTTCAGACATTGCAAAACAACCGAGGTGACCGTTCTGGGCGCCTCGGTTGCCCTGTCCGGTCGATGGATGACGCGGGCCGCCCCCAAAGGTGCCTGTCCCGTGCGGAAAAGGGGTATGACATGAACCAGGTGATCACCGACGGCCTTATTCTGATGCCGCCATCGTTTGCTGCCGGGCTGGCCCAGTGGTCGCGCACCGACGGCACGCCGGGCAGCGACACATGGGCCACCGCGCCCAATGCGGCCATCGTGGCCGCTGACAGCGATTTCGGTGATTGCCTCGAGATCCTGAAGGTCGACGCGACAACGCGTCTGCGCTGGGTCGGCAACACGCCGATCATTCCCGGCACCTACCTGCGCGTGTCGGCGCGGCTGAAGGTGCTGTCGGGCAACCTGCCCGATGTGCGCATCGGCGCCTGGCCGGGCAATGGCGCGAACGCCTATGTCCCCGGTCTGCCCGAGGCCGGTCCGGTGGTCGATATCGCCTCCTACGGCACTATCGTCACGGTCACCGCAATCCTCGGCACCGGCCAGCGCGGTGGCGTCGATCTGGCCTGGGGCACGGATCCCAGCTTCGCCCATGTCGGTCTCGACCTGATCGGCCCCAATGGCGGGCAGGTGCGGATCGAAAGCGTGACGGTGGAAGATGTCACCTCCGTCTTCCACCGCAAGCTGATGGATTGGGTCGATGTGCGCGACTATGGCGCGATCGGCGATGGCACCACCGATGACCGTGCCGCCTTCGCGGCCGCCGATGCCGCCGCCGCCGGGCGCGAGGTGCTGGTGCCCTCCGGAACCTATTTCATCGGCTCCAACCTGACCTTGACAAATCCCGTCCGCTTCGAGGGCAAGATCACGATGCCCGACAATGTCCGCCTCGCGCTGGACGAGAATTTCGATCTCGATGGCTATGCGGAGGCTTTCGGGGACGAGGTCATCGGCCTCAGGAAGGGTATCCAGCAACTGTTCAACCAGTCCGAGTTCGAGGCCTTCGACCTGTGCGGGCGCCGTATCGTCCTTGACGCGCCGCTGGATGTGCAGGCGATCGTCGAGAACAAGAACACCTATGCCAACCGCCGTGTCATCCGGAACGGCCAGTTCACCGCGGCCTCCTCGGCCGCATGGACGGACGAGGTGCAGACGCGCAGCGCAAGCTGGACGTCCTCTGCGGCGTTCGAGCTGTCGGGCGTGTCCAACGCGGCCTCCATCAAGGTCGGCTCCCTCGTGACCGCGCCGCAGGGCGTCGGGCGCGAGGTCTATGTCCGCGCTGTCAACGCGGCGCAATCGAAGGTGTTCCTGTCCGCGCCGCTCGGCAGGCCGCCGGCGACCCAGAGCTATACCTTCACCCGCTTCAAATACATGCTCGACTTTGTCGGCTTCGAGAACCTGCAACGCTTCATCATCTCGGATATCGAGTTCCTTTGCGGGGGAATGTGTTCCGCGATCATGCTGCCGCTCGACGGGCTCGTGTTCCAGGTCCAGGATTGCTATTTCACCGGACCCAAGGATCGCTGCATCACCTCCGCCGATGAAGGCTGTCAGGGCATGCAGATCGACCGCTGCCAGTTCCTGTCCAACGAACAGACCCTCAACGTGCCGGACCGCAAGTCGATCTGTTTCAACATCAATTCCAGCGATTGCAAGATCCGCGACAACCGGGCCAACAAGTTCCTCCATTTCGGGGTGATCTCGGGCTCCGGCAACATCATCTCGGGCAACCACTTCTTCCAGGGCGACGGGATCGAGGAAGGCGTGCGCTCGCCGGGTCTGGTGATCGCGGATGCCAATGCCAAGCTGACCTTCACCGGCAACTACGTGGACAATTGCTACCTCGAATGGACCAACGAGAAGGACCCGAGCCCCGATTTCTCCAGCGGCCTGTCCTTTCATGGCCTGACCATTCAGGGCAACATCTTCTTCGCCACCAACACGGCGCCCTGGATGCGGTTCATCTCGATCAAGCCGATGGGGACGGATCATTTCATCAACGGCCTGTCGATCACCGGCAACCTGTTCAAGAAGACCAGCGGCGCGCAACTGGATGCAGTGGAAGGCGTGGATACGTCCGTCGCCAATCTGGATCTCGCCCGCACCGCCGATCTGCAATTCGACGGCAACACCTTCCACGGCATCATCAAGCGGACGGAAAACCCGGTCTATGTCCGCGCGGTAGAGGCGACGGCGACGCAGACCTGGAATGTCGATCTGTCCAATTACCTGCCGTTTGGCGCGCCGGTGAAATACGCCCTGTCGGTGATGCCCGATGGTCCGATGCGGACGGCATCCAACGTCGTCACCTATACCGCGCCCTACGCACAGGGGTTGCAGGGGGTCAACGGCCAGACCTTGCGGGTCACATGGTCGACCGCGCTGAAGGGGGCGGCTTTCGTTACGGCGCGCTGCGACAACTAGGCCCGGGCAGTATCGCTTGAGGATGACGAATGGACCCCGGGGCGCTTGAATGCCGCTCCGGGGTTTCCCCGTGCAGTCGGGCGCGCTAGATCGCACGACGCTGTCGCATATCGGAAGGGTCCTGCCCATGCTGCCCCTCGAAAACGTCCGGGATTACCCGCGCCCCCCGGCTCTGGAGCCGGTCGCAGACCGCTTGCGCGCGCTCTTCGCGGGTGTTCCGGTGGCCGACAGCGTTGCCGGGTTGCGGGTGCTGGAGACGCATCACGCGCCCACCTATTACATCCCGCCCGCCGATATTGTGATGTCCGCCCTGGTGCCGTCGACGCGGCAGACCTTTTGCGAATGGAAGGGCAGGGCGGTCTATTTCGATCTGGTCCTGAACGGCACGCGCGCGCCCAATGCAGCGTGGTCCTATCCCGCGCCCACGACCCGGTTCGCGGCCCTGCGCGACCATGTGGCGTTCTATGCGACCGCGCTGGAGGCGGCCTTTGTCGGCACGATCAAGGTGGTGCCGCAGCCGGGCGATTTCTATGGCGGATGGGTCACGCCGAACCTGACGGGCCGCATCAAGGGCGCGACCGGCACCTTGCACTGGTAGACGGCGACTATTCCGCCGCCGCATACTGGATGAACAGCGCCGCGCTGACATAGCGGGTCAGTTCCGTCCACGTGTCGGGGTCCGTCAGCGACAGGATGTCTTCGGTCACGCAATAGCCGTAGCGCAAGACCTCGCCATCGACCGTCTCGAACACCAGATGCGCGCCATCGCTGCTGACCTGCGCCCGTTTTTCGCAGGTCCAAAGGCGCGTGCCACCCTCCCGCAAGCCCCAGATCCCGGTCACGCCGGGGCCATCCGGGGCGTCGGCAAGCAGGATCGCCACGGCGTGATCGTCGGTGAAATCCCAGCCGTCGCCGGTGGTCTCCTCGCGCCAGGTGCCGACGGGCGTGGCGCCTTCGCCCAGGGTGCGCAGATAGCGCCGCCCACCCCAGATCATCACCGCGCCGTCCCGCTGGAAGACCAGCGGATCGTCCGGCTCGGCGATGAAATAGGCGCCCGTGGCGGTGATCTCGTAGGTTTGCGGCTCGCCGGGAAGAAGCCAGATGCCGGCAAGCTGCGGGTCGATGGATGGGTCGCTCATGGCCGAACAATGGCACGGAACCCCGACCGCTGCCTATCGCCGCTTGCGCGACAATGTTCAGGTGAGTCCGTCATGCCACAAGGTCGCGTGCGGACAGCCGGTAGGCCTTGCCGAACCCGCCGTTGAGAAGCGCCGAACAGGGGGCGAAGCGCACCAGCCGGAAATCCCCGAAATCGTAGTAGAGGCGCGCTTTGGGCAGGCGATGCAGGTAATGGTCCTTCAGCGCGCCCTTGTCCGCCGGCTGCGCCTCGGCCAACAGGGTCAGGCGGGGATGGCTCAGCGGATCGCCCCTTGGCGTCGGCTCTCCGATCAGCAGCGAGCAGGCAGGGTTGGCGTCCAGCGCAGAGGTATGGCTCGACAGGGTCGAGATCAGCGTCAGCGGCAGGCCGTCCGGCCCGGCGATCAGGGCGATGCGCGTCACCACCGGCAGGCCGCTGTCCGGGTCCAGCACCGCCAGCGCCGCGAAGCGCGCGGCCGCGATCAGGCCACGCGCCAGGCTGCGGGCCTCGTCATCGGTGGGGCGGATCGGATCGGTCGGGGTCTCGGCCATGGCGGCAAGCTAGCAGGCGCCGCGATCCGGGGCGAGGGGCGCTGTCGGCGGCCGGGGCATGTGGCTCAGAACTCGCGCCAGATGGCCAGCGTCAGGCCGACGGCATCGCTGCCCGTCAGCGCGGCGCGCGCGCCCAACCGCACAGAGACGTCCTCCCCCAGCCCGATCAGGATCGAGGGCGAGACGCTGACAAGCGGGTCCGCATCCGGCCAATCCTCCGCCTTGACCGAGAAGATCGCCGAGACGGACTGCGACAGGCTGAACCCTGCGGTCGCCTCGGCCTGCCAGATGGTGTTGTCCAGATCCAGGTCATGGGTCGCAGTCAGGTCCAGATTGGTCCAGCCGCCTTGATGGCGCATTGGCATGTACCATGCGGCGCCGCCCGCGCCGAAGCCGCGCCCGATGGAGGCGCCAAGGCGCACCAATCCCGTCACGTCGCCATCGCCGACCTGCCGCGCGCCGGCCCCCGCCTGCACCGCCATCTGCCAGACGGCGTCGGGCGGTGTCAGCGTGTAGCGCACGAAGCCGATCGCCTCGCGGCTGGCCTCGCCCCGGCCGATATCGGCGCCCAGGGTCAAGCTGCGGCCAAGGCCAAGCTCCCCATACAGGCTCACATAGGTTTCCGGCTCCCACAGCCCGGCCAAGATGTCCGAAGGGGCCTCCTCCGCCGAGATCTGGAGCGAGACGAAGGAATCGCCCGCCGCGCGCGCCCATGGCCCGGCCATCGCCGGAGCGGCCCACAGGCCGACCAGCGCGCACATCCCCGAAACCGTGACCCTTGCGCAACGCATGAAGGGCATTAGGCGCGCTTCCGCTTAACAAATTCTTAACGTGCCTTGCTGCCCTTCACGCGATGTTGGCATGTTTCACAGATGCCAAATACCAACCCGGGGGGATCCGCGTCCATGGCTCTTGTGCGCCCGCTTCATGAAGACGAGATCGAGCCCGCCCTGCGCGACCACGTCCAGTTCTTCAAGGGTCCCTTGGGGGTGATCCCGAACTCGGTGCGCACCATGGCCCATCGCGCCCCGATCGCGCAGGCCTTCACCGATCTCAACGTCGCGGTGATGACCGATTACGGCATCGTGACCCCGGAATTCAAACGCCTGCTGGGCTATGTGTCCAGCTTCGCCTCCGGCTGCCTCTATTGCCAGGCGCACATGATTCTTGCCTCCGAACGGTTCAATGCGTCCGAAGAGCGGCTGAACGATGTCTTCGATTTCGAAGGCTCCGCCCATTACTCCGAGGCCGAGAAGGCCGCGCTCGCCTTCGCCCATGCCGCCACGCAGGTCCCCAATGCCGTCACGCCCGAGGTCGGCGCGCGGCTGCAAGCGCATTGGGACGAGGGCCAGATCGTCGAGATCATGGCGGTGGTGGCGCTGTTCGGCTACCTCAACCGCTGGAACGATTCCATGGGCTCCGCGCTGGAGGAGCTGCCGATTTCCAGGGGTGAGGCACGGCTTGCCGACGCGACCGGCTGGACCGTCGGCAAGCATGGGTAAGGTGTCGATGTGAACGACCTGACAAGCGCCATCAAGGCCGCCCTTGCCGACCCCGCGACCCGATCCGCGCCGCCGCGCTACTTCGGCGTGCCGATGCGGCCCGTATCGGGGGTGTTTCAGGACCATTTCCTGACGCTCTATCGCAGTGGCCGCGATCCCGACGTGCAGGAACTTCTGTCCCGGCGCCACGACGCCTATGTCGATTGCCTCCGCCTTGCCGGTCTGCGCGTTCCCGAAACCCGGCTGCGCCTGCTGGACGAGGCCGGCCAACAACGCCCCGTCATCATCCAGCGCGCCATCCCCGAGAAGGCGATGCTGGCCGCGCTGTTGGGCACGGCGGGGTCGCCCGCCGCCATCGCCCTGCTGGACCGCGTCGCCACCGATGTGGCCGAATTCTGGCGTCGCGTGGCGCAACGCCCCGAGCGGATCGGGCTGCACGCCAGGATCGAGAGTTTCGCGATGGATGCGGACGGGCCGCTGTTTCTCGATACCTTCCCGCCGCTGATCGGCTATGCCCGCGACGAGATGGGGCAGGTGATCCAGCGCTTCGCCGATCGCGGCCTGGTCCGCAGCCTTGGCAAGGTGTTGCCGGGCCGGGTGCGCGACGTGCAGGATCGCTGGTATACCCCCGCCGGGTCGATCTCGACCCTGATCGACGGCGCGTTGCGTGTGCGGCCGCAGGATACCGGCCTGATCCTCGAATGGGCCGACGGCTTCGCCGCGACCCGACTGGAGGGGCCGTGGCGCAATGCCGTGCAGGCCCTGTTGGCGCGCCACGCGCGCGCCGCCAAGCTCAGCGCGCGCCGCTGGACCGCATTCGTCGGGCGTGACAGACCCCATGCCTGACGGGGATGCGGTGTCGGCAGCGCCCGACATGAAGCCCGACATGAAAATCGTCCTCGTGCACCCCGAGATCCCCGGCAATACCGGCAGCGTCGGGCGCACCTGCGTGGCGCTGGACCTTGAACTGATCCTGATCCATCCGCTTGGCTTCGACCTGTCCGAACGCTCGGTCCGGCGCGCGGGGCTGGATTACTGGAAGCATGTCCGGCTGACCGAATACCCCGATTGGCAAGCGTTTCTCGACGCCCGCCGCCCGCCCGAGGCGCATCTCTTCCTGTTCGAGGATGACGGCACCGGCGGCACCGTCTATGCGCCCGATTATCCCCCCGATGCCTTTCTCGTCTTCGGGAAGGAGACCAAGGGCCTCCCGTCCGAGGTGTTGCAGGGCCGCGCGGCGCAGACCTTCCGGTTGCCCATGCGCTCGCCCCATATCCGTTCTCTCAACCTTGCCAATGCCGCGACGGCGGTGGCCTATCAGGCGATGCGGCCCTATCTCGTCTGACAGGCGGCGGCCGGGTGGGCATTCCGCCTGGGTCTGCTACACTTCGCACATCGCGATTTCGAACGGAGGCCCCATGGAGCGCGCCGAGAAGACATCCCGGCAGAAACCGGAACCGCAATCCCTCAATGCCGAGGTGCAGGCCCTGCGCGAGGAATTGACACTTCTGCGTCGGCACCGGATGTTCTTGATCTATCAATCGGTTCCGCGCGTCCTGCTGCTGAAATTCGCCACCGGGGCGGCGGTCGGCCTTGGCACCGTCGTGGGCGCGACCTTCCTGCTTTCGATCATCGTCTGGGGGCTGAGCCAGATCGAATTCCTGCCGATCATCGGGGAATGGTCGGCGCAGATCGCCAACGAGATCGAGGCATCCCTGAACCGGTCGGAATGACGCCCGACAGCGCGTGGGACCGGTTCACCCGACCCGCGCGGCAACCCGGCTCAGCATGTCGAAATATTGTGCGCCGACGGTGCTCCAGCGATAGCGGCGCCGGGCGATCTCGCGCAGGGCATGGCCCGGATGCGGGTCGGGCGGCGCGCGCAGGGCGGCGGCAAGGCTTGCGGCGTCGGTGAAGAACTCGGCCCGATCTTCGGTCGTCTGGCGGTTGAACACGCAATCGAAGGCAAGGATGCGCAAGCCGAACTGCATCATCTCCACCAGCGCCGGGTTGGTGCCTCCCGCCGAATGGCCGTGGATATAGGCCGAGGCTCCGCTGCGCAGCGCGTGGAGCGGTCCCGGGGCGTAGATCGGATCGAGCAGCCGCATGGCGCCTTGGCCCGCATGGCGCGCGCGCAGGTCGCGCCCATAGGCACTGCGCTGCCAGTTGCCGACGAAGACCAGGGGCGCGCCGGTGGCGGCGAAGGCGTCAAGGATCAGTCCCACGTTGTTCTCGGGCTCGACCCGGCACAGCGCCAGCGCATAGCCCGGCGGCAGGTCCGGCGGCGGCGGCGAGGGCGGATCGGGCAGGCGGACGGCATGATCTCCGCCATAGGCGATCACCTCCGCCTGCACGCCATAGGTCCGCGCCAGGTGCTCCGCGATGGCGGGGCTGTCGGCGATGACGGCGTCGGAGTGCTGCACCGCCAGCCGCTCGGACCAGCGCAACAACCTGCGCGCGACCCCGGACCACTTGTCCCGTCGCCATTCCAGCCCGTCCACATGGGTCACCACCCGGGTTCCCCGGCGGGCCAGAAGCGGCAAGACCATCGCCCCCGAGACACCCAGCAGAACCGCCACGTCGACACGGCGCGCAATGGCATCGCGCAGGGTCGTGGCGTCGTAAAGGATCGAGGACGCGCCATTGGCGCGAAACCGCGAATAGTGCAATTCGGCGCGCGCGAACTGTTCGGGCCGGTCGGGATAGGCCGGTCGGCTGCAATAGATGCTCAGGCGTTCCGGGCGCGTGACATCGGCATGATACCGCGCAAGGTTTTCGGCAAGTGTTTCGAATCCGCCATAGCGGGCGGGCACCCCGACGGAGCCCAGAAGGGCGATATGCACCCCGTTTTCTTCCGCCATGGCAGGACCTTATCCGTCGGATGCAAAGATGTTCGTGGCCGTTGATAGCCCGGATCGCTGGCCCGACGCAAAGGCCGCCACGGGGCAGGGCAACTGGCGGTTTGCATCGGGTCGCGGAATCGTTAACCGTATTTTAGAAGTGCTCTGTCTTGATGCGCGTGACAATCGGGCGATAGTCTGGTTTGGCTGCGGCCGGAATGTGGCGGCGGTTTGGCGGCCTGACGCTTGGGGGAAATGATGACGATTGTTCCTGATTTCGACCGCAGCAGCGTCGCGCCGGTCCAGATCTCGACCAGCCGCCGGGCCCAGGGTCTTGGTGGCTCTGTGCTGTTCTGGCAGTCCAAGCTGGTCGCCGAT